>Ga0123355_10011182_pt1 | contig 13817 bp, 6 predicted proteins | sample TergutEmb28metaG_3_FD_89872 | JGI IMG/M metagenome (GOLD analysis project Ga0123355, IMG submission 89872) | Embiratermes neotenicus P1 segment gut microbial communities from Petit-Saut dam, French Guiana - Emb289 P1 | ecosystem: Host-associated > Arthropoda: Insects > Digestive system > Gut ... | reverse complement strand
TTTGTAATGGCCCCGGAAACTCTAAGAGAAACTGGCCACTTTAAATATAAAAAAAATTGGGCGAAAAAATGAAAAGAAAATTCTCTGGCAAAAAAAAGGTTTCCCATCAGGTTTGGAAGGTTTTTTTTTTTTTTTTTTTGTCATTTCTGTGTGTCTTCTCGTGCGTGTGACTGTGGTGGATAAAAACAAGGCTGTCGTTTGCTGTTTGCTAGCCATGTCGGCCATAATGTTATCCGAAAAGAAGGACAGAAAGCGTAAAATGTGGAGTAAGAAGTGGTATTTGAAAAGGAATGTATCATGCGATGCTCATCTACTGAATGAATTGCTAGAAACGGTTGTGCCTTGAGATGATGCCATCGTGGTGTCGTCAGGTAAACTGAGGGAACTGTGGGATTTCCTGAGTGAATTGTGCAGTTCTCTGTGTGAAAGACGACTGGAAAGGACAATTCTGAGGCTTGCACTATTGCCTGTCAAAATTGCGCAGTTTACTCAGTTTTTTCTGTAATGTATGACGTCACACAGTAAAATCGCTCGGTTTAACTGAGAGTGTATGAGTATAGGGCGCTATACCTCCTTTCCTATGTTCATTGATCCACAGTACATATATTAACAGTTTGAAATATACTTCATGCTGTTATTATATAGAAACTTGGTAGTTCTTAATGAAGTAAGCGCGTCGTATCTATACTACAAGACCAACTGGTTAATGCTGTGTGGGCAGTATCCACTGTTTGCTGCGCGAATTGGCCTCAGTACATCAAGGCACTGTGAAGACAGAATCACGAGAAAGTTCAGTCAAGACAGCCGGTAACTTGGGCGCGATTTGAACTTGGGACCTCACTCGGTCGCGACGTTTCCTGATCACAGCAGTTCATACTGTACAGTACAATATAAATAAACGCGGAACTTGGCTTCTTTCCTCGGATTCAGTATCTTCTTTGAAGTGATGATGAACACACAAAAATATCCAGTCAAGGTTTAACCTTTGAACCTACCAGTGACGTGCTAACAGTGAACTGTTGTATGAAGGTAACTTCTGGCATTCGGGGCATTATGCCTTGATAATGACATCATCACCAAGTAAGTGATATTTCTGATTATAATGAATGAAACATCATTTACACGGAAAGGGGGTGACTCCGAATTGGCCACATCACCTCCGGGTGTTCGTTCCAAGGATATAAAATCAAGGTTCATGAGATGCGCATGACAGAAGATGAACCGCATGGCGTGTCGTGTGGCTGATCCTCGATACGTAACAAACATGCACATAACGTCATGCCTACGAGCAATAAGATAAAAATGCAATTACTTCCTTTCATTCCTCTAAACAATACTTTCTCTGTGTCAGTTTATCTACTTTCCTTTTTTCTCAGTCTTCGCTTTTTCCGCCTCTTGTCTATTTTGTTTCATTTCTTCTATTCTTTCTCTTCTTGACGGTTTTTATATTCTGAACCATTCGTGGACTTTGCCAGCAATTAATGAATATAGTATGAAGGTCACTCTTGTCTCAATGTTAGCATTAATGCATAGTCTCCAAGAGGTCCGGGGTTCGATTTTCAGACTACAGACACGACTGGCTTGACTGAGGTCGTAACTTGGTTAAGTTCTCCGAGTAGATGCTGGGATTTTACCTTAAAATTTTCCAGATCCGCTTCCTCTATTATCCTTTTCACCACTCAGTTTACCTACCACGTACTACCATATAAATTATGCAGTAGAGAAAGCGTAGTTACACAAACCAAGGCTCAATCAGTCTTAGAGTATTGTAGGTTATCATCATCACCATCTTCTTCTTCTTTTTCTTCTTCAACTTCATCATCCTCTTCTTGTTCTTCCTCTTCTTCTTCATCTTCAGCAGCAGCAGCAGCAGCAGCAGCAGCAGCAGCAGCAGCAGCAGCAGCAGTGCCAGTCGTCCTGGCCAATCACCATGTTCTGCAGCCATCAGCAGCCTTGACAGTATTATTATATAAATTTCCAGTCTAATGTATTTGTTTTACATGTATTTGTGGGTATGTTATCGTGAACATCAAATACGCTAACTACGATATGCCACTTTGATACTTGTAGATGATGTTTCGGTGCTGTATTGATCTCACGCGTAAAGCCGCTCCGCAGCTTTCAGACGCCCGAGCTGAAATGCTGAAAATGTCTGGTTTAATGACTGAGCACTCGATGTGGCGTTAACCCATGTGATCGTGTTTGTAGCTTGAATGACTTAAATTTTCAAACGACTGCTTTGACATCGCAAATAACCAACGAGGTAATGGGCAGAGTACGAAGTGGGTTAATATTTCATCGACTTTACAGTACTTAAAATGTACCTTTCCTTTTTTTATATAATCTAGCACATATCACTTACTGAGGCGTTCTTTTCCAGTAAGCTGTGTACATACGGTTGGCTAATATACTTTTCATTTATAGAACATTTGTTAGACGAAAGCGCACGTCAAACGGGTGTCAGTACAGGCAATTCCGACGTCAGTAGAATATTTAAAAAGGCCAGGGGCATTAATATGTCACCGGTATAGGTCTGTAACTACGCTACACGGCGCGACGGTTGTCATTTACGAAGATTTACTTGAAAGCACTCGTCTGGCGACAAGGAAGCCTATTTCTGCCGGCTACCGCATTGGCGTTATAGACTCTTACTTACTTACTCCATGGTGCAGAGTCCTTGAGAAGCTAACTGGTTTGCAGCTAGTCAAGAAATTCCCCGCATTTCACGGAACCCGAAGGTTCATTGCCGCACTCACAAGCGTCCGCCACCTATCTCTATCCTGGGCCAGCCCAATCCAGTCCATATACCCACATCCCACCTCCTGGAGATCCATCTTAATATTATCCACCCATCTATGCCTAGGTCTCCCGAGTGGTCTACTTTCCTCCGGTTTCCCCAACAAGACCCTATACACCCCCACTCCTCACCCACACGCGCCACATGCCCTGCCCATCTCATTCTTCTCGATTTTATCACCCGCGCAATATTGGGCGAGGAGTACAAATCATTTAGCTCCTCGTTACGCAGTCTCCTCCATTCCCCCGTTACCTTGTCCCTCCTAGGTCCAAATATTCTCTTCAACACCATGTTCTAGACTCTACGAACCGAAAGCTCAAGATACAGTTGTCAGTACCTGCCTAGGAAAGTCAATCAGCACAACCGGGCACCAGACTCATATAGATCACTAATATTAACCTTTTGGCGCCGGAATTATTTTTTTTTTAATTTTAGAACACACTGTATATAAAATATGAATAATACAGGAACCAAATATGTTAGAATTATGAAACAAACTGCATTTTGAAGAGGAAAAAACGGAGAATATATACCATGTTTAAAATGTTCAGTACATGTATTTGTTGAATAAATATATAAAATGCAACATTTAGAGGTTAGCGGTGCGGTACGACCACTATAGTCGACATTAGGCGTCAAAAGGTTAATATCCTTGTTAATTAATTGTAAATGAAAAACTAGTTCCTGAACAAATCGCAGTTTATTTTGTAATAACAAAATGAACAACCTGCTTGGACATTTAAGATCGACAGAATAGAAATTTTACAGATATAAAAAAATGGCATCAAAACAAAATCTTAGTTGAAGGTGTAAATGTTCACACACATACACGTCATGTAGACGGTACGGCCTACATAGGAGTTCTGTAATATTTCTTTAAATATGTATAAAATTGAAAAATTATGGAAATGAGATCTGTGTATTTTAATGAGCCCCACGCTTTATTCCATGTGCAAATGTTTTGTGAGACGTTCATACACCAGTTTGCGTCTGATGTACAGTAGGTGTTACGTTGTTCTCTTGGGATCCTAAATAAAATTCGCCTGATGCATTTTACTTTGAATTTCCCATTTTAAATTTCGTCGAATTTCATTCGGTAATTTGGCAGATGATACACTCGTACCGACGGATGTCAGAGAGACAAACATTGACAGACAGACCTGATACACCATATATGATGCCTACGTGTTACCAACTTCGTGCAAATAATGCATAACACAGTTAATTAATCGAGAAATGTTGCTTGCATTGCCGATGCAGTGTACAACACAAAGAAAACAAATCCTACTTTTGCCACAGGTACAGTTTTTCTTGTCGGACGCTCGCATAAAAAATCAGAACACCATATGGCGGTACAAGGGGTTTCTGCAGAAGGAAAAAGACTCCGTCAGGACTCACATTTTAAGCGTTTCGTCTTCATGACAAATGGTTGTTTGTTAAAGTAGAAACTATGAGTCATCACTTGCCAGTGTGGCGTACGCAGAGCTTTACATTCATCATTTAAATCGCTATTTAGATCATATGCAGTCACGTGCGGTCCTTTGTTCCTTGTATTGGAAAATCACAGCAGCCTTGAAAGTTTTCCATCGACGATGAAACTGAAGATATGAATTCAGGAATACACCATTATGTAGCACACCAGCATTGTAACAGCTGACTTGAATTTCTTGTACCACGTTTCAATTGCAGACAACTTTACTCTGCTAAGAAAAACACCAACCATAATTTCGGGCCAAGCCAAAGCTGCTTGTTGATATGTTCATTGACCTTTATCACATTTATTCGCTTGGCCAATTATGTAAATTGCAGTTTGAAAGTAGCTTGAACTCATCACACTTCACTTACACATAGTAAACCACATTCGACGTCATACTGTTGAAGCCATTCTCAAAATATCACCTGCAAACCTCTTACAGTTCTAGTGGGACTGACGGCGTTGTAGTTACCAGTATTAAAGTATTGGGAACGTTAGCATAGCGTAAGCCGATCTCTTCCATCTGCCATCGATATATAGCACAGGGTTAGATATAAATATTACATGGAAGAAAGCATGATGTAACCTAACCACACACACACACACACACACAGGGTGCTTCTGTATATATCGCAACACATAAATGTAGCCTGAAAATAGCATTCGTTGATGTGTAGAACATTACGTAAAACTGGAGTCATTCATGCAGGGTACATTAGGAGCATTTTCTTAATTTTATCGGCTAATCTGCCTTCTGTTTGTACTAAGCACATTCACGAGAATCTCTTTTTTTATGTATAACATTTCGTATTCCATAAATATTCACGACAACAATGTTAATTCCGCAAACTTCAATATATCGATTTCTGAGAACATTTACATTTTGCTGTCTCACGCCGCTAAACACTTTCGTCACTACCACACTGGGTATTTATTAGAATGCTAAAACACGTACAAGCTCAAATTACAATTCGAATAATTTGCAGGTTACAGTAACTGATACTTGTTTTCCAGTGAAAATCCATCGTTACCTCGAACTGCAGTAAAAGGAATGCACTTTTATTTTACCTCAACAGTGTTAGTGGCAGAACTGTAAAGTCTAGCTGACGTAAATCTGTTATGCACAAGCTAATTTACATTGTCTTTCGAGTAGGGGTGAGCCTGATGCAGTTTTCATTAAAATGGGTACGTCACTGCCAGAATGTATCAAAGAACTAAAACATCATCTAATATTTTTCTGTTGGCAAGTGTGCAAATACTATTTTAACAGGTGACCACAGCGACACGTGACCAAAACGAAATTTCAAGGATTCTAAGGACTCTGGACGGATGTAAATAACTTGCGCTTTGATCGGCCACTTGCTATAAAATTTGCTGAAGCTGAGAAATAGACATCGGCGTGACCGATACAGCTGGAACTATCAGCCTTGATTATATTTTTTTCCGAACTGAGAATTAGTCATGAAGAGAAGTGGTCACAGACTGAATTAGGCCAAACCGAAAACCTTTTGTCCCGATACTGATCTCGGATTTAGGTACTGTCCTAAGCTTGGACAGGTGGAGAAAGCACTTTCTTCTAAAACACTGACACAACAGTACACTTCTTTTCGAGGTCACCATAAAAAACAGGGGAATCTTACCAATAAACCGCTGCAACGGCTTAAAATCAATAAATTTATTCTGATCATTTCAGCAAAATTTGGGGCCGTTGGATTAAATGCTTTGAAAAGCGAGGTGATCACACAGAAATATAAACTATGCACAAGTACTCTACATTTACTCTATCATAAGTTACAGCAACATTCAATTTAATTCGTGACTTCCTTCGTGACACGCTAACAGATGTGTTTAGTCATTCGCAGGCCTACACCTCCATTCGTATCTGTAGCTATGTCCACACATTGTGCAACCGAGTTGTCAAGAAGTTTCAGAACACCTGAAGTACTGTATCTGAGTCGCTGGTATGTGGCTAGTAGGTGTTGTCACAAGCAATACAGTTCTTCGCACACTGGGAAAGTAATTCTATTAAGAGAGCCTTCAAATAGAACCGTTTTAGTACATCGTAAACCGAGTATGCTGACCCAATTTTGCTGTACATATTCCACCATTTCAAGTATATTGGTAGGTTCTTTCTTGTATGGTTTGGCGGTAATAAAGATCCGACACAATTTACGGCTGTAGAGGCTTTACCACGCACTTCCAGATTTTGTAATAGTGCAAGTAATATGAAGTTCTGAACCAGCCTGAAAAAAATGTTTTATTAGCCTAATCCATTTCCACATTCTGGAGCTAATATTTGTGTCATGGATGTGGGAACGAACCCTGCGAATCTTTTACTTTTTTTTTCTGATCAGTACACAGTGGACCTATATGGATCATTATAGTTTGTAAGTTCATAATGTATACGTTGTATACGGCTATATTTCGCCAATAACTTTTGAAAAGAGTAATAGATAGAGGTGAGTTGCGTAAAGAGAAAAAACCAACTTGGTGCAACTATAAAGATGATGCACGGTCCAATAAACATAAGATAGAGGTGAATTTTCGTCTTTAAGTCGCGGAGACCCGGATTCGATCATGGGACAGTCAATGTGAGACTTTTGATGGACAAAATGACACTGAGATAGTACTTTCTCCCAGACCTTTATATTTTTGCTCTCAGCATCATTCCCACAATGCTCCATACTCGTCTTCGTCTTAACACTTTTCTTAACAGTAGCAAAAGCGGGCGAAACTTGGGAACCTTCATACAAATACTCTTTCGGACACCGGGAAGCAATGAGAGAAGTACTTTCACATTACATTTCTTCTGTGAACGTTTAAAGACGGACAAATTAGTGCTCATGAAATATTTTTGTATGTACACTAGGTTCCAATATTATTGAGGGAATCTGTGCCACAGGTTCAGGGCGTTTTCACCTTTCCATTGACATATAAAGGAACAGCATGTAATTTAACTTTATGGATTTTAATGACTGTGATTTTTCACAAACGCTTGTGTGAACTCGCGTCTCTTGTGCAAAGAATAAGTAGATGTTTACTTGCATATAAACGGAGAAGTAATGAAAATAGGCGACGGCTTGAAGTGTTCTCCTCGGTTCAGAACACCGAACAATAAAAGTCGGTATGTCCGGGCTGCAACAGGAGGGGTTGAATCATGCATAGTAAAATACAACGTTATTGACCTCATGGAGAAAGGGTGAGTAAATATAGCCGTCATTTTAATGCAGAGACTTAAAGGTAAAATTAAGCCTGTACTTAACTAAATACCGCTCCATGAAGATGTATGGTGGAGAGGAAGTATAGCTCCATTTGTTCTTAAAGTTCCGAACTGACCGTAGGCCAATGGTTAGCTCTACGCGCCGGCCGCTGTACCACCGGGGAAAGTGCACACGATACCCTGTGCATAGGAGGCTGGGTGGGGCCCAGAGCCGATCTGGTGGCAGAGACGGGCAAAACCTCTCCCCTGCACGGAATCGAACTTTAGATTCTCCGATCGTCCAGCACTTAGTGTAGCTCTGTACTGGGTAAGCAACTGGACTCCCCAGAGACGTGAAGGCTACGTAATGGTGACTGTGAATAAGGAATTGATGTTCTCCACTAAAAGGTGACGACACGGCATGGGTGGCAGAGGAGATATGTGATGACGTAGCATCTATACACCGACTGTCGCACGGAAGGTCGTATGAGAAAAAATGATGACGTCAGTGAAATCTGAAAGCCCAGCTGGTGTCCGCAATGTTGCGGACGAGGAACAACAAACAGCAAGAGATGTGCAGTATAGTATTGATTGACGCTCCCAACTCTCTCTCTCTCTCTCTCTCTCTCACACACACACACACACACACACACACACACACACCCACACACACACGCTGTCCAATCTTCAGACTCACATAAAATCCCACCCCACATGGTTTGGTGAGACAGACGTCTTGTTTCCAATCTTTGTTGCAACTAGCATCTCTTCACTTTACGATGAGAATACGAGTACATGACGGGTTGTCTGGACGACTGATTCAGCACAGTGCCTCATAAAAACGCAGGCGCTGACGCCACATTGTGTGCTAATGCCAGGGCGAAACTACCTGTTGCTGCAGTGAGGCCGATTCAGTAGGTCCACGAAACTTTTAAGGGCCTTTCAACCGATCTACAAATACCGACAATCTTCTTTAGTATTCAGTGCAAATGGATAACACATTCATCATTGTTGTAGACTCAGAAGCCTGAATTGATGGACGGTTAGTTCAGTTTCGATTTTCCTAGGCTCTTTGTCTTTGTAGTCACTTGTGTCATCTCGCAACCTTCTGTCCCTGCTGAGCGCTAAAGTAGGTGGCAACGTATATTAGCCTTAAGATTAATTACAGGGAACGAACACAATGAGAAATTTAAAGGGAATTCAGAGTTAGAGGGAATAATGACCTTTACAACATAAAAGCTTTGTTCACTTTTAATGCAAAATGGAACGTAGGCATACTTCGTTCAAAGAGCATAGTACCTTCACTCCTTGATTTAATTCGTATAACTGGGTACGAATTTGTTCTTACGAACTATCCACTAACAGAAACTCTCCTACATGTCTCAGCGATAAATTGCCATCCTCAAGGAGACGTCAATACAACGGATTATGTAATATTGATATATTACCCTCAGATATTCTGTGTCGGAAATGTATAATAGCAGCTATAACTATAGTAACGTGGATATTATGGAAAGTATGATGTTGGTTAGAATTCATTGATATGTTATTGTCTACAGTGTGTGTAGCTATTTGTATACACATATCTAATATCGACATTTTCGATCCAGAAGGATCAAATCCCTGTGCTGTGTACTGACGTGTCCAGTCCAGTCATTACATTTAGTGGCTGCGGACTTATCGACGGAGATTGGATTCCCGAGAGACATAGAGCTTTTTCTTTTTGCTACCGCGTCCGGACTCTGAATCCACCTATCCCTATGCATGGGTACCGGTAGCAAGATGCTAATTTACGTGAAATATAATTTACCAAGTGTGTGCATTTATACGCCTCGTAAGCCACCAAGACCTGGAGCGTCCTCAGGTTGTCGATAAAGGAGACAGCCTGTAGATGTGGAGAGTAGCTTCAAATTTATTTAATAAGTAGTTGCATACAGCCGACAAGTGGTGGTCCTCCAGGTTTGGGGTTGAACGATTGGCTAGCAACTCTTCGTCGTAAAAAAAACCTTGGGCGGACAAATCATTTGGAATGACCTAACCAATGGAAAACGGACATGTAAGTTGAAAAGCGGAATGGATTTCGGTGCAACAGATCAAACATTGATTGTATTTTGCATTTATCAAATACTCGAGAAAAAAAATGGGAATACAAAGTGGCTGTGTATTCGCTATTCATACACACACACACGCACACACACACACACACACACAAAACCTCTTTGTCGCTTAGGTTAGAGGTTTTGTATAATATTTTCGGCGAGTCTGGTATAACCGTGAGAGTAGGTAGGTTAATTAAATTGTGTTTAAGTGAAGTATATAGTACAAGCCCGGACAGACAAGCATTTGTTTGTTACCTTTCGTAAATGGTTTCAAGCGAGACGATGCTTGATTACCAATGGACTTTAACTTTGCTTTAGACTATACCATTAGGAAGGTACGAGCAAACCAGAGGGATTGAAATTGAATGGGACAAGGCACCTTCTCGTTTGCGCTGATGATGTTAACCTACTGAGGGAAAACGGACATAATATAAAGAAAAAAACAGAGGGCTTGTTGCTAGCTTGTTGGTCTAGAAGTAAATTCTGAGAAATGCAAGTTATTATATCTCCAAATTTTGCCAACAGAATTAAAGACAAAATCACAACATCAAGATACCTCATAAATCCTTCGAAAAAGTAGCAAAGTTCAAATACCTTGGGACAACGTTAACAAATCTAAGTTGTATGCATGAAGAAATTAAGAGTAGATTAAATTCAGGGAGTGCCTGTCACCATCGATCCAGAAACTTTCGTCTTCTCCTCTGTTATCGACCAATATAAAGAATAAAATATATGGAAATACGATTTAACTCGTTCTTTTATACGGGTGTGAAACCTGGTCCGTCACGTTACAGGAACAGGCGAGTATGCTGAGGAAGTTCGAGAATACGTTGGTGAGGAAACTGTTTGGGCCTAACAGGTGTGAAGTAAAAGGAAACCCTGACAAGTGCATGTTGAAGAACTTCATAGCTTATAACCCTCATGAAATGTAATAGTTATTAAATTCACGATAATGGGATGGGTGAGACATGGCTTGCGTATGGAGGAAAACAGAAATGCTTGCAGGGGTTTGGTGGGAAAAGCTGAAGAAATGAGACCATTTGAAAGACTTGCGCGTGGATGTAGATATTATATTAAAATAATGTAAATCTCACATAAATAGAATGGGATGGCATCGACCAGATTAATTAACTTCGTGATAGAGACAAGTGGCGGGCTGTTGTGAAGACGGATATGAATCAGCGGATTCCATGAAATATGGAGCACTTCTAGATTAGCTGTAAGAAAGCTATAAGCTTCTGAAGAAGGGTTTCGCTGCAAGGAGTTAGTTAGGTGGTAGGTAGATAGGTAGGTAGTACGTAGGCAGGTTGGTAGTACGTAGGTAGGTAGTTAGGTGGTAGGTAGGTAGGTAAGTAGTACGTAGGTAGGTAGTTAGGTGGTAGGTAGTTAAGTAGGTAGTACGTAGTAGGTAGTTAGGTGGTAGGTAGGTAGTACGTAGTAGGTAGTTAGGTGGTAGGTAGTACGTAGTAGGTAGTTAGGTGGTAGGTAGGTATGTAGGTAGGTAGGTAGGTAGTACGTAGGTAGGTGGTAGGTAGTTAGGTGGTAGGTAGGTAGGTACTACGTAGGTAGGTCGGTCGGTAGGTAGTGTGCTTTTTTAGTTTATACAGTTGCATAACCCGTCAGTTTCGTCCCGTGAACGAAGTATCGGTCATATATCAGCAGGTCACACGTCCACAACGTTGAAAATGCAGGTGGCAGACTATTACGAAAATGCGATGACTAACTGGGTCAGCGCTTTGACACACATGAATTTGATAATTTGTGTGCTTCTAGTTTTCCCAAATCGGGAGTTTCTGGCAGTATCATCTTTCGAGTACCATACTTGGGAGGGCCCTTGCCGACTTTAATACAGCTGCAGTTGTAGCACTCTACTTTTCGTCTGTGTCGTAAAACAATTAAAATCAGACAATACGATCCAACAAGCATGCTACCTGCCCAAGTCAGTGACACACAATCGTAATGTTTCTGTTGATTAGCAGAGTCAAGCATTCAGAGACGTCTGATGAAGGACGCCAATTACTGAAATTCTCAGATAATTTTATTTCCAAAAAAGAAGGGCCTTATCTTTTATTTTTCCTTTTTAATTTAATTTGTCCGCTGTCACGTCTTCCCGCCCAAACATCACACAGCTTCTGTTTTCTATAGGCCGACAGCAAGTTCGGATTTTATTGATTCCTCTAGTCACCGAAGCTGGATGTGGAACTTTATTCCGGAAGTTGAGGGGTCCAGACCGGAAAGTTACACTAACGTGTAGAAACTGCTGATGGATTTGTAGTGACCTTGTCTCTAAAACTTACCTCTTATAGCCAATAGCAATCAACAGGGACTGCTTTGACTTATATTAGGTCAAAGTACGCCAAAAATCTACTCTCTGAGGCGCACGTATAAACACGTGAATGTGAGGGGAAGTTATGCCTAATAGTTGTCCCCTTGCTTCTTTCCGAACTGTTTAAAGACTAAGATTGACCAAAACTGAATTTAAAGATTCATTTTCTTTCATGCAGTAAACCTAAAATATTTCTGTTGTAAAAACAGTTAACACTTGTAAGAAAATGACTTTTGTTTGTTCTGAGATTCATACAAAACCTATAAATACACTCCGTAGATATACTGTGGAATTATTTAACGTTCAACCCCATTGGTACTAAAAGCAACCACTAGGCTTTAAAGAGAGAGATTTAAGCGAAATAAACCATCTGGAGATTGAAATTGATCTGTGATAAATTATATATGCAACTAAATTTCGTAGGTCACAGACAACAAAGTTGCCTACAGTAAAAAATACCAATGAGTTGATGCCGTTAAAAGGAGGTAATTGAGAATCACATGGAACACACAATGTATGGGCAAAATGTAGAGTTTTTAAATGTCCAAGCAGGCGGTGCAAATCAACACTGGAATTTAAAGTGTTAAATTAAATTTTTCGGGCAAATTAATTTGGTCCATATTGTTCAAATATTATATCTCCTGTTTCACGTAAAGTGTAAAATAAAGCTGTTTCGGCCGATAGCATCCTAATTCGCTCCCATCAATGTTTCTGGCCAGATTACTCTGCAGAACCAGAACTGTGTCTGCAATAAATAGTTATCAAGGCCAAAAAGGTATGAAAAATAGCAAGGAATCCGTTTCGAAAACACTCAAAATTGACGGTACTTAGACACATTTTGTTTGCCTAAGTAATCACCCTGCAATTGAAAGGCTTGTACAGTAACCGTTACATGCTTATTCAACGCCACACATCTTGCGTAACCTTCAGTAGTTTTCACACACTCTGGCCACATAAATTTGAGCACAGAGTGGTTTTTTTTTTCTTGGTAAATTCTATCATTTACTCTGCCATATTAATTTTGTCTTCGCCCTTTAAGATTATTTGAGTGGGTTCTTCCGAAACATCTCTACTCACCTTTCAAGCTACACTGTATCAGATCGGTTAAGACTGTAGCCTATTCCTGCAACAGTAGGTTATCTCAAGGGCTATGGAGACCAAGTAGTTGCGAACTAACAAATATTCATATTATTTAGGTCCATGTACGTTTCAGTAACGTTAGCGTCATTTTTGAGGCAAACTAAAAGTGTCGTTGCTTTTTTAGACTTTCCCTCGTACTAGGCGAGTGTATACCGGGAACGCGAATCCGGGATCTCACAGCTTGTTTGAACTGGGCAGATTTCTGCTCCCATTGCAAGTCGCCATGGCAACAGAGCAAACGGGAGAGTGTGTGTGAGAGGATTCACATCATGAAGCTCAAATCACGGACTGAAGTTCAGTACAATGTCGCTGTCCTTAGTGCTGTAATTGCTTTCTTGAGAAAAGAGTCTTTTTAAGACTAACTTCGCCGTACTCCGAAGGATCACTTAAAGTAGGTCACGAAAATTCCAGGCGAAAATAGTAAATATATGATTTTCTTCCTATTTGACGTTCTGGTGATCGTGCATCGTGAAAAGTTCTAATAATAAAACCAACTAGATGCACTAATTTCTCAAATTTATTTTTGGAATAAATTCTACATGTTTCGGACAGTTCCTCTGTCCATCATCAGGAGTTTTTCACTGTACACGCAGCAATGGTATATGTCGTAAAAGTTTGCTGACAGTTCGCAAGCTGTCAGCAAACCTGTATGACATATACCATTGCTGTGTGTACAGTGAAAAACTCCTGATGATGGACAGAGGAACTGTCCGAAACACGTAGAGTTTTATTCCAAAAATAAATTTGAGAAATCAGTGCATCTAGTTGGTTTTATTATAAGA
>Ga0123355_10011181_pt1 | contig 13817 bp, 16 predicted proteins | sample TergutEmb28metaG_3_FD_89872 | JGI IMG/M metagenome (GOLD analysis project Ga0123355, IMG submission 89872) | Embiratermes neotenicus P1 segment gut microbial communities from Petit-Saut dam, French Guiana - Emb289 P1 | ecosystem: Host-associated > Arthropoda: Insects > Digestive system > Gut ... | reverse complement strand
TTTTTTCCGAAAAAATAAAGAAAAAAAAAATTTTTTTAAAATTTCCTGAAAACAAAACCTTTTACCAAAAAAAAACCCCCAACCACCCAAAACCCAAAACCCCCCCCCCCCCCCCCCCCCCCCCCCCCCCAAGTTCTTCTTACCTATTCCATAAAAAAGCCCTGAAGTGCTCAAAATAATTCTTGACACACGACAGAGCTCCTGTCTTGAAATATTCTTATCTTCAAATATTATCTTCCAATTCTTGCATGGTATGAGGAATGTTCACATAAACTCTAATTTTTGGTGTCCCCCACAAATATAATAATAACACAGATTCCAGTCTCGAGTTCTATGAGGCCACAGTCCATGAGCTAGCAGTAGTTTGCTGAATACTTCTCTCAGGCAGCCAATGAAAAATTTTCTGTATGGGTTGTGGTATGTCCTGCATAAAGTAATTATATGTTTTCTTATTGTTAAGTGTCTAAGAACAGTGTCCGAATTCACCAAACAAAGTGGCAGGAACTCAGGAACTAATTGCTTCTTTGAAAAACAGAAGTCTTATGATTTTTCACAAACTCACTCCACATGAAGCTTTACAGCAAAGCAAAGAAACTTCATGAACTGCAGGGGGAGGGGGTTACAGAACACCAATATCTGTTATTCTGATTCTCTACATTTCCATTTAAGGTAAACCTTTAAAAATTATTGCACATGAATATTCTTTGTTCAACAGAACGCACTTCTCATACACGTTGTTCACCTGGACAAAATTCTCAGCAGTTACACCTTGGAAAAGCAAGCTCATATTTTCTTATGCTCAAGGACATGATTAACCTTTTGGTGCGAGAATTATTTTTTTAATTTTAGCACACCTGTATATAAAATGTGAATAATACAGGAACCAAATATGTTAGAATTATGAAACAAACTGCATTTTGAAGAGAAAAAAAAATGGACAGTATATACCATGTTTAAAATATTCAGTACTTATATTTGTTGAATAAATATACAAAATGCAACGTTTAGAGGTTTGCGGTGCGGTATGACCCCTATAGTGGTCGTTAGGCGTCAAACGGTTAATGACACACTCTGCATTATTACTATATGTGACTTTTATCCACTTTAACTTGTCTAAAGGCACACATTACATTAGCACCTAGACACATTTTTAGGTTATCTTGCAAAGTACTAACCTGACAGAAAACTGTTTTGATTACAGTAACAGGGAGCCATAAAAAATATGTGTGATGCCTTATAAAATATATGTATAAATTCCAATGATACTGAAAAGCTCACTAATATAATAACACCTAGTAGGTGCATCTCATTGGAAGCGCCATCCAAATTCGTGTTATTGCCCTAACATGTGAGATATGTTAAATAAGTAAGGATCCCTAGCCTGTAACTTTTATGTTAATAAAGCATTTTATTTTGCAGTTAGAGGCAGAACTTGTAGTAGGGGTAATATGCAACAGATGGCACAAGAGTCAGTCCAATGCTATTCATAGGATAAGTTGAGGAAATGGCATCGGAAACTTCAACGTGTCAAGAAATTCTTACTGTGATTTAGTTTTTATGGGCAAAATATGTTTCTGTGACTGAAATTCACAGCCAATTAATAGAGGTGTATTATGTGGCATGTTAGAATATGATGCTGAGTTCAAAAATGATTCAATGGATATCCATGAAGATCCCACTGGTCTGCTTAGCATATCAAGGATGGATCTTGATGCAACATGATTGAAGTAAATGATCTGGAAAAACTGAGAGGTCAAAATTAAAGATTTTTCCATTGTGTTGGAGTTGACAATCGGAACTGTACATAAATACTGTTCATAACAAACTTGGATATGACAATGGGTGTGCCCTCTGTGTACCAAGATGTCTGAAAGAAAACAGCAAAAAATCTATGTTTGGAGATTGCTCTTTCACATTTTCAGTGGTTTAAAGAAGACAGAAATGAGTTCCTGGAATCCACAGTGACTGGTGCAGCACATGAAATGAAAAAAAGTTGGAATGGAGTGGGGACACTCCACTTCCCGGACATATGAGGTCTGATCCTTTGGTATGAAAATGCAACCCCACAAAACATACATCAGATACATGAGTTGTTGCAGTCATTTCACTGGGAACTTCTTGTTTCCTCCACCCTATACACAGTCCTGGACTTGCTGGATCAAACTGTCATTTGTTTGGGTTATGAAGTGGTACTTGGGTGATCACCAATTCCACAGTTATGAGGGAGTGGAAATGGCTGTTTGTGAATTACTGCAAGTAAAACAGCCTGGCTTTTATGGCAGCAGAATTTTAAACTCATTCCAAGATGGGACAAATGCATCAATGTGCGCAGGGATTATTAAGAAAAACTAACGATACTTCTGCGGAATAAATGAATCACATTTAACATTACAACGACTATTCATTTAATTTCTATGACTTTGGGAACCCTATTTATTTAATGTCCTTAATACATACCTCAATTACAAAAAGAATTTCATATACCGAAAACATCAGCAGATGTCAGACATAAATGAAATGTACTTTCTTAAGTCGGCCCCAGGGAAGCATTTCGTAATTCTTGTTCAATATGCTGTAGCCAATGAAATGGGGAGGTTAATATTTAGTCAGAAGTGTGACCACAGACATAACTTACAGGATTCCTCTGAATGCTTCCAGAAATGAATTGGAGTAACACCCACATCAAATGATCCCTGCCTCTTCTTAAATCACGACCAGCCAGCTGTGAACAACAGAAATGTACATGTTCAAGTGTTACAGTTGATGTTTGTGTTCCTATGCTCACATTCATTAAAAACGAAGTCTCACAAACTGGTAGTTTCCTTATACAAAAGAGTGTGAGTGTAAGCGCGTGTGCATGTGTATGTGTGTGTGTGTGTGTGTGTGTGTGTGTGTGTGCACGCACACAAGTACACTGATATATACAAGGTTGATTAATACTGGTAAAACGTTGTGTGTTCAAACTTAAATTTTTGTTGTAGCAGTGTGGTTGTATACAAATGAAATTTACATGAATATGCTTGGTGTATGGGCCAGAGTGCAGAGGACCCCTCATTATAAATGTGTGTAGTATGAACAATTCTTTGGAAATTTCTCTAAAACCCAGTCTTATACCATTCAGATACTTGCAGCATTTTAGGAGTAACATTTATTTACTGAAACTGACTTCTTACAAAGCAACCAAGAGAAATATGTGGGATATAGTGGAAAATACTGAAATTTAAGCACAATAAACGCAGAACCAAGAAGGGAAAATAAGAAATGCATACAGAATGATCTTCAATAATAGCCACTGGAAAGAACAAGATAAATGTGAGACCGTAATATTAGAACTAACATCATACAATACTAATTTTAACATTAAGATTATATAAAATGGATTCAGCTGACTGACAGCAGAATGCAAAAGGAGCTTTTTATTTTAGTGGCAAAAAAGAGTTGTATTCTAATACAGCAGTCCTAGTTCAGAGAGGAAACAGAATTTAACTTTAAATAACCAGAAAGGCATTCATAAAATACACAAACTGGAAATAAACAAACTGAATCGTTTTTAAAATGATATACACTTTATTGAGACATTGTGGACAAAATTCACCTTATCATGAAGAGCCATTACAATGTTTGGGAATGTTGCAAACTGGAACAGGACGAAGTAGATGAGCTGGCTGGAGAGATGTAACCACAGCCAGTGGCTGTTTGAGATGTCATCTGTGTCTGCCTCCGTCTCTGAACGCTCCATTGCTAGAATTACCAACTCTACCAGCTGCTCCTCCAGTGCAACACAGCGCTGCTTATGCTACATGCAAAATAAACATTACACATTTTATTACTACCAATACTAATTCAATAATTTTACTTTTTCTGTAGAACAAACAAATGAATTTGGCAAGCCCACCTCTATTACTGACTAATCCACGAATAACAAACCCTCTATAACCTAATTCTAACCATGAGGGCTGATTATGATGAGAAGATGAAGAGTGGCAGTAGTGAGATACAAAACTATAAGATGACATTAAGAACATTAACAGCTGGATATGAGCTGTAGGTTGCAGCAAAGAACCACAAGTTATTCTTTAGCAGACAACAATATCATGCAACACAATTCATGCTAGTAACTTAGTTAAACTGTTATGCTGAACAATTCACAAATTTGGAGTGAGGTTGATTGAACCAAGACCTTTAATGCAGACTTTGAGAACTAGTCAAGTGGCTGATGCTTATGTTGTGTTTGGGGTGTCTGTATGTTGTGGAGACACAGGTCTTTGCTTTGAACAGCAGACTAAAATTATTAACATAACATAGTTGCAGATATGATAAGATGTGCCTATAAAACTGGATGATAATGGTTCCAGTCATTTTTATCAAAGCATGAATTTTTTAAACTTTAAAGTTTTATCTTTTCCATTCTCAGTATTCTTCAATTAATTTAAATTCTCAAATGCTGAGGAGCTAACTTTGTGACAACAATGTTTTTACAGTATAGACAAGTATGTTCATTTTTACTAACCTGCTTCTGTAATCCCAACATAGAGCAGACCATGTCTCTTGAATATGGCTGCTCCAGAACATATCTCAGAAGTCCAGTCTGTGGTTCCAGCAGCTCACGATCATAAGGTAGGTTTCCTTTGAGGGAGAACTTGAGAGTTGAGGGATCTAACTTCCAGGGATTTATAAGATGGTCAGCATAACCTGAGTGCTCCACCACAGGTAACATGCGGGAGTGCCCAATGATTGATACCATTTGTGCTGTTGCCCGAAAACTTTCCACAAAACTCGACAACAGATGGGCCAATTTCTGCATAATTACATAAAAATACATGCAATTAAAATTAAAGAAACCTGAAAGAGTACTCACATTACTTAAACTTTATTTTGTTATGGAAAAAACTGAGAGCATAAATAAACCCCTTTACTGCCAACTGCACTACTGCACTTGTTACAAAATGTTAATATATGTTGTGTAATCAGATACTTTCCAGAATAAATTTGTTTCTCCCTAACAACAACAACAAATACATTCTAGTCAGTGATGTCCCCTTTGAAATAGCCTCCTTGGGTATTTATACACTGAACCCAGCAACTGTGCCGTAACTTCAAGCATTCTGTGAAGTGCATTATTTGCAAATGCAACCTGTAATTTTTCTCAAATCATGGTAATATCATGAAATCTCTTCACCATTAATGCAGTCTTGGGTTCTGGGAAAAGAAAATTCACAAGGCATTAAATCTGTCAAATAGGGAGGGAATGAAATGACAACCCCCCCTTTTTTTTTTGCCAAAAATTCACACAAAGTAAGGGAGGAAAAAATATGGTGGTGAACCACATGTTCAGACTGTCTTTTTTTAAAATAACGTCAGCAGACCCAAAAGAAATTCACATGTTGGCAACATCACAGACAATTTATTCTTCTGTCTTCTTGTACAAGTACCTTCACTTGATGAATACTGTGACCTATTTTGTGCTTGAATGGATAACCCATGCATTCGGAATCTTCAACAGAGGTCACACAACTTTTTAACTTTGCTAACAATTATTTGGTTATTCTCACTGTCTACTCTCCAGAGGTAGTTTCAACATTTCAAAAGTGTTGGCACAGTTTTTTTCCAGTTTAAGCAAAACTTGATGCAGCCACACTGTTCTATCAAGTCTACAACTTTCTAGGTACACCAAAATTGCAAATGGAACAACACATACTTGTACTTAACAAGACATCACTCAACAACAACAACACATGTTACAGCCTTACTTCATGCAGGAAATTACAGAAGAATCTATTCTATCTGCACCTAGTGAAAGAAGTTTGTGCTAGCAAAAGTAGTGTCATACTGCAGTCACTCCACACATTACTCCAATGCAACATGTACATAAAAGACCACTTCATCAATGGTACATTTTTCCTTAATTTCAACACTGATAAATTTAAAGCATGTGCAGGATTTCTGAAGCAATGAATAAACCCATCCATAACTAGTGGTGGAAATAATGATTATGTGATCAAGGGTTGAAACATTCGCTCACCTGCTTGCCTGTGGCAAGTAGTTTTTTTTTTTTTTGTGAGTAAAGTGATGGTCTTAAGTGACCTTTGTCTGATGGATATACAGACACTGGGATGTATAAATAGAATCACTTTGGCCATGGTAATTACAGAACAAATGAAATTTTTAAGGGATATGGCTGACCATATTATGAAACATACCCAGTGTGGCCAGTTCTTGTTGTCTGGATATGCCTTCTGGATTTCTGTGACAATAAAGTAGCCAGGTAACAGACAAGCATTTCTATCAAAAATATATTCTATAACATTCTCTAGGGCTTTTAGTTGTGGAAGTACTGAGGCATTCAACCTGGCTGGGATGGTTTGGGCTTTCTCTCGACAACCCTGTGGAGAAAAAAAAAATTACATTAACACTTACAATATGAGATTAATGTTTTGTATCAGTTTTGATTAATTTGCTTTAGCACCTCAGTATTTCTGTGTAACCTTGCCCTGATCTTCGCTTTCTCTGCACTTTAATTAAAGGCCTTACCTTCTTCCCCCTCAGTGAAAACCATAATGCTGTAAATCTTGGACAGACAAATTTGCTTTTGCTGGTGCTGGCAGTATTATTCAAAACTTATTATTTTTTCATCTGTGTTATTTTGATGAGCCTGCATCAAATAAGTAGGACAAGAAAGGCAACAGACATATTATGACAGAAGAGATAACTGTTCTGAGACTGATAACTGTGTGGGAGTTGTTGATTTGCCACTTTCTGGTTGGTCAACTGTTTCACATTACAGAACCAGATGTGAGACTGATAACTACTTCTATTGTTTTGCTACGTACAATAATTCTTGCCTTAGAGTCTTCTTATTTTTACAGTATGAAACAATCAGTGCTTTTATTCTCAATAGTGTAATCTTGCTGAACTCTCCACTAAACTACTCTCACATGCAGCAACAAGCACACTGATCCACACAGACCCTAAGAGGTAATTTAGTACTAGTTGACTCAACCAAGCTTCCTGTGCCATCAAATGTGGCCTCTACAGAACAACAGGTTTGTACACAGTGTCATATGTATTTACATTCATTCTTTCATTCACTTTATTTTCCATATATCCATATACAGGTAAAGTACCAAGGATGTGGAAACTGTCAAAGTAGTTGTATAAATATCTGTTAAAAATACAGATGTCAAATGCTTAAATATAATTATAATATAATGGTGATATAGTTATTAACAATTATAACATCAGAACAATTACAAATAAGATGTGTGAGTTGTTACTAGTTTCGTACACCATTAACTGGGTTAAAATAATTACAATTAAGATGTGTGTTGTTATCAGTAACGTATACTACTAACAGGGTTAAAATAACGTATCAGTGAATCAGCCTCTTAAGGTTTATATTCTTCTGTCTTCCTTATATTCATAATATTCATTCATTGAGTAGAGAGAATGATGATATAAGAACCTCTTCAATGTGGATTTAAAATATTTATTATCATTAGTCAAAGCTTTAACATATTGAGGAAGGTGGTTAAAAACTTTTATACCTGATATATAAGCTCCTTTACTGAATTTTGATAAGTTAGCTATTGGATGGTGTAAATTATTGTTATTCCTAGTTTTATATTTATGAATTTCGTTATTTGTATCAAATAGGTGTTTATTATTAATTGTGTATAAACCTAATGAATATATGTACTGAGAATATAACATCATTATTTCCATACTCTTGAAAACTTCCCTGCAAGAATATAATATATATATATATGAATCTCTAGACTAATTTACACAATTCTGGGCAAGTAAAAAAATGTTAATACAGTTACTTACCACTTATACATAAATACATGTATTCAGTTTATGTAAAACAATTTAAAGGCAGAATAAAAAGAAAAGAACTAATGGAAACTTCAGTCACTGAACACTGTATGATGTGTCCCAATTTTCTTCAAATAATACCTTCATTATTTCACGAACTCCTTTGTAATCAACACCACCAATAATTTTTCTGATGAGACGGAAACATTCAACCCAGAAATCTTCTTGCTGATACTGCAGTTTCTCACATGACAATATACATTCACAAACCATTCTGTAATACAAACCATGTTGTCAAACACAACAGCAATAGTATGGTCCTCAGAAACCAGAAGCTAAAACTATAGAACATGTTTAATATAAATGAAATTGCATACAGTTCAGAATTAAAATTTTTAGGACTATTTATTATGGAGAATTTAGTTTGGCTGGTTCAAATCCATTCCTTACGTGCAAGTTTGAGTGAAGTCTATTATATGATTAAATCTTTAAGGGACATCATGAGAACCCATATGTTATGGAGTATTGACTTTCTATATTTTCATTCAAGATTAAAGTATGGTATTATATTTTGCGGTAGAGATGGTGAAATAATAAAAGTATTTCAGCTACAGAAAAAGGTGACTTGATTAATTACTGGTAAACATAAACGTGAATCTTGTAGGCATACTGTTAGGAAATTTAGAATCCTAACACTGACCTCAATGTGTATTTTAAAGGTGTTATGTTTAATGAAAAAGTATCTAGGATATCTAAAACAAAACTTTGGAATACATGGTCATAATATGAGAAATAAATTTGATTAAACACATGTTAATGTAGTACCATTTTGTATCACAGAAGTGCAACACACATGGGCATTAAATTATTTAATAAATTACGGATACAAATCAGACAATTGGACAGTTATATAGGTTTTAAGAAAAGTGAAAAATTTTCTTTTAACCAATTCATTTTATATGATTGAAGAATTTTTTGCACTTTGAGGGAATATAGTCATTTCACACTAGGTGTGTCAATATAATAACAAATTGCACCTGTGTACCTATTTTACCTTTGTTCTGCTGAAGCAGATTAGAGCATTAATTTTTTTAATATTATTTCATTATGTGTACTGCAACCTATCACTCTTTATAGGTTGTTTATTTTACTTGTATAATTTTGGACAACTCTAATGTTACTATATGTGACATAAGGGATGTAAATAAACAAATAAATAAGATTAAAACTCAGTATCACTCTGCTGGTTTGCAAGGATCAAAGAATTATACATCATGTCTCTTAGTGCTGATAGACACTTGTAATTTTTCTGTGTAATACATGTACTACGTAAGTCTCTCACTATTCTAATGCAGTGAACTAAGAATATGGTAACAAGCTTACAGTGATGGAATTAGCACACCTAGTTCCAGTATATGCCAGTGCTGCATTCACTCAATCAAAATATACTTGAATAGTCAGTCAACAGACTGGTTAACGTTGCCTCACATTTCTATCTTTGCATCTTGATTACAGTCAGAACTATAAACATTTTAGAGACTATAAATGAGAGAAAATGGAAATAAAATTTGAAAATTTTGAATACAGGATCCATACAATTAACCGATGTATCAGTATTTATCACATACTTATAAATAAATATATGACAAGCTTATTAAATAGAGTGTGGTCACTGAGAAGGAAGGAAACTGTACAATAAATTTAGTTAGTCATGAATTTTACAGTTATGTTAAGAAAATACATTGTGGGAACAATATCCAGGAAAATCTCAATAAAAGTAAATACCATAAAATGAACTGGACCAAAAAAATGCCACTCTACTGCTAAACTACATATTAACTTTTAAGTTCAGAATTCAGTACATTAGATCCAAATTCATTTATAAAATAATTGGTGTCATAAATGCTGTCATATATAATCTTTCAAAATGGGGCAGTAAAGTCCAAGAACAAAATTTTTTCACACATTCTGTTTCTGTTAGCAAATTTCAACACCAACTTTGCTTTACTTAGGACTGTATTTTTGTCAATGATCATAGCTTGTCAAAAACATCCTGGTCAGGACTGAATTCAGAATAAAAATTCACCATTGCAATTACTACCCTTCCCACCATTAGGCATAACATGGATGCTGAAAATCACTGCAACCTTCCTTACCGAGATTTTGCTGTCAGCTTCTTGTGAAGTGACCTTTGTAATGATGGATTGTTTGTTAAATGAGAATTGGTGTTCTACTGTACATGTCATGCAGTACAAATGTACATGTTTCTGGTGGTCTTATATCACATTTGGAATCATTCCGTATTAAAAATAAAATCACTATGAACCACAGACACAATTGGACCCTGACCTGAAGTTAAAAACAAGGTTCAAACCTACTTAGGTGGGAATGAAGGCTAAAGCTACCCTCACCATGCGGGCAACCCAAGTCATTTCAGCTAGCTAATCAACTAGCTGATGTGATACTGGCCGAAACTGAATAGGTTTTATCCTTTTTTAAGCCTGAGAATGGGAACCAATCCAGTTCCCCAGATTTTGTATTTCTGTTTTTAAAATTGGATTATAAACAGACTCCATAAAGCAAATGACTCCAAAAGGTTCTGTTGTGTTGAATGGTAGGATGACATGTGCATTATAAAAAATGTGCAAGTAAGCTTTGGGGTCTCACAATGGTGTTGTTCAAGATTGAAGTATTCTGGGATGTTATGCTGTATTGTTGGGTCATAATTTACTCATTTTGCTTTAATATGTAAGTAGCTGTGGCCTATTTTAGACAATATTCCAGCATTTGCAAGGGGGGCTACTGAAAAACATGAACACTTCTACCAGCACAGCCAATCCCTGGGATGAGATTCAAAGTGATAACCACTCACTCACAGTGTTGTATTCTGCTTCAGTAAAAATGGTTCTCATTACCAGGTTATAATGGAGTAACTATATGTCAGTGCTGAAGGAAACACCAGCACACAAAGACTGTCTAAGAATTTTCACATTACTTATTCTGTACAATGGGATACAAGTCTGTCTAAGAAGTTCAAGTAGTAAAAACCCTACCACTGGACTTGTCATATATTTTGAAAGAGAGCCTGAATTACTGTGTTTTGTGGTTCAAAATTAGACAACACAAACAAAAAGTTTAATTTTGTGGCATGCCAATCAACTAAATTGCTGACAACAACGTCATCATTCTTCCAGTAAAAACTGCTTTCATATACGACTAAAGGTCATACCTTGCTGGCAAAATGTTACTGGCGACCAAATTTTCCAGAAGAGACAATAGCAACTGCAAGCGACTATGATTAGTCATTTCTGCAGCCTTCAACAAGTAAGCCCTGACACCAGTCTCCTGTTGCTCCGCATTCAGACCACTTAGCACTGACTGTAGCTCTTGCTGAAAGTTTTGCACCTTCTCTGTTTCCTGTTCAGGGCGGTGCACCAAGAAACAACTGAAAGCTTCTTCGATGCCTTCCACTTTCTAAATGGTTTATAAAAATAAGTCTAATTTAACTTACAATATAAAATAAATAACACACATATGAAGGTATTTGTGTGTATGTGTACTCATATTTTAAATACATGAAGGCGTATAGTAATCACACATTCACCACACGTGTTTCTCAATTGTTTTGTTGCAGCACATCAGTGTGCTACAACAATGTCAATTATAACAGTGCACAAAGTGACAAAATAACAGAAGTACAACCTTTAGTTTAATGTTATGCATTCTGTTGCATTTATACTTCAAGAAGAGAATCATTTAAATTGTTTCTGTTTCCACAAATTTTATTAGCCTTTAATAGTAAACAGAAAAAATCAACAAATTTCTTCTTGAACTATAAACACAACAGGATGCACAGCATTGTGTTTATAGCAGCTTGTCAAGCTAAAGGCATCCACCAGTACAAAAATGTAAAAAATAGCCTTGTAAGAATTAACATATTACAATTCAAGATTAATCACAGTTGTGGGGCTAGAAACAATGTAAACAATTTTGTTCAAAAGTTCATCCTCTTCAAAGGTATATCACACAAAGCTATTACTGTATATACAGTAAAAGCAACTGACCATTAAAAGCAATGAGGTATGAACAAACACGAAGTTAAAGATCAGAGGTATGTATGTGAATAAAAATAAACTGTTAACATATTACACTTCTACAAAGAAGTATCACAAGAGGATTTTTGTTTTAATTCAAAACTAAGGACCTACTGCTGAATGAGTACTCTCCTAACCTCTAACCCTGATGTGTTACAATAGTGACCAGCAAAGAAATGAGACAAAGAAAACAGAGATACAGCTTTCGCATGAATTACTGCTCCCATTAAACATGGGGAAAGAGGCCCAATATGCAAATCCAGATTCTTGAAACACATGTATCTGACATTTCACAACACAACCGATAACTTCCAATACAGCACCTTATAATTACATTGTTATTACACTGTCTTACAACTCTACTTACCAATATCTCGCTTACAATATTATTAATCTGAATTTCAGTTCCCATTTCTGTTCCATGAAATTAACGCAATGAAGTGTCTGAAGGTTATGTCATGTACGTCAGAGGCGCAACACAGTTTGGGTGAAACCTCCCCCGGTGAGTGGAGGCTCCAACTCTCAACTTAATATACTTATTACAAAATAATAAATTATTAATAATTATCATTCTTTTCCTATTCTGTCTTATATTAATACTACTGAATAGGGGCAGTCTTTCTCAACTTCGAACTGATAGGCCTGACGCCAATAACTACGCGCATGATATCATGGATCACAAAACAGCTACCACCACGGATCCACACAGCAGTCCTATTGTGTGTTGTAAAAATGTAACGACTGTGTCCGTAAGGAGTTGCCACAGTTGCGTGACTGCGGTACAATTTTTAGTTGTGCTGACTGGTAATTATTATGCACAACGCCATGTCGCAGATACAGATCATGTTGTACGTTTGAAAGTTAACAGAAAATAGTATCACATGTAAAGTTTTACTAGTATCTTATTTTAATACAATGTAGGGCGGGGGATGACGGTTTCGTTTCAACCTTCCAAGCACCCCAATCGACACTAGGTCTACCGATAGGTATGATCTGTGGTCTACCGAGTTATAATCACTGTGCGTGCGATGATCAAAGCCTATCTGTACGGTCCCATTTCCAGGTTCACCGAATCAGGTACATACAACAGCAACCACAGATCGCCCGCGACTTACGTAAGTTAGAATCATGGTAGAGTAGGCTAATAATATATGCCTGCGGGATATACCATTTATTTGCATTTGCGTTCCCTTCGTATTAATACTACAACATAATATATACAGTTTGATTGAATACATTTTCCCCTTCTTAAATTCTCACTTAAAATAATTCTTATCGAAAGTTTTATTTATATGCCACATTTCATTACGCTATGTGCTGTTCGACGATTAGTCCGCGAGTCAACCGGAGTCTGCCAGGCAAAGAGCAGTATTTGGAACCTTTACAAGTGTGAAAGTTTGGAAGTAATTTTGATTTAGAATCACTCTAATGAGTTCCAAGGTTTGTTTTATTACTGTGGTTTGATGTTTTTGCTTAGCCAGAATTTTGTGATAATTATGTTTTGTATAGATAAGTTGACATATAGGTCTTTTATGACTAATGTGATTATTTTGTGTTGCTCATTAATTTGGACGTTACTTAGTTCTTATGCAACTTCGTTACAGTTTTTGGTAGCATATGTATATGGTAAATTTATTAATTAGTTAAGTTTCATATTAAGATGATTGGCAAGTTTATAAGGTGGTGCTTGTCTGTTATTTATTACCGGTCTTATAGGTTTATCATCTATATGTCAACTTACCTATACAAAAATATAATTAACATTACAGAATTCTGGCTAAGCGTCCCCCCCCCCCCCCCCAAAAAAAAAAAAAAAAAAAAAAAAAAAAAAAAAATAAAAAAAAATATAAAGATTTAAAAAAAAAAATAAATACAACACAAAAAAACACATAAAACAACAAAAAAAAC
>Ga0123355_10011180_pt1 | contig 13819 bp, 13 predicted proteins | sample TergutEmb28metaG_3_FD_89872 | JGI IMG/M metagenome (GOLD analysis project Ga0123355, IMG submission 89872) | Embiratermes neotenicus P1 segment gut microbial communities from Petit-Saut dam, French Guiana - Emb289 P1 | ecosystem: Host-associated > Arthropoda: Insects > Digestive system > Gut ... | reverse complement strand
GAGCACTGTCAGTTTATCCTGTCAATGTAAACAGACTACCTGAGCACTGTCAATTTATCCCATTAATGTAAACAGACTACCTGGAGCACTGTCAGTTTATCCTGTCAATGTAAACAGACTACCCGAGCACTGTCAATTTATCTCAGCAATGTAAACAGACTATTACCATCTACACTGCCACTACACCTCATCAATGTACACAGACTATCACTGTTCAGTGCCACTTTAACTCATCAGGATTAAGAGACTACAACTATGAACTGACACAGCACCTAATCAATGGAAGGAAACTACAATTGTGCATTGCAACTTTACCTCATCAATAAATGGGATGAGAACAACAGCTTCCCACTCCTGCTTCTTTCCATTTAGATCAGTCCTAAATTCAGAGGGGTAGAAGTGAGAAATAGGGGACCCTTCTTCCGACATCAATCGCTGATATGGTAATGGCAGCAATGTTTTACTGTAGGCAATGATGCAGTGTTAGCAAATACACAAAATAAAAAAAATTACAGTTCTTAAACAAATCTGTCTGTACCCCTGTCTCTTAGCCAAATAACTGTACACTTTGAGAACACATACAACAAGGAAAACCTAGCTGTTATTTTAAATTTTCTTCAAAACAACAAAGATTTTACAAGGGGGTGCTGGTAAATCTTTAGCCCGACCTACTTCCCGATGTCGTAGGACATAATCGATAGTGTCGATGGAAAGAGGAGTCTGTTCATCTACCGAATTGCAAGTCTTTTCTTGTTACAGAGGCTGAAAGGAAGCATGACAGGCGACGCGCACAATTTCAACAACATGGAGAAGTGAGCTGTCATGAAGCTTTTTTTTCCTGCAAGGCAAGGCGTTGAAGGAAATTCACGCCATTCTGATAGAAACATTAGGGGAACGTGCATCATCGTATGCTACCGTCAAAAACTGGGTGGCCTAGTTTAAACGTGGTGATTTTTCCACCTGTGATGCGCCTCGTCCTGGATGACCCAAAACAGTGACCACCCTGGAGATTACTGATCAAATTCACAAGCTAATCTTGGAAGACTGCCGGATTTTGGCTAAATCAATAGCTGAGCAACTGGGCATCTCACATGAGTGGGTTGGGTCCATCATTCAAGAAGATTTGGACATGCAGAAACTCTATGCAAAGTGGGTCCTGAAATGCCTGAACGTGGATCAAAAATGTCAACGGTGCCAGTTGTCTGAGCAACTTTTGGAATTGTTTAGGCGTGATCCAAATGATATGCTGTTGCGATTGGTGACCGTGGACGAAACCTGGTTATATCACTATGACCTGGAGACAAAGCAACAATCAATGCAGTGGCTGCATAGTGGCTCACCCCGCCCCAAAAAAATTCCGAGTGCAAAAATCCACTGGAAAAGTCCTCGCCTCGATTTTTTGGGACCAAGATGGCATCCTCCTCATTGATTATCTTCCAAAGGGCCAAACTATCAACACGGAGTGTTACTCATCTCTGCTGGTGCAACTGAAGGACATTTTGAAGGAAAAATGCCGCGGGAAGGTCACCAAGGGGGTCTTGTTCTTGCAAGACAATGCCCCGGTTCACCAGGCACTTGCAACCCAGAAGAAATTGGCCTACCTGGGCTTCCAATGTCCTGATCACCCACCCTATTCTCCAGATCTGGCCCCATCGGACTACCACCTGTTCCCTGGACTGAAAAAACAATTGATAGGTCGCCATTCTTCATCCGACGCGGAGGTCATTGCTGCTGCAGAGACCTGGTTGGACAGACAACATTCTGAACTTTTTTGCAGTGGCTTGCAAAAGTTACAGCAACGGGCTAAGAAGTGTATTGAGCTTCGTTGGGAATATGCTGATTAAATCCTGAGTTTGGTCGCTGTAGCTTGTTTCCTTCTTGGTCGGGCTAAGGACTTATCAGCACCCCCTCGTAGATAGGTCAGAGTCTTAATACAAAAAATATATATATAAACAAAAAATTAAAAAAACAATAACAAAAAGATATTCAACATCCTTAGAAGTTAGTATTACCTAGCTGCAGGAAGAACGGCCAAGAGCTGCTGGAACGGAAGGAATGGTTTGCCCATATCAAAATTTAGGTCCAATGCCTCTGAGAAGTTGCAGATATCTGAGATGTACGGAGCATAGTGGTGTGGATAGAACCAAGACCATGAGCAAACACCATTGTAGTAATAGTGTAGGTTCCACTGGATGGCACGCACATAGCCATCTGCCTGAGATCGCAGCACATCACTGAAAAAATGAGAAGCAAAACAGTCAATAATGTAAAAGCTATGTGCCTGAGCTCTATAAACCAATTACTAAATTCTATTAAATAATTTTATTTAAATTTTCAATTTCAGTCATGTCCTTTTCACAAACTGCACAAATGAATGCATAATAGGAAGAGTCCATCTGTCCATGTGTTTCATATCCAGAACTACTGGCTGGATCTTGGCATACTCTGGTACTTGCTGGTATGAGTACAGTTGAAGCAACTGCAGTATCAATGTTGAGACATTTGGTGAGAGAAATACAACAGATGAATTTTAACAGGTACTGGGAAGGCAAACTAGAGGAGGATCTTTCCTTTGTGGGGAAAACGGCAAGAGTACATTCCTTCCACTACAGACAATATGTGTGAGTCTTATTTTATGATTAGTGACAAAGCCTAATAGAGCATTTCTTTCATCACAGTCAGTCAACCACGTGTGTTTAGTGTAGGCCTACAGAGATGGAGTAAGTTTTCTCACATAAGTTTGTTTTCTGCTTGATGATGACTCGGAAATAACGCAAGCAGATGTTCCACAACCTAAATTCTCTAGCTCAGTCTTCTTGGCAAGAGGTAATTACAAAAGGTTTATGGTCTGTCAAAACTTCACACTGTACCTGTTCATGTTTATCTTAAAACTGCAACTACTAAAATTATAATGTTCATATATATGGCTTTGAAAACAGCTACATTACAATGGTTATCAAATGTCAACATTTGAAACGTTACAAAAGGCAAATAGATATATGAAGGCCTGCTTGAAACACTCTCTGGGCTGCAGTAACTGTATCCCAGCCAACAATCTAGCTCACTCTCTCCCACCACTCACCCTAGCTGTGCTGAGGTCACTGTGGAACGTCTGAGTAGGGAACAACCCAACAGCCCACTCATTTTTCTGATCTCTACAGTCCTCAGAGTCTGTCACAAGTATATTAATTTAAAATGACTTCTTTCTTATTCTTTTACAGAATGTAGAGATCACCTAATGAAAACTATTATTCAGATATTTGGTTTCACTTTTCTCAAAATTTCTGGGAGGGATAGAGCTCTTCAGCCCTTAGGGGCAAGCTGCCCCTGCACTGCAACATGAAATTCACAGTTTAATGACATTTTGAAGAGACCACCTACACCACATTTCACCCAAATCGATCAGCACGCGTGGAAAGTATGGGTGGAAATTCAATGATACTCTGAATTAAAGCATGATCCTTAATGAGTAATGTTTGCTTGACAACTTGTTGGTGCAAACTCCTACACTAAATTTCATGAATATCTGACAAATGGTTTAGTTATTGATATTAGGTCACACACAGATAAATGGGCACGGTCTCTACATTAAGGCCTTTTTTTTATTTTACTCTTTCAAAAATGCCTAATAAACATAATTTAATGCTAACATACTTACAGCTGGGTTTGTATGCTTCTGTGACACGATTTGAAAATAAACTGAAGCCTGAATGGGAAGTGGATGCAGCGGAAGCACTGGCACAAAGTGTCAGCAGTTTTACCTTACTTCTAGCATACCAACGTTCAGTATACCAGCAAGTGTACAGAGTTCATACACACTTATTGCACAAACCTGTTAACAGTGTCATATTCCAGTTTGGTCATGTAGTAGTCCTTCTTATGCTGGCGAAATTCATCACTCTCATACTCCTCCCAGTCCTCAGGGTCATCATCCTCATCTTCCTCACTTAGAGTCCCCAACTCTGGTTGCAAATCCTGCTCTGTGCTTTGGATCAGGGCTGCCAAATGTGCATCTGCCACAGGTTTTTCAGAAATGCTGTCTTTCTCTAGGGACTCTCCATTTTCCTTTGAAGCAATGTTCCTGTACTGCAAAATCAGCATCACAACCATAACTTCTTTCAATTTATATGATGGTGATATTTGTCGCTTTTTAATGTACAAGAAATGTGGCACGCTGTTTTAAAGCGTCGTAAGTATAACCCCAACAACATTTCTCCAACAGTGTCAGGAACTGTCTTGTCAAGTTGAAGACAGTTACACATGTATTCAAGAAATTACAAATTTCTTAAACAAAAACAGTGTCAAGTAATCATTTTTCATGGACTAACCCTTTGACACCAGAATTAAATTCCTTCGAGCAACACAGCCTGCCGAGATATTTTACTGGGGATTTTAAATGTTAATGCTTACTCTTAGAAAAAAAAAAAAGCACAGCTCATAGACTTTTCCTTCCAATTTAATGAAATAAAATTTTGCACTCTGCTTATGAATTGGTTAATCCGGGAAAAAATGTTCACCTATTTTTATAATAAATTTAGGCCTGTGAATCACACGCATTATATAAAATGTGGTGTAAATAGTTCATTTGTAACATAATTCTGGCTGCTGCTTAAGGTCTGTGGCACCTTGGATCACTGTTTTATCACGACACACAGTCTTCACAAAGAGGGTGATATATTACAAATTTACTTTTGTGTGCTATTCCATGAAACAAGGCACCACGCACAGGCCCATGTCACATCTGGCGCACTGTGTGCCCTTTCTCTGGCCACGAGAAGAACACAGATGGCAGCGCAGTTGGGTTGATGATTTCGCTGGCCAGTGTTTGTTACGGCGACTTCTGCTGAGGCTTGCTGCTGCTGTTGTTGTTCCTCTTCTTCTTCTTCATCTTCCTCAAAATAGTCAACATCGCTAGCCTCCGCGCCTGATTCCAAGTCAGTGTCAGTAACCAGAATTTCACTGATGACTTCCTCCTCAAGTTTTATATTTTTCCTGGCCACGGCTCTGAGATCTACAATCGTCTGCCTTGTTTACACTACGTATGACTGGCCGGAGTTGCAGAAACATTATACCGCTAAAGATACGAACATCTTTTACAGTGACAGCAAAACAGATCTAAAGCTACAATGTGACCACGTATAAAATTCCAGCTATTTGAGGATTCCCAAGATGTTTTTAGTAGATTGACAGCTGTGTGTTGCATGCTACTACCCCACAACCTCTACAGTTATGCCAGCATTACACGAGGGAGGTCTGTGGGCCCTCCTGTAGTTGTAAACATCGATATTTGTGGGTATCTCGGATTTTTCAGCATTAGTTTTGTCTGAATTATATGGGTACAGTATGCCACTGACAACCTTTCTGGTCAACAACTAGAGTTTGTTACAATGGCCAGTGTCGATATTTCAAACAACAGTGAACTGTTGGGCAAGCAATAAACAAGGCGAGCTGTGTCTCGAACAGCATTACTCACTGAAAGAACTGTGCAGTTGCTATGAGTCGACATATTAATCAGGGTTTTTGGAGGGGTTTAGGTGGAAGGGGTCTATTCTGGCTACACAGAGAACCCCTGACCTTTGTAGGTCCCGCAGCTTACCAAAACACTGTGGTATTTTAGAAAGGAGTGAACAAAATTCCTCCAAACTTTGACGCACTGTTTACAACATTTTTAGAAGTTGTTCAGCTATTTAAAGGGCTCACTGTGCGAAGTCTTTAGAAGTCGTTCAGTGTTAAAGGGTTAAGAAGAAATTTATCTCTCACTTACCTTCAGTTACACAAAGCTTTTCATAAATGACAATTTTATTTCAGATTAAGAGTAGTCAAAGATCAAAACCTTGTATTTTTGTGGGTTATTTTATGACCCTGTCAGTGACAAATACAGAGAAATCTATGCCCATTATTCCCTTCTGCACTATTTTCTGGCATCATTCACTTGTTTCTGGTCCCTATAAATTGCCCATATAAACAATGTACAATTGTATCTGTTAGACATCATTACAGTTGCCACTCATGAAATGGAGTATAAATACATCGTGTCAGTCAATAACATAACACTTTATTTTATATATAATAAAAATAGTATATTGTCAGGGCGACATGTTTTGACCTTTATTAGGTCATCTTCAGGCCCTCTGGGAAAACAGATCCAAGAGCTATCTATATTTCATTGCATTGTGGGATCCCAAATGCTTACAGATTGTGTTATATGAATGTGAAATACATAAGTTTGTATATATTGGAATCTGTGTGGTGGTCTCAGCATTAAAAGGTTAAAAATTATGAGGTGGTGGTGGTATATTAAAACCAATTGTGTATAAAAGACTGTATTAAAACACAAAATGGAGACTTGGAGAGGGTTTTGTATACTCGACGGTCACCCTGTGTACGGCTGGTATTTTTTGTTTAAATCTGGAAGTGCAGCAGAATGCTGTGCTCCACAGTATGGGAAGGGATGTTCAAACACTTCTCCACATCTGCTAAAATATATGAGGCACATGAAGCTCAAACCTTCATTTTTCCTTCTCATCACTATGGGTCACCATAACCTATTTTTGAGTGCATCTTACTCTTGTTGATGAAGGAGACAAAATGAATATTAATCTATGTTCATCTTCAAATTAGGCAGACATATTGGTGTCTTTTGTTAATAGACATCTGGCTTGAATTAGTGTAGCCCATCTGTGGATAAATACAGGACAGGTCTCCATTCTTCTGGGATACAGGGCTGTGTCACTGGTAAAAAAAATCCTGTACTCTTGTACTTGGACTTTGCAACCCTTGAAGACCAGACCACCACACTATCTCAAAGTGTCATGCCCAATCCGCCAGGGTCATAGTACCATATTCAAAAACAACAGACGCCTGACCTGCACTACAACAAAAGTCCAGAAACTCCAAAGCACTCGGAAGTTACAAATGACTCAGATTATCACGACAGCTGTACAGTTACACAGCTCCTGGATTGGAACTTAATTTTAGGCACCTGATTTTTGTTGCACAGAGTGCCAGTGCTCCTCTACAAGATACATTACGAATGTAAACGCTGTATATTATATACCAAACTCCACAAACATGTTAAAACCCCCATATTTGGGGATTATAAAACGTTTGAATCAGTTGTAGAGTAGCATGTAGTTAAAAAAAAACTGTGTTTTTGATTGACTCAGGAAATAAGATCAAACTGAAAATCATTGTTTTGCTAATGATACTTTTCGGAGCAGCTCAGCAAAACGTCATGCAGCTGACAGCTGTAAAATTTTTTCATCACTAACTGTGGGTGTTAACACAGAAAACAACTTGGACTCCAGTACTGAAAAAGAGATGATGCCTTTCATAACGGTTGGATATAGTTAGGTGCTGAGATGCGCATCAACTTCAGCTCTTACTTGCCATGTGCAGCATTTCTGGCAGCAAAAAGTGACGAGATGATCACAATTAGGCTTGGGATTATATATATTTTGCAACATGCAAAATGCCTAAGTTTCTTAGCTATCTGAACTGGTGGCTTCCAGGCAGTTCCACTTCTCAGTTAGGAACACAGAGCACAGGAAACTCTCTTACTATTATCATTAGGCTTTGATGGTGGCAAGGGGGCTGAAGGAGAGGAAGAGGGAAATAAACGTAACCTTGAACCAGTGCTGAGCCTTACAGAAGCACATACACTTATGAAATGGTTAAATCTCTCTTTTACATGCACACCACTGGCAAGCATAAACAGAATATTTCAAGAATTGCACTGACGCTGTTTCACCGGAAATGCAAGCCTTCACATAAACAGTTCTCAGTTACAGCCTTCCTTGGAAAAAAGTGATTTGTACATATATAGTATCCTTTAACGGACGAATGGGCAAAATGCTATCCCATTCAATGTCAAACTTCTCATCCAAAGGCAAAAACATCATCCTGCAGTGGGTATTTAAATCGAATAGTTCTCCAGCCACAGCAGAAACCAGACACTTAAAAGCCTGTACACTAAAGATTCAAGTAATTTTTCATTTGTTTAATTTTTCTGTAAAGTGGAAAATGTATAACTGTCATTTTATGTTGTTTTCTAAGTTTCTGACACACTTTATTCTTTCCCACAACTGTCATTTTCCCACATTAATCAGTTTTCTTTTGATTTCCTTTCATAAATGGTGGATAGAATACACCATACTGTATGTAGTATTAGATGGTAGAAATGGAAGAATGACTCATGAGTGACGAACTGCAAAGCATGTGAGGGAACCAGGTGTGGCCTAATCAAGATACTATATTAGCATTTGCATGGACGGGTTAAGGAAAACCAAAAAAAAACCTCAAGACATCCGATAACTTAAATAACATACAAACCAGGCATCTACTGAATAAAACTCTATAGCATTACTGGTACAGCAATCCATACAAAAGCAACTTGTATTAAAATGCACTAAGAGCCTAGTATTCTTGTAGAAGGGTTTATGTTTGGCATGAAATGGAGATGAGTGGTTAGCACAATGCCCGTGCTGGTTTAACGTGCAGAGTCCCCAGTACCCACTGCGCGGGAGGTTGGATCAGTACTAGGATGCAGTGCCAAAGTGAAAGATCTCCACACCTTCCAGTAATGAAACCCCAATGCTCTGGTCATCTAGCCCGCAGCCTAAACAATATACCAAGCTACTTGTCCATTAAGAGCGGTAAGTAGTGCAAGTAACATGGTAGTAATATTAAGGTAATGAATGTCACTTCATCATACACCTCATTTCAATGATACCACATTATTTTGGTACAGACACACTTTACTGTTAGGTACTCACACTATAGCGTTCCTTACTTCCTAGACGTCGCCCAGTTTTACCCTGAAAATACTTAAGGTCAGCATATGTTTCCCTGAACTGTTCAAAGTCAAACGCAGACAACTTTTCCATATATTTCTTGAAGCGTTCCAAGTTGAGAGTTCCACCCTCATTGATATAACCTGCAGCACAGAAGGAGTATGTAATCAGTATACCTGATCAAGCTCCAAAAGTATGTGAGGGCAGAATACCATTGTTCATTGCTTTCACCCATCTCATAAGTATTATGACACAAACTAGCACATTCAGTTACAACAAAATGTGATGGCTTTGACTTCATATGGTGCTATCCACTACAAGTCAAATTTTTCCATTTGTTTTATATATACAGGCCTATGCTGTACAGATATTCCATCTACAAGACAATCATGACCTGAAGTCATTATATTAAAAAGCCTGCCCTAATAAGTGTGGTACATATATCAACACATTATGCAAGACTCAATAAATGTAACAACTACGGTACAACCTCATTAAGTACAAACTGTTTAATCCATAATACTATACAATTCAAAGCATGTGAAATGCCCTGGCTTTAAACATAAGGTTTTGTAAACTTGTTAATGTGGCTGATCAAAAATATGGTTCTTTTGTAATCTGAGACTATATTACATGGTTTTCATTACTAAAAGTTGAATAAATGGAAGTACTACCTTCTTTACTGGGTAATCCATGCGAATATTTTGTGCACTACTGTACAATAGCTCATTCACCATTTGTATAATATGGTGGGCAGAACTGAACCAGAGTTGGGATTCCCATCTGGGTTACTGCACACTCCAGTACAGCCTTCAGAGGTAACCAGAATTCAGCTACATGTGCATATGTACTGAACATATACCTAGAATAATTTTGGTTATCTCTGTAACAGTTGAGTTGTTTCCTGTCATGGCAGATACAGAGTACACACTAACTACCACTGCATGTCCTGTGTGCTGCTGTAAACCAAGTGGTAAGAACTGCAGCCACCATATGATTGTCCTAACACCTTTGCCAAATTTCTCAGTGTCCATCCCAACCACCAGTAATATTTCTGTGATATGAAGAAATCACTGTGTACAGCAGACATAAAACTGTGATTTTTGTGTCATCCATGCACTGTGTATTAGCAATGAAATATCATGTAACTTTAATTAAAGCTGACACCAAGGCCCTCACCTTCTGTGATCTGAAAGTACCATTGCGCATTCGACTTGTCATCACCACTTTTTCATATCAAGTGTTGTTTTCAGTGAAATATGCTGGCTGAGCTATCAACACTATCCTGAGCCCTGCTGTCATGGTGCAAGAATAGTGACTGAACTATGCTATAGTAGTGCGTTAATATAAAAGTTTGCCAAACATAATATCATTTGCAGGTTTGTGTTTTCAGGTAAATTGTAGTAAATTATGCAGCAGATAAGTAAAAAATTTATATAAGAATTTGGTCGTCTAACCAATCAATTACGTACAAAAATCATAGCTTACAACACAACAGCAGGACTTCAACTGACAACACAACAGGTTAAGAGTGCAATAAAAATTCAGGTAAGTCAAAATCACATAATTTCACGCCTGATTTTTCAGACCCCAGCACTTCAAATTAACAAGTTTATGGTGTATCAGCACTTTCTTATCCTTCAGTAGTGTTTTCTGCAGATATTAACCTTTTGGCACCGGAATTATTTTTTTAATTTCAGCACACCCTCTATATAAAATGTGAATAATACAAGAAACAAATAGGTTAAATTTATGAAACAAATTGCATTTTGAAGAGGAAAAACGGAGAGTATATACCATGTTTAAAATATTCAGTACCTATATGTGTTGAATAAATATATAAAATGCAATGTTTAGAGGTTAGCGATGCGGTACAACCACTATAGTCGTCATTAGGCATCAAAGGGTTAATGTACTTTAATCTACAGCAGACTATGGGAAGTGAGAGGGAGATAAAGTTAACGGGACCTACTCTGTTAACTCACCACCAAGCGTTGGTAACACATCGATGTAAGCCTTGTAGAGAGTGGGGAGTGCTCCATTGATGATGTGCATGTCAGGGAGTGGTGGAATGAAGTCATTACCCACAAGAAACCCCATGAGAACCTAAAAAAAATCAATAAATATACCAAATGTACAGTAACCACTTGGTTCATAAATACACACCCCACCCCCTAAAAAAAGTTTCAACCATGTTCTTTGCAATGTTCATATTTCATTCTGTACTTCATTTACTGTACATACACAGTCTATTGTTAAATATTCACAAATTCACAAATATTGCACTGTGCTGTCAGAAATAACTGTTCTTTGTATTCCACTGAACATTCACCATACTGAGAACCGTTTAAAAAAACTGATACAGCTTCATGAGATATTTGTTGTATGCCACATACCGCAGTTTTTGTACAACAGACCATTTCAAATAAAATCGACAAACAGACATGTGGACAGACAGACTCCTAGCTCTATCAAACAATTTCACACAGCAACAAAATCTGCCAAATGTTTCAACACTATGATTCCAATTCTTCCCTCATGCCCTGTACGTATAGTTTTCTTTATAGACAGAATGTTTCACACTAACAGATAGTTAGATATAAAGTTACAGCTGCTTTTTCTATAATTTTTAAGTTCATATGTAGCTTCCCATTTCTTTCCAACTGCATGATGATCAAAGTATCATCTAGCAGAGTTACTTCAGCTCCTAACTTGATGCTACTTACCCAGTCATCAATGATTTTTTCAACGTCAAATGGAAATGACAACACTGTCTTCAGAGCTCTAAATTCAAGTTCCAAGTATTCCCTCATAAGGGACAGATGCAACAGGAAAAATTTTGTCTCCTCGGGAGTTGATGTACGTTGTTGTTTAGCTTGGCGTCCATATTTCACCTCTTCTCGGAGCAAAGAGAAGTGGGGTTCATGAGAGCAGAGTCCCAGCATGATAAGGTCTGCATCCAGACCATAAAGACAATGACGTGTATTTGGATCGTACCCAGGTTGTGACTTCATATACCGTATGTAGTCCATTATCTTGTGTTCTCCTTCCCCTGGAGTCTACAACATTAACAAAACTCTAGGTAAGAAATATGGTAACATACGCTTTACAGATGACTGACTAATGTAGAGTAAAAATCTGACACTTTGACCACTGTCCTTTCCTCCAAAAACAATTAACTGATGAGTGACATATATTAGCATATACAGAGGTAGCCCTTAATTTATGTCCTAGTTGTGCTCCTGAGAACATGGGTGTAAATCAAAATGATAATCCCAGAAGAAATTATTGAACAGAGGGGTTACAGGCAATCATACCAATGACAGCCTGTTCATAAGCAGTACATATATATACACTTATTATATTATTACTGTGTTACTGGTATTAATACATAAATGAACAGCTGATATTAATTTTTAGCCCATGTAAACTGAAAAGGAATTTTAAACAACTTGTGTACTCTTGTCATGGATGGTACGTGTTCCATTACCATGGCTGTCACAGCCGATTACAATCACTCACAGATTTTACTACTCTTACTATATTACACCATTAAAATTCCTGAGCCAGGTTTGGGTTTCATTGTGCCAATTTATTACAGGTATGGATGATGATGGTTAGGTTACAGGTTGTGGGGTTATTTCTTTGTTTTGTTTGTTCGTTCCTGACTAGTTTGTAGTTATTAGGCTTGTGGTGAATGGCAGATTTTCCATATTGTAGCTGCCACAGTTGCTCTGTCACAATCATTAATTCACTCTTGCACAAATCGCCAAGCGATCACTATATTACCCATGTAATGCCACTGTCAAGATTATTTCTGTAATTATTCATTTTTGTGTCAGTTTTTTGTTCCCCAGCTGGGTGTATCATGATGTTTGTAGGCAGAACAAAAAAAACCCTCTTACGTAAAGGCAAATAAAAAGCCATATGGTTTGAAACAAATGGCAAGAGCACAATGAATGATGCAGTTTGCAGCGAGTGCTCAGCCACCCAGTTTTGTTCTGTGCAGTACGTTTCATACATTCTCAGAACCACTGCAGTGCACAGACAGCCAAAGGGCATTAAACAGAAAATGAGAGGGCTTAAATTAAGAAGCTGGGTAAACTGGCAACATTACAGCAAAAGTTTGTAAAACAAGGGCTACTTGTATATACAAAACTTGCACATGCACATGTATGTGCATGCATACACACACACACACACACACACACACATATGGAATCAAAAGTCTAATACAATGTCATTTGTTCACTGCAAAGTGTGGTGGCATACCAAATTAAAAAGTAAATCTATACCTATGCAGGTCTGGACCAGGCCCTTAGGAATCCAGGAGGCTGACGTTCCTAGAATTTCTAGATATTCAGTACATGAAGGTGGTAAGACTTTCAGCCCTACGTACTGACTACCTTGACTACCCAGCAGATATCTGGTACTTATTTTTGGTAGAGGCTGAGTTGATCCCAGGACCACAATGCAACCAGAATGATTTGGTCAATGAAAAATTCCATTGATCCCATTGGGAATCAAACCCACGACCTTCCGGCCCATAGTGCAGTACCTCAACCAACAGTGCCACAGCATACCCCTGACAGCATATCAAGGGTGGCAGTCAAAGAAACTACTGCAGAACAGGTAATTTCTGTTCACTGGCTCTCAATGGTGCTAATTGTTGAAAAATTTCTACTACCCTGACTGAGGTTTTCTACTCTGACTGAGGTTTTTCCGTGCTTTTTCCTCAGTGGTAAGGCAAATGCCAGGTTATAACTCGCAAAGACAGGGCACGGCCCACGCACTCTTTCCAAATTAATTGTGTTGTTCTGCGTAGTGTTGTGTGTAAATGTGTACGGTACCACTGCCACTGGGTGTCAACCCAACTGCAGTTAACAAATATGTGTGTGTATGTATGTATGTATGTATGTATGTATATACAGGGTGTCCCAGGAGGAATGTGCCAGACTTCGGGAGAGTGTTCCTTATGTTAAAGTATACTGATATAACCCAAAACACCTACATCCAAAGTTGAACGG
>Ga0123355_10011179_pt1 | contig 13819 bp, 7 predicted proteins | sample TergutEmb28metaG_3_FD_89872 | JGI IMG/M metagenome (GOLD analysis project Ga0123355, IMG submission 89872) | Embiratermes neotenicus P1 segment gut microbial communities from Petit-Saut dam, French Guiana - Emb289 P1 | ecosystem: Host-associated > Arthropoda: Insects > Digestive system > Gut ... | reverse complement strand
CTGCCCGTTGTCCTGTATGGGTGTGAAACTTGGTCACTGACATTGAGGGAGGAACGTAGGCTGAGGGTGTTTGAGAACAGGGTGTTGAGGAGAGTATTTGGGCCTAAGAGGGACGAGGTAACAAGGGAATAGAGAAAATTACATAATGAGGAGCTTAGGGATCTTTACTCCTTACCCGATATTGTGCGGGTGGTAAAATCGAGAAGAATGAGATGGGCGGGGCATGTGGCGCATATGGGGGAGGGGAGAGGTGTGCACAGGGTTCTAGTGGAGAAACCTGAGGGAAAGAGACCATTGGGGAGACCCAGACGTAGATGGTAGGATAATATTAAGATGGATATTCGGGAAGTGGGAGGGGGTGGAGACTGGCTGGAGTTGGCTCAGGATAGGGACAGGTGGCAGGCATTTGTAAATACGGTGATGAACTTTCGGGTTCCATAAAGTGCGGGGAATTTCTTGACTAGCTGCAGAACCATTTAGCTTCTCAAGAAGGACTCTACTCCATGGAGTAAGTAAGTAAGTAAGTAAGTAAGTATAACAGATAAATAACTGTGTTTAAAAATTTGCATTGTGAAAAACACGACAAAGACACTGAAGGAATCGTATTTACTTTCAAATTTTGGGGTGTGTGCAAGTAGAAAAGGGCCATCTGAGACTTGGGGTCCAGGCATGCCTGATGCTCTCATACTATGGTACTAGTGTCCCTGTGTGCTGTGAACATGCAGAATTCATTGTGGTTGTGGTTAAAATCTGAAGGGGATGGATATATATGGTGTGGTTGAAATGCCTCTTGGAAAGATGGTTGATTAACCTTTGAAAGACCTGTGTTCACACGGGGACTCACAGTGGAATATACCCCTATAAATTTATTTTAGACATGTAGGCAACAAGGTGATATACGGCATTTTTAAGATATGCTACATAATCTTTGTTTTATTTCTCACCAGATGCTATTTGTCTCATAATTTTATATTTTTCTCTTCAAGTAATAAGTTACTGATAAAAAATGTGAATATGCGAATGCCCACCATAGTAGGAATGGTTATTGGATTTCACATACTGTGGTTTGTGGTGATTATTTGTGACTGTCAACACATCGGAGAAAGGGAAACCAAAACTTCTTATATTAACATAACCCATTTGGTAGTGGAATTTCCTGCACTGTTGATGTGGCCATAGTGACACCACCATTATTCATTTACCAGAACTATATTGTTGATAATAGTTGAGCCCTGAATAGGATGAGGTTTACTGTGTGTCCCTTTACCTCTTGTACAAAGAGGTGACATGAAACCAAGATGTAGGTGGATGATTTGGTATAGAATATGTGGATTGTAGGGGTTGAGGATTATATAGAACTGCAAGAGGAATAGCATTCAGCAGTGGTTCTTTGTCAGCACAACACAGAATCATCGTCAGGTTTTGAAATTGCAGGTTCTTGTAGAACAGATGAACTGTGCTGCACACTGCTTAGAGACAAACCTTATATCATGGAGGTGTTTAATATTATAGTCAGTATACCAACTAATAGTCACTAAGTTTGTGAGGTACATAGATTTTTCATTCAAGTTGCATATATGTTATAAGTTGTACATTTCTCTTGCTTCCTATAGGATGACCTCGAGGAGAAATGCGAAGAACTGAGGGGTGATTAATCTTAAATTTGTTACGTAACCTATATATACTTCAAAGAAGCCTGCAGCTTCCAGCATAGGTCCTAGGACAAAAGGAGATTCTTAACTTTGCAGATGAGGAGTTCTGCAAAACATTTCAGTACTGTTTAGTACTAATGTGAATTCAGTAATGTGGTGCTAATATAACAATGGCAAAACCTTGGTGTAGCTTTTCTCTGTTTGATAAAGAAAATAATTTAATGAGGAATTAAAGATTTATTTAATTCGCTGTCGAAATGAGAACTGAATCTTGGGCAATTTTATAAGCATCTGATTCCTTGCACACAAATAATTCACAGGATTTTGCGTGTAACCTTCTGTAACAGGTGGTAACGTTCATCTGACTTTACTGCATGGTGGAGGTTAGGGGAACTGTACCAAGGATTTGCTGTGTTTTAATTTTGTTAGCATGTCTCAAAAGTGCTGAGACATGGGGGTGGGACAGAGGATTATGTATCTCATTGAATACTCATAAAAACCATTTACAATGGTAACTGAATTTTATAGATTTAAAAGTAAGCATGCCATTTTATTAAATTCGCATACACATTTTGGCCACATTAATGTGGCATTTAGGAAATAGCTGCATGCTTACTGTGCATACATTTTTTAATAGTATTTTTTTTTTGCTTTTATGAACTTGAACTGTTTTTTTGCTGCTTTTGCATGCTTCTTAATGTTCCATATGTCTTGGCATTTTTTTGACATATTATATATATGTGTGTGTTCTGCAGTTGGTATAGGTTTGTACAGACCACTAATATTTTGGATAATTATTAGTTTTAAATTTTATTTTAGTTAAATTGTATTATCTGTTATATATATTTAATTAACTAGAAACAGTTAAGTTTTGTTTTTAGGATAGGAAGTTAAAGGAATGGATTGAGATGCTGGAATAATTGCGTATTATTGCGAGAACAAAAAATGCTCAGTACTGAAATTTAAAAAGTGTGTTCACTGTTTAACAGTTGAAGTAGGAATGTAACATTTATTGTTGCATCTGGTGCTGTGACGGGAAGTAGGTTAAAACCGATTACGTTGATTTGGGAAAAATTCTTGACTTCAGAGGATGGGATAAAAGAAGGAATTTGATAAGTCCGAACGCCGCCTGACTACTACGGCTTATCCCGTGGCTATACAGCAACGATGTTTTTGATAACAGTACAGTCATATTTCCTTATCCAAGGTCATGCCCTTTTATGTATTTTCTGTAATAGACCATTTTCTGTTCTAGTTATTATGGTTATAAGTATATAACTGTGCTTAGTTATGCAGATGTGTATCTAGAGTTTACAGACTGTGCCAAACTGTCAATGATAGATCAAGAGTGCTGTTCTCCATTCAAGTGGTGTTTGCCTTGATATCTAAGCACTCAGTAGTACTGCACATGGAAATCCTTTGTAATCTTTTTTACCCTAATCTGTAGTTATTTCTGACATTTAAGCTTGGTGTTCCTATATTTACTGTGTCATGTATAGTGTATAACTGCAACACAACTAAGATTTCAACACTGCCATGTTAATGTCAAGGATTATTAATTTGTACTTTCAGTTCATGAAAGATTTTGGATTTGTATTTTTAAATAAAGTTCTCATACTTTGTCCTGTTGATATATATTATATATGTACCTTGATCCTGATTTTTATCATGTATGTTGTACAGCTGTCTTGACAAATGATACATTGCCCCATCTGTCAATATTGTGGCAAATGAATAATGAATGATTTCTGAAGGATAATTATGGTCCACTCTTCCAGAAGTATACGACAGTTGGCTTCCATTTCTAGATCTTACGTATCCATTCCAGTAAACTGTATTCAGACAATGTAATAGCTTGTTTTTCAAGTCATACCCATCTTAACATTTTACGCTACACTTGTGTGTGCGCGCACGTGCGCGTGCATGTGTAAGATTGCTAAGATTGTAGACTGTGAAGGAACACTTCTTAAGTGAAGCATATTGTCAGAACAGTGCCAACAAAGAACAGTGGTTTATTGCCACAAAATTCAGGTTCTGCAAACAAAAGGGTGTGACATCAGACTCCCCCCCCCTCCCCCCTTTTTTACTGTTATGGTGAGAGGTGGTGATACTGCAATTAAATATGAAGTAGATGCCTATATGCACTAATATGTATGGTTGTAGCAATGCCATCATTGCTGTTGCTCTATAAACTTGCAGCTGCTGCATTTAAGGGGTATCAGTAATACCTGTGTAGCCATATTTAATATCTGAGCGCTTCAGCCTGTTTAAGACTTTTCATGCCTACATCTCACAACAAGCGGCTGGGGCGAATAAGAGCCCTGAATTCTTGACTAGTCTCAGAAGTTGACCCACAAGACCTTGTGATGAAATTTTTTGCTTCAGTTTTTAGCAGTAGCAAGCAGCTGATATTGTCTGAGGCTTTAGGATTCACATTCCTGTATGACATTCCAGGTAGTTCCCTGTGCTAGTCTATAAAGCCTACACGTAGGGGATCTGGTGTAGGTCCCCATTCTGTGCATGTGTGTACACAAGGCATAGTGACCTGTAAGTATACCCATCATAGTTGTCAAGTCAGGGCTTCTGAGGCCCAAAATTTGTGTTATCAGGTCTATGAATCATCCCCTTAAAGGGGTATGAAGAAGGTTTAAGCATAATTTTATTTTGTTAGACCACATTTTGGGAAGGACAGAGATGGACTGTATTACCAAGTTTTGCCATTCAGCATATTGTGCTTCATGAGAGTATAATGAAGACAGTTTTGGTGAGAGAATCTGAAGAGAGACTTTTTGGAAGACAGGTGTAAATTGGAGAATAAGATTAAGATGGTTTGTACTACAGCAGGGAAGGAGGGCATGGACCAGGTTCATATGGATAAGATTGGGGACTCTGAACCTTCAAGGTCATAAAAGGTGAGGGGTATCTTGAATATATAGGTGGCTTTTAGATTTCAAAGAATAATTCTGCCAGGTACTGGTCGGTAAATAATTACCCTTTTGATGTTTTCAATTTTACAAATTTGGCATATTTGTTTATTTTTGATAGCTTTGGGACAGTGTTAAACAGTCCGATAAAATTCTGTATTTACTGTGTCATTACAAATGCAACAATTCAGAACAGAAGATTTTAAATCCTGTGCTGCTACAGGACAATGAAAAGAAGCTGTGTGTGTGTGCAGATGGACATTGTGCATATCATAGTAGAAGAGTTTTGCATTGTGAGAAAGAATTAGTTGAAACCAGGTTTTGTGACATTTTGCACTACATACATGATCAATAAGTGATGTGGGACTAGACCAGCTGCTATTTGGAGGTACCTTTGACATAATTCTGGAAATACGATAATGTCAATGAAAGAGGTTACAGAGCTCAGAATGGACACACAAGGATACCGAAACAAGCACTAAAGTATAAACCAAGATGGGGAAGAAACAAAACGATGCCCAAAGGAAAGATGGAATCACCAATTTTACATTGAGGGCTAAGAACAGGCACTGTTTAACCTTACAGGTTTCATGGTGCTAATGATTAAATTTGATGGCTTGTAATGATAGTGTTAGTTAATGTCTACATTTAATGACAGAATTGATACATTACATTTATGACTAATTTAATCACATAAGATGGTGTGCAAAATTGTGTTATGAGTGGTTGGTTCCCTTCAGCTCTTTTTATTTTGTCAGCTGGACTTGACCTTGGTAGAGAACTGTTATTACAATATTTCTGAGTCCATCTGGTGGCAATCTGTCTCATCATTGAGAGGGGAACTCTTTGTGATTGGTCCATTCATATAAGATATTAACACACATCAGTGGGGACAGGAATGTCAATCAAAGTACATTTTGGGTAATTATGTGTATTTTAGGTTGACATTGTCCAGTGTGTGTAAGGTACACTCGGTGCTTTGAAGATGGTTGTGCTTCTATAATGAGGTAAAAGACATGAACCACATTCTGTTGGATCCATTAGATAACAAATCTCCATCTCTGTTCTAGGGGTATATTAGCTTGATGTAATGGATGCAAGAGGCTTGGTGCTACAGTAGTACCACTACCTGATGATGAAAATGGCCAGCTTTCAAAATATCACCTACATAAAGTAGGCATGTACCTGAGACAATAGACAGTAGCCAATTGATATTGTTCTATTTAATCAGTGTCACAGATATTCAGAGAATCATAACTGTAGGTATTCACATGTCATTCGCATGCATCATTTCCAATTCTGTAAATAATTATCAGTTTACAAGCATGGTAACAAGTACAGCAGTCTTAGTATGTGTCAGGCGTGAGAGTGAAGGTACAGTTGTCACTGCTCATATCATAAGATGTATGTAGATGTTTGAAACAGACTTTACACAAATTTGTTGGCTTTGCACCCACCACAATTCAAACAATTTTTGTTTGTAGACTAAATATGTTTTTATTGTAAGATGAATTTCCCCCCAACAGCCCCTCAAATTCTTCCACATTTCATTATAGAGTGAAAAATAGGTAAAATAAATTGCTTTGAAAGTTTCAGTGCTGATGTGAAACATTGATCTAACTGCATAATGTACTCCACCTACTCCACAGTACTACAGAATCATTTTTTCAGTATGATTCCTCCAATTACACAGCACATCAGTTACAAAGTATGTGGAAGCAAATATTTAAAATCCACAGCTCCCATGTGGACTTGACTAGGTTACTGGGTGAACAACCGAGAACTCTACGGTAAATTCCCAGGAAAAACAAGAGATTTGTCCAGCTGTTGACCCCACTCAGCTTGCAATTCAGTGGGTATCAAGAACTTCCTCCAGGGGTAAAGTTGCTGGGGTGAGGCACTGATCACGCACCCCTATCCATTGCCGTGGTTAAAAATGCGTGGGGCTACATCCCCACTCCCCCACTGACCTTCATGGCGTAGTGCCTCATTAAGCGCGGTCCAGTTCACCCTTACGTACAGCGTATGACTAACATTCCAGGAAACAATGTTGTTTATCAATAACCTCTCAGAATGTTTATAATTATAACAAAAGTATCAATATTCAAAATGGAACATGCAATTATATTTCTTTCACTTTACAAGAATATCGTGATGCAATATGTTTCATGTATGACGTGTTATATTTCATAATTTATTTTCCCTCCCGCCATCTTTACTTCCCTCCCAAGCCAAGCGACCGAAGCTGGTCGTAACCCTATATTTGATCGATAGATGGCGCGCCTCGGCGCCATGCATTTTAAATTTAGAATTTCCTATTGGCCCGCGAGACTCACGTGACAACGTTCATACGTGCGACATAAGTTTCGTTTGGCGGGTACAGCATAGCGTTGCTTGGAAGTTGGCATAGAAAGACGTTGCAGAATGGTAAGTATCAAGAAGTTTATATGGTAAATATTAGGCATCGGTGTAATATTTTAGCACATTCGTTTTCTGCATGTCCTGAACTATTGACTGGTGAAGTTTTGAGGCGCTAGCTCGAAAATTAACCGTATATTTCGGCTTTTTTAGGCTGGTGGAAAAGCGGGGAAGGACTCCGGGAAGGCGAAGGCAAAAGCTGTGTCTCGTTCAGCGAGAGCTGGGTTGCAGGTAAGATACGGCTGCGAAGGAGCGAATGAAGTGCTTTATAATATTGTTGTAAGTTGCGTACCCTTTTTTTGTTCAGGAGTGTTTATACTATTCTTGTGATGTTTGTTGACAACGAGTTTTCCGTGAAATAGTGAATTGTGACACTGTCATGTTTTGTCACTGGTTGTGAAGACGTCGATCATTTATCTGTGTATTTTTATTTCCAGTTCCCTGTTGGACGAATACATAGACACTTAAAGAATAGAACAACAAGTCATGGACGCGTAGGAGCAACTGCAGCCGTATACAGTGCAGCTATTCTGGAATATTTAACAGCTGAGGTAAGTTGGTGCAATCAAGATGGCTGCTAGTGTTTGTGTATACAACTTCAAGCACGAAGCAAACATTTTTAAGAACGCTTAGATGTAGTGGTGATAGGCGGTGTAAGTGGTATGTTTGTTAAAGTTGAATATTTCCAAATTTCGGCAAAGCGTGTTTTCTGTGTGACATGGCAATAGAAGTATAGTTAGCGGCATGTAAACATCATGGTGTTTCATTAGGAATTTAATTTTGGCGGTAGTGTTTTAAATGTTGGCAGTGTTAAAACCATTACAGATAAACCTTTTGTGAGGTATTATAAATGTTCGTGTTTGTGATATTATTATTCAAGTTGGTGCAACCTCGTAGGTTCTCGAGTTGGCTGGTAATGCTTCAAAGGATTTAAAAGTGAAGCGCATTACACCCCGCCATCTCCAGTTGGCCATCAGAGGTGATGAAGAACTGGACAGTTTGATCAAAGCAACCATTGCTGGAGGAGGTATGTTAAGATTTGTTATACCTGTGATGTGAAGGTGCATGTTCTAAGAATGTTTGGCGCATCACAGGCATTGGTTGTATACGCAGTATTAGTATCCAGGTTTCAGGAACATATTGAAGGTTATGTTAATGCCGTTACTGACCCATTTTGTGGTACAGAGTGCTGGTGCATATGTGAGGGTTAGATGGCTATGTTTGCCGACAAATTTAGCTCCGGCTTGCTGATAACTGCGGAGCGCCTAGTGGTGGTCGAAGGGGAAACGTAGAACCCATTCAGAAACAAGAAGTTTTAGTTGCACAGGGACTTAGGGCCATACGTAATGTCATGTAACGAATGAAATATGCAGTAAACTTGCTATTGTGTAGATGGAATACTCTTCATCAGTTGACCATGGAATTGTTGCGTAAGACTTGACTGAAATTGCATTCAGAATTGTGGTACATTTCTTTCAGATTTATATGAATTTAAAAAGATGCATATAAAAGGCCCTCTTCACAATTTTCAGTTTCATTGAAAATGCTAATGCTAAACATACTTGTGTGTGTGATTATAAAGTAACCCCTTAATTCTTAATTTTGTATTTGATTATACACAATGTTATGGGTATACTTACTTACTCCATGGAGCAGAGTCCTTGAGAAGCTAACTGGTTCTGCAGCTAGACAAGAAATTCCCCGCGCTTTATGGAACCCGAAAGTTCATCGTTGTATTCACAAGCGCCCGCCATCTGTCCCTATCCTGAGCCAACTCCGTCCAGTCTCCACCCCCTCCCACTTCCCGAAGATCCGTCTTAATATTAACCTCCCATCTACGTCTGGGTCTCCCCAATGGACTCTTTCCCTCAGGTTTCCCCACTAGAACCCTGTGCACACCTCTCCCCTCCACCATACGTGCCACATGCCCCGCCCATCTCATTCTTCTTGGTTTTTACCACCTGCACAATATTAGGTAAGGAGTAAAGATCCCTAAGCTCCTCATTATGTAATTTTCTCCATTCCCCTGTTACCTCATCCTCTTAATGTATTATTTAACTCATGCTGCTATTCATGCAAGGGTTCTCCAGCTCAGAACCAGTTGGATAAAGGTTTATTTATGTGTATGATTATATGGACTAGTCCTAGGTAGGAGGAGAGTCATGTTTATTAGGACAAATAGTATTTTTCCACATCAGAAACCAAACTATCTCTCCTTTTGTACTCCTTTTCAATTTTCCTGGCATGGGGCAAACCTTTTGTGCCTTGTCGATACTGGGACATGCCAGCATGAGTAGGTTGACGCACATCGGTTCGGCAAAGTCCTACACGTGCTGTTCTCTGTGATGTACCATTTTACTGTGGCCCACATTTGTGCAGAGTTGGTCTTAAGGGCCATGTTACAGCGTGCATATAGAATTGGTGAATTCTGTAGAATTCTTGTTAGGTATTACTCCTTTCTCTTTGTGAAGTTGTTTGTTTTAATTAACAGTGCTGTTGTTTGCTATAATTATGTAGTGTCGGTGGTAGATGGTTGAATGCATCGATCATTGGCGGAATGATACTGGAAAACTACTCAGATATAAAGTTATCTCAGTGCTACACTATCCACCACAAATCCACGTGGCCGCATTCGCCTGATCCAGGGCATGGTGTCTGTTAGTTGGTGAACTGCCCTTTTTCCCTTGTCATTAGGCATTTGGTGACACCTTGCGTTTGAAGCCATGATGACTTCACGGTGTATTTACGTCAGCAGTTATCCTTTTGTACTTCAATAGGGCAGTATAAAGAATGACAATTGATTTATATGGCAGGTTGCCCAAAAAATCTTCTTTAATAACCTGTTGTATGAAATTGTGTGCATATCTGGCTGTGGAACTTGCCAGGTGTTCCACCTTCACAGGAGTTAATTTTTATATTTATTGAGCTACAGGTGGTTATATAGAATTAAACTATGAACATTATAAAGGTATGTCAGTAAGTAGCACAACATATTTTGGTCTGGAATATGATGTTCAGGTGACCTTGCATCGTGATAAATTCTTATAATAAAACCAACTAGATGCACCAGTTTCTCAAATCTATTTTTGGATTAAAACTCTAAAGGTTTGCTGACAGCTTGCGAGCAGGAATCGGTTCTGTCCTGATCCTGCTCGCAAGCTGTCAGCACATGTACCATTGCTGTGTGTACAGTGAAAAACTCCTGATGGACAAAGGAACTGCCTGAAATATGCAGAGTTTTATTCCAAAAATAAATTTGAGGAAGTAGGGCATCTAGTTGGTTTCATTATAAGGGTCTGGGATATGTCAAGTTCCTGTTGTGGTAGTACTGTTTTCCTTTATCTTCACCTCCATTGGTCAAGGACAGACCCTAGTGCCTTTATAGGCTGCAGTTTTAAACGTTTAGGTTGATGAAGTGTAGAAATAAAGCCGATTTTTTTGCATCATTCATGTGTCTCTTCTTCCTCTATATTTGACGTTTTTGTATTTTAGCTTAATCTTAGTATATCGGTAACAGTGTATAATGTGGACAGATAGTCTTTGGGTTATTATCGCAACCACAGCATTGCTGATTGTCATGGTCATGTGGTGTGCATGCCAGCCTTTGTATCTTGTATGTGCTATGGTCATTTTTTGGCACAGGGACTTGATAGTCTTTTTGTTTTCCTGTAAGGAAGCAAATATTGGAATAATAGATTATGCCAACCTGTTAGGAATGGATGGGACAGCACCCCATTGAATGTACCTCTTTGTCTGAAAGGGAAAACATTCTGCAGTGGGCATTTAAATTGAATATGGCACTGCTTGCACCAGAAGCTTGACATTCAAAAGTTTATTCTAAATGTTAAGCACACTTCTGCCTAGTCTTTCACAATTATTCTGTCATATAATCTTCATAATTAAACTTGAACATTCCCATGATATTGAAGGCACTTATCCCCACTTTCATTCCAATTAACACGGATAAATTATTGGCCTGGGCTTTTGGTCTGTTTTCAAAGCATGTAAAATTTTAAGATCAGGATGACTGAAATTTATGCAAGTGTTAAAAAATGTACTATAATAGAGACAATAAGGTTAAATGGATTATGTTGGTTTGGGCATGTACAGAGAATGGAAGAAAATAGGATTCCCAAAAGGGTGTTATATATGAATGTGGGAACAACAAGATTTAGAGGTAGACCAAGAAATAGATGGCAAGATGAGGTGAGAGAAGATGGAAGAATAGTTGGTGGAGAAGGGTGGCAGGAAAAGGTACACAACAGAGAGAAATTGCAGAATTTCCTGAAAATCGCAAGGAATCGTCACATTGCGCACATGCCAATGGAATGCATGCAAATGATTGAATATCCAGATGTGTAAGATTTAAGATTACAAATAAAGGGATGGGTTAAAATCATCCCATGCACTGCACTTTGTTGTGTATCCCATTTCTAACTACTGTTGAGCATGAATATGGTTGACTGGATGAATCAGTTTGATGTGGTTATTCTTGTTGCAGGTGTCATTCCACATATCCACAAGTCGCTGATTGGGAAGAAAGGTTCACAGAAACCAGCATAATTGCGGTTCCTAAAATAAGTGCAGTTCCATTTTTTGTAAGGACAAAGACCGTGATTGGTGGCTGTCTTGGCCCAAGGAAGATATAAAGGAAGACTGTAACTTTGCAAAGTGTTTTCTTGTGAGGGCAATTTTTTTTTTTATTTTGTATGCACAGTGTCGGGGATATGTATGACAGGACGGGGTGGCGCACATTTGGCAGCGTCTCCCAAGTCACCTTTCATATGAATAGTACCAGCATATTTCTTCTTTTGACAGAATTTAGTCGTTTCATAAGTCTTGCTGATTCGACCAGCGGTCGTTTTCCCAGTTTTTACCAGTTAACTTCTTTTGGCATAACAGCATCACTTATGAAATCCTGAGTGACGTCAGTGAACTGCGAGTGCTAAGAGTTTTTAAAATTGAATAGTGTTACCGACTGAAAGGAGAGTGTCATATTTTAGTGTGATATTCACACCATTTGTTCCCCCTGTGAAATATAATTTCAAGTTTTCTCTCTCTCTCTTTTTTTTTTTTTTCTTTTTCTCATTAGATACTCATATAAATTCATTCATTACATGAGTTAATAAATGCTGTTAAAATTATCTAGTATTATGTCTGTAGGAAGTATATTCATTTCATAATAAAGTTTCATTTTTACTAAGTCATGGTTGTATGTTAATCCTGTGGTAGTAGTGGGAAAAAAGAAATGTCCTCAACTTTTCTTTTTTTTTGGTAAGGATGGAATACTTTTGCTTTATAAGTGAACAGTTATATCATTGTTTTGTAATTTTGTTGCAAGCTTTGCACTTAGAAAAGGCTATTTTTAAACTTCATCCGAATATATGTTTCACTTTTCGGTTTTGCTGTTCGTGTAAACATATTGTGAGGTTCTAGCACTTTTTGCTGTGGTGAATTCATACAATTTTTCTTTAAGCTCTTCTGGAGGTGAACAAATGGCTTCTTTGTTTTGCAGCTCTTTGGCTTCGTTGTCTTTAAATTTTCTACGTTCACAGTATAAAGTCTATAAATACAATTGTAGTGTTCCCCCCCCCCCCGCCCTTTGGGAATATTATGTTTAACAAACACTTAGTGCAACACTCCTAACGCAGCCTGCTTACAACACAGACTGCTTTTAATCGGAACATATATCTAGTATTGACAGCAATTTTAATGTCAAACTGTGAAAAGACTGAAGGTTCTTGAAGGAGAAGTAACCATGAAATGGGGTGTGATATTTTAACTGACTAAAAAGTAATTTGATTTTGCTACACGCTCCCTCCTGGTACCTGCTGAACCAAAATGAATGAATGAATTTTAAACTACTTAATAGTTTTTTTGTTTGTTAAAGTTCTGGAGCTCCATCTGACCCTAAAACAGATGGATCACGTAAAGACTTGCCACAAATTGTTGCGTGTTTGTAAACATGAGCCTGGTCATTTGGGAAAAATGTTAACAATACTCAAAGTGATTGGAAATTGGTATGTAAGTCATCACCAAAATGGTTAGTATCACAATGAGTGTATGAAAGAAGTTAAAGTTACAAATCATTGACTTAGCGCCTGTCAAGAAGTGTGCTAAGAGCTGGAAATGAGGACTGAAGAATATTATGTGTGTGTGTGGTGGTGGGGGGAGGGCTAGTACCATCTGTTCCTAAAGGATATTGCTAGTGGTCATGTAACTTGAGAAAAATACAGCTGTGACAGGTGGATGTATAGAAAAGCATGTGTTCCTGTTGGAAATTTACTGGGTTGCAAGTAGTCATGTTCTGTGTGTGTGTGTTTATTTATATTTTACATTCCCTGTATCTTTTGGGATAAACACCATTTTGATATAGGAATAGTCAACATAGATATGAATGCACTATGTAAGGTCATGATGTGTATGCTATAGCAAGCGTCTGTCATAGCACAGGAATAGAACAACACAAGTCAGTCAATCACACATTAATAGTATGAATTATTTGACAGCATAATTACTATACAACACACATGAGAAAGTAGAACTACATAATTCATCAGAGGAAGTAAACATAAGTGTGTATATGTGTCATCATCATCATCATCTGTTGTGGGGATAGAAGATTGCTACATGGTCTGTAGAGGTGAAAGTTTTTCTTGTATCAAAGAAACAGTAGCTTGCTTTGTGAGCCACTTACCCCTTTGAAAAACTGAAGACAGGTGCTTTGTATATGTTAGCATAGCTATTGCCAAATGTCTGCCATGACTCTTGAGAAGAGGTGTGACTAGATTATGAGTGAATTGGGGGGGGGGGGGGGGGGGTTTT
>Ga0123355_10011178_pt1 | contig 13820 bp, 8 predicted proteins | sample TergutEmb28metaG_3_FD_89872 | JGI IMG/M metagenome (GOLD analysis project Ga0123355, IMG submission 89872) | Embiratermes neotenicus P1 segment gut microbial communities from Petit-Saut dam, French Guiana - Emb289 P1 | ecosystem: Host-associated > Arthropoda: Insects > Digestive system > Gut ... | reverse complement strand
TTAAAAAATCCCGGTGGGGACGAGATTTTCCGCCCGTCCAGACCGGCCCTGGGGCCCACCCAGCCTCCTGTAAAATGGGTACCGGGTCTTTCCCGGGGGTAAAGTGCGACCGGGGCGTGCTGCTAACCACTCACCCCCTCTAGTGCCGCGGTCATGGAAGAGTAGAGCTATACCTCTACTCACCCTCTGGGCCACACCGGGCCTGTAACGGGAACACTTTACCTTTTTTTTAATAAACTAAGTGTGTATGACGGAAACTTTTATTGTTATTAGCTCCATAAAACATTACTTTTCTTTATACTTCCTTATAAAAGTAACATTACAAAGTGCTGGTCTGTTGAGGATCGGTCAAGCTATTATGTCTGCTGAAAAACTGTGTATCGGTGGGTTAGGACAGTTCGTTTTTTCATCGGCTATAAACTTGAACAACTCAGAGTTAATTCTCTGCGGTTCTGTTGCTAGTACTCTCTTAGCGGCAGTGTTTCGAGTTGGAGTCTGGAAACAGCTGCTGAGATTCTAAAAAAAAAATTCTAAATATTGGTAAGGGTTTCAGACCAACATAGAATCAAGCAGCAGAACACAAACTGCACTGAATGTAGGCCCTATGGGTTAACTTCGTTATTAACAATATGCACTAAAATTTGCCATATAAATTTAATTTTTCTTCCCCTGTTTAAGCAGACAACGTACTGCGCATACAATTAAAGTTGAACCAATCCTGCAAACAGAATCTTACACAACGCAATACACACTTCTTCTTATAAAGCGCTACAACCTATATAAGGTTCTGGCTAGCTCAAACACTTTCTTCCAACTATCTCTATTCTGTACTACTTTCTTCCAATTGCTTATGTCTATGCTCTTTATATCTTCCAAAACGTCATCTTCCCAACATGTTTAGGTCTTTCAATTGGTCTTTTAGACATGGGTTTCCATCCCTTAATCTTCTGCACAATATTTTCCTCAGCCATGCTTTCAACATGGCCTAACAAATTTAATCTTTAATTTTTAATAAACCCAATTATATTTTGTCCTTTTAATATATCATTTATTTCTTGATTAGTTGTAATCCTCCATTAGCCATCATCTCTTCTTGTAGGACCAAATATTTTCTTCATGATCTTTCTTTCAAAAATCATCAGTTTATTCGTCATATTTTCCTTAATCACCCGTGTTTCGGAAGCGTAAGTTACTGTTGGGCGAATGAACGTGTTATAAAGTGCAATACACACACACACACACACACAAATATGATTTATAACTTAGTGTCAATATGCAAATTGTTTCAGGAGTAATTTGCTGTAATTTGGAATAAAGTTTCTTAGCTTAATTTGTATCCACATAGTCAACACATGCCTACAAACGGAGTTGAAAAGTTAGGGAGACGACGTGAGAAAAATGTGTTCTTATTGAAGTTTTACGTATCGTTACAATCCTACGGCTACATAGTAGCTACCAACTCACCGCCAATGCACAAAATCTAACCTTCAGAATCCTTGACATGTACTGGCTTGCCACATGCAGCAATGATATGATATTCTATCTTGTACTCACCCTCCTATTTCATGGCTATCATGTGGTTTCCACAGGCAACAGCGAATACTTCATTACACAGTTTTGACTGTTCGTTTCCTATAGTGGAGTTAGATTGTGTTTTCCGTGACATAGAAACTTAATTCTTATAAGTAATGTAGATAAACGTGTGTTGGATTTTACTGTTTTAGAATTAAATACGTGAACAACACAATACACAATGAGCCTGTACTGGAACACAATCAATGACTGCAACATCGCAAGACTAACAATTATCCTTATATGACGTAAAGTGACGTACAGTGTATGGTTCAGATGCTTAATATAATAAAATGCTGATCATACTTTCACGCCTATTGATCAATTATCAATTGGTGGCACGAAGCGACTCGTGCAAGTAAGCTTTATTAAATGGATAATAATAATAATAATAATAATAATAATACAACTTGTCTTACCCACAGAAAAAAACATTAAGATTTAATTTCCAATGAATGACATTTTTGCATATGTGTTCACGCACGAGCAGTTTGTGGCGCTGTCTGCAGAGCGTTTATATGTGTAACTATGCTGATAAAACGAAGTATATGGTCATATCTCGAAATCAGAATGCAGGATGAAGTCACAGTTTGAGACTGATAATAGTTCCTTTGACAGAGTGGAAGAGTTCAAATATTTGGGAACAACTTTAAGAAATCAGAATTCTATTCGAGAAGAAATTAAGAACAGAATGCAGTCCGGGAATGCTTGCTATCATTCGGTGCAAAATCTTTTGTCTCACAGTGTGCTATCTATAAATTTAAAAATCAAGATATAGAGAACCATAATTTGTCCTGTTGTTTTGTATGGGTGTGAAACTTGGTGGCTCACATTGAGGGAGGAACGTAGGCTAAGGGTGTTTGAGAATAGGGTGTTGAGGAGAATATTTGGGCCTAAGAGAGATGAGGTAACAGAGGAGTGGAGAAAATTACATAATGAGGAGTTTAATGACCTGTGCTCCTCTTCAATTTTGTTTGGGTGATAAAATCGAGAATGAGATGGGCGGGGCTTGTAGCGCGTATGGGGGAGAGGAGACACGTCTACATTTTTAAGGTGAGGAAACCTGAGGGAAAGAGATCACTTGGGAGACTCAGGCGTAGAAGCGAGGATAATATTAAGCTGGATCGTCAGGAAGTGGGATGTGGGCGTAAGGACTGGATCGAGATGGCTCAGGATAAGGACAGGTGGCGGGCACTTGTGAATGCGGTAATGAACATTCGGCTTATATATAACGCGGGGAATTTTTGAACAGATGAAAACCGGTTAGCTTCTCAAGAACGACTCTGTTCCATGAAGTAAGTAATTATACTAATTCTATACGTCAGTCTCAACTCGTTAGGGATTTTACTTTTCAGATAAACTCTTTATGTAAATCAATTCAAGACAGCGTGCCATTAGTAACGACACTGAACACTAACAAGAATTTATGTTAGTGCAGAGAAATGCCGTGCCGTCACAACCAAGGTTTTAAAACATGGGCTTCCAAATGGGCAAAATAAATTATTGACTTCGTGGTGTCACAGTCATGGAACGGTGCAGCGGAACGGACTTTATATTTTTCGGTCCGTGCACCATCGACACACAATTCACAAACACCCAGCCAACAAAATAAACAATGCTGTTCTCTAGATATTTACATTATTGTATTCAGCATACCCAGTGGAATACTCAGTGTTAAAATATAATACAAACATCCAGTCCACATCCTGATGTGGACTGGAATGAACTACTTAAGAAAGCGAGACCTATCTTTTTGCATTTGTTACCCTTCAAATTCCACGACTTCTAGTGGACGATATGTCAGTATGGAACTTACCAGCCTATCTAAGCTAGATGATTTAACATTCTATGAGGCGAACCTTCAAACTTCTCCGTGACGGCCCGGCCGCGGAACCGAGTTCGAGAAGAGTTCATTACTTACATGAAAGACACGGCTAATGCTGGTCTCTAAATATACTGGCAAACCATTTAGCACACCATATGCTGGTCTCTGTGGGTTTACTTGCTAGCCATTTAAACGTCCATGCTAGGCCAGACAAGGCAGGCAATGTACTATAACGTAACATTGAGGTGCGATCGTGCAATCATTGCTGCAGTGGAAAAGCAATGAATATTACACAACTTGTATGTGTGTTTGTAACCTTAGGTATCCAGCATGCAAGGCACATGCGCCATATAGCAATCTGTGGCACGCCCTGTTCTGCAATAATTTTCCACCTTATTCCATTAACGGCACGATTTTCGAAAAAAAAAGCTATTCAACTCAAAACGTGTGTTTATAGTATCTCTACAACTTTTATCTGAAACATTTTTCATTCTGAAAAGAACTGAGCGAGATATGATCAAAACCGTCCAAGGGTCTTCATGTAATGTGCCCTTTATTCTTGTCCGATATTAATGAAACTTGAAATTTCTCAAAAGATTTTCGAAAAATACTCGAATATAAAATTTAATGTAAATCCATCCAGTGGAAGCCGAGTTGTTCCATGCGGACGGGCGGACAGACATGACGAAGCTAACAGTCGCTTCTCGCAATTTTGTGAACCCGCCTAAAACTTCAGGCCGTCACGAGATAAAAGGGCATTTAAATCCATCTTCTAACGGATAAAGTCGATCGTCAGTTTCGCTCTTCGCTTATCAGATCTGATGCTATAGTTCATACCAGAAGCTCGGAAGCTTGGTAAATGAGATGCCGTGAGTCAGGAAGGTGACAGAAATTAGGGGAACAGCAGGAAAGCTCATTAGTGTTACGGATCAGGAGAACACAACTCGTTTAATCAACAATCCACTAATATTTGAAAACAGCACTAAAGGAAACTGCTTGTGGTATATGTCAGCCAGCAACAAACCCACCTCCCAGCAACACGTCCGCCTCCGAATTCCCCAACAAAAATCCCAATCCCTCGGACGAGAAGAATATTTAGATGGGCCAGGTAAGTAGCATGCACGCCAGTTAACAGCTTCTCATTAATTAACATCGAGGCAAGCTGCATTCTCTAGACTTCATATAACCTCCCAACAGCCGCTACCCACAGGTCAAGAATAATGGTGTCATCGCATTTCGGCTTGGGGAGTAATCGGTACGAACCTGGGGCTAGAACTAGAGGCATGTGAGTCAGGAGATGGGGTGTGGTTACGAAGACAAGACTTGTAATCCCTTATCATGACCTTGTTACTATCAGCTGATGGCTTGTATCAAGTAAGTACACAGAACGTCAAATCTCGTTAATGCTAGCTAGAAGATTACAATGACAGAAAACTGCCACGTTTAAACCATCTTCTAACGAATCGACTTAGAGGAGTTCGCGGTTTTGAGAGCTGTACAGAGGATAAACTAGACCGTAGAATTAAAACAGCATAAAGCTAAAATGAGAGCACCGTCTTTGTGATCTGTACCCTGTAACGTGATAAGATGGATCGTGAATATATCCACTGTAGGTAGGAGCTGACAATCTCATTAAAGTTTATTACGTTTTATTGGTCTTGGAAGAGGAAACAACTAAACATGCTTATCGCACCTCAGTCTCAATTTACAAAAGACACGAGTATGGTAGCAATCATTGGATTACGCCCCACTGAAGGAACCTGTGGTACACTGAGGATGCAAATTACTGCTGAAGGGATCGTAGAACTTATTCAAAATTTTTGTGAGAGGGAATTTTCCAATCATAGCACGAAAGAAGCGCAAAGACAGTATCGCCGTGGCGGTGCAGCAAATTGTCTGACGTTACTGCAAGGCGTGTAGCCTGTTGGCAAGGCGCTCGTCGTAAGTACATACGAGCGTGACTCGAGGTGTTTCAAGAGACTTAAAATGAAATGAAAATGAAGTGGGGAGAACTACTTCCATAAGCGGAATCTTTCTTTGAAAGCTAATATTTGCTTAGCTAGTCTAGAAACCACCGCCTTCTAAGGATTCCGTAGGTCTATTACCGTGTCTGGATGAGCTACGAAGTTACAAATAATCCAGTCTACCACGCACAACCCATTTACTTGCTATGAATTTTAATATTAACCCACATCAATCACATGCATCCCAAGCTTCCCAGCTCATATTTCTTTAGCAGTTGTCATTTGTCTCCCCCTTTTTTGACCACTTCAGCAGCAGCAATGTAGCCTCTAGGGCCAAGAAGCCTTGTAGTGATATATATATATATATATGTGTGTGTGTGTGTGTGTGTGTGTGCCAAACTTTCGAAGAAATGTGTTGCCTCTACCTTCAGGAAAACCTTACAGTGTGGGAGATACCTACAAACATTTCGGATTTCGGGGGGGAAAACTGTCTTTGGAGAACATCTGTAGTTTGGTAGAGAGGAAAGAAGTTTGGTAGGAATCTGATATATTTGTTAAATGCGAGTGGATTGACACCCGGCGGCCGTGTACAGCACACATTTACACACAAACAATACCCAGAACAACACAATGAAACAGAATACCCAGAACGAAACATATATAACAATAAGAATACATAAGGGTAACTTGTAAACAAAATCTTTTCTTTTTATCTTCAGGAAAAATACTGAATGTGGAGACACCAGTGTCTTGTGGAAAATTATTACTTAGCTACCACGCTACGTGCTGTCAACCACGTCACATTTCGATATCCCCTTTCATTAGAACGTTAGGGCTCGCAAACTAATACCTGTCTACAATTTATTCATCTCCTTTTGGCAGGCACTCCTTCAGACTGACAAGGCAAGTTTGGTGCTCATACGTAAAATGTACACTTTTGGAGTAGAAGTTTGGTGTTCACTTCACACTTAACGGATATAAAGATTAAAGTAAGTAATAACAAACGTTCCATCAGTTTATTCTGATGAAAAATTTTATTTCGAACGCAAATTTATGCCTTTGTGTCTCTATCCTCACCACATATTTAAACGTTGTATAAACCGCCTCTGTACAATGATTGTAACAAAAACAATAGTAGCAATAATGGCCATATAACCCTCAAATTCCTCAACTGTTTGCTTGACAGGTAGCCAGACAGTTTATTCTAAAAAGGGCTAGGTTATTTCATGTACTCCCAATATTTTTCGCCTGATCACCGCAGACATCAACGCGGCCGTTCTTCACACTTTACAACAAAGGGATCTTGTATTAGATACACTGCAAGAATTAATTCGCTATAAGACATTCCTGCCGGCTTACACTAACTGTGCAATGTATTTCATAAAATCGACTGATTTGCATCAGGTAATTATCGATTTAAAAAAAATATGTACTCTAGCAAACAACGAAAGATCCGTTAATTACATCAAACACATTTAGAGTTTTAAAAGTACAAATACATAACCTAATTCTCCATAAAGCATGTTTTTATGAAAGTATGAAATAACGAATAAAAAATTAGGTAATTAAGAATAATAAAAGCAGAAATATCTGTAGAACAGGGGTTTAGCTGTTGTCATGACAGTGGAAATTTAACTTGTCTTGTTCTAGCTGTAAAAGTGTGTAATACGCCGATCACAAAGACAACTGGATGGCTTCGATCAAGATTTGGGAGAAACGTGTTGTCTCCATTTTTAGGGAAGCAGTCTTCTTCACAATGTTATACACAAGAAGACCATCATTCAGTACTAACAACAGTGAAATACATACGCCACGTCAATACGGACGAGCATGGATCGGAAACAAAACGCTACTGCATGTACTTCGTAACATAAAGCAGTTCGTTTTCGCGACTTTGTCGTGCTTCGAGAGGAAGTAGAAACAAAGGCCCGAAAAAGTTTTTACTTGCTGGCGGATGGTTGGCAGTGCGGCTCAGGGCATGGACCGCACACAAAGATGTCTAACACGAATACCGTTTCCAGCCCTTTGATTGTGAAGGTGCTTTCAACGACGTTTCCTCAAGTACGCAGGTTTGTTTGCTAGGTCCTTTGGTGGTATGGGATGATTGGATTATTCACTGATGGATCACTCGGCGTGGCAAAGGTAAATCCCAAATCTTGCACTGCCCTAACAAACATTCAGAATATTTCGCTTCGTTTAATCCCTCGATCGGCTCGTTCCTTCCCTCTACACCAGCCACACTGATTAAGGTTGAGCTGCCACATACTTATCAAATAAGACAATGGAGTTGTGAGTCGCTCAGGTAATTATGAAAATGTCTGCTTGGTAAGTAATATAAAGCTTAGTCAGTGAATTCACAGCAAGACAGAGTTGATACACTACACACTCACATTTAGCCTGTGGCAGCTAAACACATTACGTACACGATATCCTGTGGCAGCTAAATGCAGTACACACTTAGGCCGTGTCCAGTGGCATCTGAATATAGTACACAACCATAACATAATCAGCCACATTTTAAAAAAGAATATACAAACTGACGCCATAACCCGAGACAGGTAGACAATTTATAAGCACTCACAACAAAATCTGAGACATTTGTCACATTGTAAAGTCTCGCGTAACCCTGACACTACCAAGTGTGGTGTTTAGGTACGGTACTTTTGGCGTCCTGGTCCCGCCTTCTCATTTGACACTCAGTTCCAATTCATGGTTTTGTATCACTTACACCCGGCTGTCGTACCGTGTGGCCCGGAGAAAAATGCAGTCTTAAAATCCGGAGCTTCGGTTGATTTGTGCCAGTTGGCGCTTCGCCCACTCTTCCAGACCCGGCAAACATATCCAGAGAGATGTTACTTATGTTATTCTCCTGGTATATCAGGTAATAACGTGGTGTCATAATCTCTGTGTGCCTGAGTGACCAATTTCGCTGTTCGAAGCTGGGTGTGGGGGTTTTAAAATGTAACAAGCAGTAATTCCCATACGAACGCGTCGGAAACGAAGTCAGTTCTACGGGGGCATCTTATATCTGTCAGTCCCATATCCCCCTGAGGGGCCTTGACCTTAATGAGGGGCCTCTGGTCCCACATACGAAACTGGGGACAAGTCAGAATATCATAGAGCGTTGTAGAGGTAAGATTTATTTCAATTTATGGCACTAGAATATTTCAATATAAAAATATAAACCTCAATCATGCTTCGGCTCTACACATCGCCATCATCATGGACTACAAATAAAGGACATATTTAGTTAAGAATATATAACACTATCCAAAGTAAAGGTAAAGTGTACAGTACAGAGTAAATTACAGTAAATTCGTATGCAGTTGGCAATCATGCACAAAATATATAACATAAAATACACAACTCATTTAATAAAAAGTGTCTCCTTTACAAATTAGTGGAAGGTTCTGTATACAATGTAGTTTCATATATAGAGTTGTCTACTAATTTGTAATGAAGAAACTTGGAGGCAAATACATCTTCTTACTAGGGTTCTCTATATTTTGTATTGCACACTTCATACACAATTGTCTACAACATACGATATTATTGTAATTTACTTTGGAATGTACATTTTACCTTTACTATGGACAACGTTTTATAAGATCTGTTTCCCTGCTTGAACGACAATCGCTCGCCCAACGATACCGTTACATCATACGAAGGGTCTCGGGAGGTTTATCTGTAGGTGAACGAAGAGAGAAAAAGATTCGCTGCGATAATAACCTTCAGAATGTGAAATAAAATTCACCGGTGTTACAGCAGATATTGAAAATGTTGCTCTCCTTACCGAATGAACGCAGTACAACTAGGGAAAAGGTTATTTACTTTCCGGAGTTCTTGTCCGGAAATTGTTGAAATCTCACGTCGTGCCCTCATCGCACACCAACCACCAATTTTTTCGTCATAAAGAGGGAGGTTCGTGAACAACTCCTGATTTTCTGTACTCCAGCACCGGCTGCTGCTCTAAGATTTCACCTCTCCACATAACGACAACCAGGCTTCATCAGACAAAAACAGCAACTGTGGATAAACGTCCCCATTGTATATAGACAACCTACTACAAAAAAGTATTCTTGCGACCAGATCATGTTCCTTCAAAGCATCACCACCGATGTCTTACACGGTCACAACTGTAACAATTCTGTGGCCCTTCGTGCAGACGCTTTCGTAACACTCGTCTCCTGAGCTGAGAAAGTTTCTGCGACATTTCTCAGTAAACTGTTGTTTGAAACATAGCTGAGCTAAAACAGACGCTGTTCAACACTACCTGAGTCGAGCCGTGATATTACGTCACTGAAGGGCACAAATGCGTACAACAGCAACAGACCCCATGATTCGTAGTGTAACAGAAAAGCCACACTCCCGTTTGAAAACAGTACGAGAGAGCCTACATGACCGCGTAATTAGGCGGGGTCTTTGGCCCCTACATTCCCATGATTTAACATCTTCTATTTGTGGGGAAGATTAAAAGTTAAGGTGTGTAAAACAATCCTCACACTCTGCCAGAACTTAGGAACAATATCCGACATGACATATCAACAGTCTCCTGGACGTTAACAACTTCTTCCGCAGTTGTACTGACCGCATTCGGTCAGGAGGGCAACAATGGCAGCATTTAGCAAGTAGGTATGAAGTCAATAACACAACTATTATTTAATTAGATGTTATATTCTAGGTTAAAAGACTACATGTTTCGGCCGGTAGTGGCCATCATCAGGTATTTGTCATTCGACACTCTTAAGAGTATTTATATAATTGACAGTACGAAATAATCCACGCTGACAGACACCATGGAAAAGAACCCACATACAGAACACAACAGATATCCAACGCCAAAGACACATAACACAAACAGACGTGGCAGTCAAACATAACAGAACGTAAATGAGATCTGACATAACTACATAATTCAATAGACAAAAACCTAACAGTGAATAGTGACCCACAAAACCCCCAGTGATACAGTGGACCAGCGGATAAAACGACTACAGTGAACATTTACACCACCATCCAATGACAGTGTTAAAAGTGAAGAAGACACGCAATACCACCAGTGCTGGATACACCCCAACCAGAAAATAAAATTACACAGGAACACCAGTCACAAACAATAACCAGGTCACACACAGAACTTCCATACACAGTGACCCAATGATGAATGAAGAAATACGCAATAAGCCAGCCCCGCATATAGCAGCCTCCCCACGACAGGACATCCAGGCTCTCCACCTTTTGTGATTTTTTGTGTTTTTATGATTTTTTGCCCCTGGTTTTTTTTGTTTCGTTTTATTTGTTTCTCGGTTTTTTCTTAGTCCTTTTTTGGTCCCTTGTTTCTTCAGTGTGTTGATATTACCAAAGCATACATTTATGTATTATAACGCAGTTCACCCACACACTTAATATAGATACACTACACTCCAACATAAGGCCTTGATGTTGATATCTCCTCATCAAACAAGCCGCCACACAATTATATTAATAACCTTAAGTGTGTCGAATGACGAAGACCTGATGATGGCCACTACCGGCCGAAACATGTAGTCTTTTGACCTAGAATATAACATCTATCTAAACAATAGTTGTGTTATTGACTTCGTACCTACTTGCTAGTTTATACTACACAGCGGGGATGGCACAATTCAGAGTTAACGGCAGCATCTGCTGTAGGGCTGTCGAGGTTTTGTGAGACTCTCTAAAGTTTATATCACAGCGAATCTTTTTCTTGCTTCCTTCACAGACTGTTAAAAATCTCCCTATAGTCGGCGAATGACGTAAAGCTAGCGGCCCGTCAGGCGGGAGCTTATCTTTCAAGCAGGAAAATATGACCCTATATATTCGAAACTCACTATGGCTTTTTGTGTAGTTTCTGATGATGGCTATAAGTGTATCAGCCGAATCACGTTAGAATAAATTTTATATACAAATATACCAGGCAATATGTTGGAATAAATCTTATCTGTGTAGAGTAAATTACGGAAGATGGGCATTCAGATTACACAGACTTTTTAGAGGTCAAAGTTTCGTTTAATTAGGGACACTGTGGTATAGTAAATAGGGTTTAAGAGAGGACGGATTTATCAGAGACATGGCGGATGGTGAATTTGTGGTGTGAGACAGCCCTTAACTTACAGAACGCTCAGTTACAAGACTGTCCGCTACGGTACAAGCGATGCTTTAACCTGCGAACCGACTTATTTTTCCCCTCCCCAGTGACTGTACAATAAACATTACAACTTGCTCAAACAGAATTGGTCTTCCTTGTTCAAGTCGTCTGGGTGGAGATCCAGCCGTTTCTCTTGCAGCTACAACAACTACAACAGGTCCCTGTGCCGGTGTTTCTATTGAAGTACGCCGGTATTGTTGGCAGAAAGCAATGGTCACAACTTTGTTCAGATACCAGAGGAGTTTCCGGTCGTGTGTTCAATGGCTCTAGCTGAATGGAACTAACGGTTTTTTTAACGTTTATCTTAACACTCCCAGTTGATGTAGTAACGTCCAAACACTCAACAGTCTTAACACGACTCTGTAAAAAAACCTTCATTATTTATCTGCGATAAAGACGCTCTTATCCTAAATATACCCTGTCGGTTTTGTTCTCTATTAAAAGTATGCACGCATTTCTCAATCCTCTGCCTGGTTTCCATGTCTTTTCGTTCTCTTCCTTCTTCATTTGATCTCATTGGATGGTCCGGGATCGAATCCCGGTGGAGACAAGAATTTCTGTCCCTTCATTCCGGCCCTGGGGCCCATCCAGTCTCGTGTAAAATGGGTACCGGGTCTTTCCCGGGGGTAAAGTGCGGCCGGGGCGTGCTGCTGACCACTCACCCCTTCTAGTGCCACTGTCATGGAAGAGTAGAGCTATACCTCTACCCACCCTCTGGGCCACACCGGACCTGTAACGGGATCACTTTACCTTTACCTTTTAATGGGTTCAGATATGGAGTAAAATTTAGGACCTTTTCACTATGAACCATTTCACAGCCTCTCTTCAGTCACGGACGCGCAGAATTTCCAGTAAAGCGGAAACCAGCTCCACGTTCTAGGCGCCAAAACTATGACAAGTTCCTTACTGAAGGAGCCATAAATTTTAAGAGCCACGGTAAGAAATTTATTCGCCTGGGCAACTTGGCGCCACAGAGTTGAGCATTCCCGTTTTAAGTCTAAATAACTTTGTATCCGTACCTCACATTATTTGCCTTTGACATAAAGAATATTAAACCTTTAAACGCCGAGTTAAATCCCATGTGCTATCTGCCGGCATTATTAGGAGCTCACCATATTTTCCACGTTAGCAGGTTAAGAGTTAATGTGTTCTGGGATTCGATGTTGAATTTCAAAAGAAAGGTGTGACCGATTACTGAGCTCGCGGACTGCACTTGCTCATTAAGACACAGTCACTCGATATGGCACAATTAACACAACAAAAGACAAAATATTCACACAGATCTACAGTGACTGGAGAAACAAATACTTGAATTATTCTGTTGGCCACGTAAACAGTCACAGAAAATTAACGTGATATGGAAACAAAGATGGGCAGGAGCTTTGTGTAAAGCAAGGCGGAGAGGAATCAACACACAAGAGAAGTTATGTGAAAGAAATAGTATAACCCAACCCAGGTCCTCATCGGTCGTTTCGCTTATCCAAATCTCAGGGAATTTAAGTGTTCTAAGTAGCAAAACAGTAATTTCATAAATAATTGGAAACTTTTAATATACCTTGTATTATTTCACAGATTTCTGCCGTTGAAAATGTACGCAATGCTAGCCTCGGTATCAAGTACACAACTTATCACATTCTGGGTAGAAAACAGACTACTCGCTTGTGTTAGGTTTTCAAAACTCGTACAATTTCAAATTCATACCCCCTTAAATATTCTTACTATTTTCGATTGGCTAAATGTTAAATTTCACCACTTCCTAATAGGTTCAAAAGGCAAAATATTGAATACTTTAACTCCATTGGCTCCCATTTATGTAACGTTGTTTCCAGTGTCGTAACCCGTGTGAACTCCTTCACGCGTCCTACTGGTTTCTGTTAATGTGCAAGCGTGACTAATATGGTATCATTCACAACAAGATTTAAGATGTCCAAAAGCTGTCGAAGTTACAATATCAATTGTTCCAAAAAGTTCCTTACGCCATTAATTTTGACACTGACAAACGGCGAACCTGCTAGCTAACTATACCAGCCATAAACAGACTCGTTAAAATTTCCTTTCCGCCCTAAACTGAATTACTAATTTTAAACAAATCAGTCATATCTACCAACTGTATACGTAGTAATTTTGAAACCTATTAAAGGAATTAAACTCCATATACTTACTTACCTACTCCATGGTGCAGAGTCCTTCTTGAGAAGCTAACTGGTTTGCAGCTAGTCAAGAAATTCCCCGCATTTCACGGAACCCGAAGGCTCATTACCGCACTCACAAGCGTCCGCCACCTGTCTCT
>Ga0123355_10011177_pt1 | contig 13820 bp, 12 predicted proteins | sample TergutEmb28metaG_3_FD_89872 | JGI IMG/M metagenome (GOLD analysis project Ga0123355, IMG submission 89872) | Embiratermes neotenicus P1 segment gut microbial communities from Petit-Saut dam, French Guiana - Emb289 P1 | ecosystem: Host-associated > Arthropoda: Insects > Digestive system > Gut ... | reverse complement strand
TATTATCATATTTTTTTTATTGAATTAATTTTTTTTTTTTTTTTTTTTTTTTTTTTTTTTTTTTGTTTAATTTTACTTTAATTTTTTTTTTTTTTTTTTTTTTTTTTAGTGCATACGTTATTATGAGTTCTGCAAGATCTGATATGCATAATAAAAGCAACATGTACAGAAGTAATGTCGGAAACCAGAACGTCAGCAGTTCTTCTGTCCCTATATCTCCAAGTGGAGAAAGGTTCATACCACACATATCACGAACACCAATTTCTGTTGTGTGGCCATTAGTACGGTCCCAATCAAATCCGTCTCTAAAGCATGTTGATGAAGATTCTCAAGGTGGGAATGAATTCTCATTTTTTCAATCTGTAGGACTAGGAGAAAGAACCCCTGTCACTCACTTTTCTACACCTTGTCGGAGTGGCAGTGGAAACCTCCCATCAGATGATCATTCTATAACAAAGCTGATGTCTCAGAAGCAGCTGTCTGATCACCATCATAGAATACCTTTAAAACATTTTTACAGTGAAGTAAATCTCTACAAAGTACCAGCTACACCAGACTGTTTCAAGAAGGTTCATGTGGAGACTAGAAGGAACAAAGGTGAACCAGAAGATCTCCCATTGTTTCTGGGTGAAGAAACAAGTAACCTCACAGTTGGAGTTCGTGTGAGACCATTACTTACGCGAGAACAGAATGATGCTTCTGTAGCAACTGTCGTTAGTGTAGATGGCAATGAGGTTAAGGTGATGAATGAGTCTGGAATGGCATATACCTTCACATATGATTATTGTTTCTGGTCTTGTGATTCAGAGTACCCCAGATTTGCAAGTCAGGATATGGTTTTTACTACAATGGTGCAGCCACTTATAGACAAGGCCTTTCTAGGATACAATGCCTGTCTGTTTGCATATGGCCAAACTGGCTCTGGAAAAAGTTACAGGTTTGTTTATATACTGACATAATTCATTGTGTTCTTAATTCATTTGTATATTTCTATGGCATAAGATGTGCAATGATGATTGACAAGTTTTATGTTATTTTCTAATGTACAATGATATTTCTCATCCCCTTTTTCTAATTCAAATGTCTCATATTAATGTGTACTGTAATACGTATTGTTTTTAACCTTTAACAGATAAACAGGACAACATTATCCTATTAATTATGCATCCTTTGTGAGCAGGCATTTCAATTGGATAGCACACTGGGCACACAGCAGAATCCTGGCATTTAAAAGCTATATGCCAAAGGTTAATGATATGTATGGTTAGGCTTTATTGTGTTACTGCTGCTACCACTACTACTACTACTACTACTAGTATAGCACTACTAGGATAGTATGACAGCCCAGTTTTGAGCCATTGCATCTTCTTGTTTGAGGCTTCTCAGCAGTATGTATTTTTATATGGCCATGGTGGTAGCCTGATGCCCACCCCCAACCCCAGAGGGATGGATTTGATTTCTGAGTTTCCTTTCCTTGGGGGGTTGGTTTCACTTGCCTAAAGAGTCCCTCTTGCCCATTAATTATGGGATACATTTTGTCTGGCTCCTCCACTGAGGCCTGTCCAGTTTGGGTGACCTTACCTGTAGCAACACTACAGCTGGTATAGTCCTTGGCTCCATGGAAGCACAAAACCTCCCTGTCCAGCACTGATGGTGCCTGATTGTATGCTAGGTACTTTCTAAATATTCTGTATTGTGCATTAACCTCTCCTTGCATCCTGAACTTCATGATCCATGGAATGTACCTATCTGTATTTGGTAAAATTGTGTATATTATGAGGTGATATCACTGTTTCAATATAAAGTACAGCACCAAAGGAAAACCAGTATGGTGGAAAATTTAATACTGAGAAAATATATCAGGGACCCTTTGCTGGAGGAAAATCATAAATAAAGTAACATTAATTAGAGATTTTGCTTGTGTTTTATGTTCCTTTAAGGGCTTTAAAAAAAATCTGGTAGCCAGACAAATATTTTGTGTACCAAAAAATAGGTTGATTAGTATTTCCTGGTACCCTGCTACGACTTTGACTCCAGTTGGTGTCCAAGATTCATTCTCTCTGTAGTTATACTCTTCTGAACATTTGCAAGTCAAATCAAATTTGAAGTGAAAGATTACTGAATTTAAGCTTTCATGGTGATTTATTATTTAATTTAAACTTTTTTTATAGTTCAAAAACCCCAAAATAGGATGCACATTATGGAGGAATTTGTTGTGGGTTTTATCTTTGAATGTGGTTTTGTATTTCTTTTCTGTTACAAGTAGCCAAGAGAGACTACCAGAACTCTAAACCCAAGTCCCAAATATCCACTGGGTAATGAGTTGCTGGTCAAAATTGTTCAGTTTTCACTGGCAAATGTGGGCTGTGACATGATGCCTGCATCCATCCAGAATTTACAGTCTGTTTTTTTTTCCCCCCTTTAGTTTATTTATCTTATTTCATATAACAGTGTTGTAATGCCATTGACTGAGTTTGAAACAGGCATTGTAACTACTGACAGTACTTCTCAACACAACAAAGCTGTCATCTTGAAATAATGACACTTTTTCTTTGAAAATTGTCCTGCAGTTCTTGCAAAGGAAATTAATTGTTTTGTGTTTTCTCACCGTATGTTAATTCCCTGAATAACTGTGCCAGAATTAGTTAATGTGGCAGTCAGAATTTGTTGCTTTGAAAAGCATGAGTGATATGAACTTGTTCACACTCATTGCACACACTATACTTCATCTGACACATAGTAATATTCGTATTTTATTTTGCCCAGGAGTGAATATTTCTGAATATTTTGCACTACTTTGTATGCACTTTTATGTGGCACTGCAGATTTGGTATTTTTTACATAACATTCTTTGACAAATTTATCTTGTCCATAATACATGTGTCACAAAAGTACTAGAAATTAACACATTGTCCAACAGAATACATTTCTCTCATGCACTAACCTGTCTTGTCCCTGTGACATAACATGACTGAGCATCCATCTTATGTTTCAGTGCTGATAAGGTACTGTCATGTGGTTTGAGTCCATTAAGCTAGCCAGCATCTTATTTTCCTAAGCTTGGAGGCATGATTGAAAGATCCCTCTGTATTTGCAGACTGTTAACCCTTCCATACACATATGCTGGTTCAGAAAATGAAACCATCCTACTCCAGTGATGAAATAATTCCCTTGGTAGGCCTGTCTCTGCATACAGAAACTACAGTATATCATATTTCACAACCTCCTCATGAAACCTGTTCTGTAGCTATGTCAATTTTTGCCATCTCTGCTTGTTCATATATCTGTCTTTCCCTGTGCCAGACCTTCTGTTGAAGGCAGAATACATTTGCAATTTTAAGGTTTGCACAGTGGTGTAATTGAGGATTATGGGTTTGTGAAATGTGATGTTGCATCTTAAGGTGAATGCTTCCTGACCTTTTGAAGGAATTAGAGTGCCTTCATCTTCAAGGGTAAAGAAGTCCATGAAAAAGATTCTTCATGGTTCCCACCATCTTTGAAATACTATGAACCCACTGCTACAGTGTCACAACCCAGAAGACCAGAATCCTGGAATACATTTGTTTACGAACATAGAATATAAAAAAACTTAAGCATGAGTGTTGTGTTGCTCTATATTAATTCATTCTTCTCTATGTCTGCTGATAAGGAAGTGTTGTCAACTAACAACTGGTAACTGCACATTCCAAGGGGCAGAGTCTCTCTTGAGAAGCTAATAGTTGCTCAGCTAGTCAAAATATTCCTCAGGTTTTGAAGGTTCATTACCATTGTGTACAAGAGTTGGCCGCTGGTTGCTGTCCTGAGCCAGTTAGATGACTAATACACAACCATACACCATGGTTCTTTTAAGATGTACTTTCATACTGTCCTCCAATCCATGCCCAGGTCTTCAAAATGATCTCCATTTTTTTTTTTCAGGTTTTCCTATTACAACATTGTACTGTGGTCCCTGATATGTCCTGTATCCTTATGCTTCCCTGCACTTATCTTGTGAACTTAGACAAGATCAAAATGTAAAAATTCCCAGCATTTACTTTGTTACATCATTCTGTTTGGTGTGCAAAACACCATATCTGTATATTCTGCTTGCGCCACTTTACTATCTGTTCCCAGCATTCTCTGTGATTCTTCTCTGACCCAGTCTGCTGTATCTCACATGGTACATACATAGTTCTTAACAAGAGGAGCAACAGTCATTTGTCAATCAATCTGTCCTATGGCACTACAGACTGTTATTGAGCCTTGGCCTCCCATAATATTTGTGCCCATACTGTTCTATTATGCATGGTTAGCTGCCAGTTGTGACAATAGAGAAGTCTGGCAACATCTTTTACACTTTCTTCCCATTTAAACCTTGGTCTTGTGACTGTTCAACTGCCAATAAACTCATTGTTCAGGGCTTTATAGGTGTGTTTGCAAAATTGAAAATAGCGACCATTAGCTTTTTCATGTCTGTCTGTCTGTCCATCCTTCCGTCTGTCTGCATGGAACAGTTCAGCTGCCACTGTATGGATTTTTATGAAATTTGATATTTGAGTATTTTTAAAAAATCTGTCAAGAAATTCAATTTCCATTAAAATCTGAGAATAATAATGGGTACTTTACATGAAGACCTATATACATTTTTTATCATATCTCACTCAGTTCTTCACTGAATAAGAAATGTTGCAGAGAAAATGAAAACACACATTTTATGTTCAATAACTTTTTTTTTTCCCCCTGAAATCGTGCTATTTATGGCATAATGTGGAAAAATATGGTATTGCTGAGCAGGCCATAGGTCACAATATAGCGCATGTGCATTGCATTCTCAATGTGTAAGGCTACAAACACAAACTCTGAATATGTAATACTTATTGCTTTTCTACTGCAACGATGACGACACAAACATGCCTCAATGTTACATTCATTGCCTTTTTTGTTGATCATATATTGCTCAATTCTTAGGATGAGAAGGTGCCCTTAACAGTCTTTTGTAACATTTTTAAAGGACAATATTCCCCATAATCATCATATTGATATGTCACACTTTATTAGCAAGTATCCACAATGTATATCAAGGATCCCCTTTGTACATTTCCCTCCCTGTGTACTTTATGACCCACCTATCCCATTCTTTTCAACTGGATCATCTTAACAATATTTGGCAAGGATATAAATCATGAATCTTGTCATTATGCAGCATTGTCCAACTTCTTGTTCCTTCTTCCCTCTTATTCTCCTTGGGACTGTGTTCTGAAACACTCAAAATGTGATCTTTCCTTAATGTGGCAGAACAAGTTTCTCATCCAAAAATGTGACACAGAATTATGGTTTTGTTTATATTAATCTTTATGTTTTTACTCATACAGGTATACAGTACACAAACTTAAGCATTCTGTTCACCAGATACACCAACTGAAGCATTTTATTCAACACTGTCATATATTATAACATGTGCTCGGCACTACTGAACCATCATTAGTGTCGTTCCACAATGATTACATAAAAACTTTGCCCATATTAACGATATTAAAATTAACTATAACATTATTTTGTTAAAGTTGAATAAATTTACACTGCTGAACCCAGTGGTTGTCTTATATACTATAATCTACTAATTTCCTTTTATCTTTTTTATTTTTACTTCTAAAGTAGGTCTACTTGTAATTGGCTAAAATTGATCTATTAAAGGTAAAGGTAAAGCTATCCCGTTACAGGCCTGGTGTGGTCCAGAGGGTGGGTAGAGGTATAGCTCTACTCTTCCATGACTGTGGCATTAGAAGGGGGTAAGTGGTCAGCAGCACGCCCCAGCCGCACTTTACGCCCCCGGGAAAGACGTGGTACCCATTTTACAGGAGGCTGGGTGGGCTCCGGGGCCGATCTGGACGGTGGCAAATCTCGTCCCCACCGGGATTCGATCCCAGACTGTCCAGCCCGTAGTCAGTCACTATACCGACTGAGCTACCCAGCCCACAAAATTAATCTATTACTCGTATAAAATAATAACAATGACAATAATAAACAAATAATTACAAACATTTAAATAGTGAAAATAAAAAAATAAAAAGGAAATAGAATATAGTAAATAAGACAATTACTGGACTAAGGAAGGCAGGTAGGCACATGTGTACATGTTGAACAGAATGATTTTACAGTTAAGGTACAGAGGTGAAGGCCAATATCAGAACTAAGTTTTATGTTATACCTTTGATGTGACGTGTCGGCTTACGTACAAAAAGTCATCATCAGGCGAGATTAAAATACCAAATAGAAGTTATTATGTAAATGATATTAAACTCCTGTTCACGTTTGTCTATTTAGTTGAGATCCCAACTTTACATTCTTCATAAGAAAGAAATAAGCAAAATCCATTAAACTTTTTTGAACAGAAAGGGGTTCCACATTAAATAACAAAAAAAAAAAAAAAAGGGTTTTAAAATTGAATGCCTAAAAGATAAAATCAATTTCTAGTACTTCCGGGTGAAAGTGAAGACTATGTGATATGTTGTTATTGAGCCTCGAGGGGACATCCTGTAATTTGCGATCATCTTAATTATGTTCTGAACTGGGAGTTTTTTGAATGTTAAACAATTCCCTATTTTAGTTTTATTTTTATTTAATGTATGTTCTTCTTAATGTTGTGTAATGTAAATGTAAACCAGAGTTCTTAACCCCCTCACTGGACTGTAACTATGTAGGCCTTCTTTCACTGATGTTGTAAGAGAAGTACCAATTCAATTGCTGTGTCCAGTTTAACCTCTTCATCACTACCATGTGTATCTTCATCACAACAGAATGTCTCTCCTAAAGGTTTTACAGGTAATCTTTAACATTGCTTGTATTGACAGAGTATTTACTTAATCTTTGTGGGATGATATGTGAGGAATCAACAGTACCAAAACACTGGTCATAATATGACACTGGTGAATAAAATTCTTAAGGTGGTGTATTATGTACCTACATAAGTGATATGACATGACATGGAATGATAAATAAGAACATTTATATCTGTGCCCGTAGTATGTGACTCTTAGAAAATTTAATAAACCATTTACATTGGTAATGAATCATGTGTCCACTGTATTTCATACATATATAATCAAGAGGTATACCACACGTACAAAATGCGAAATGGCTGTGTGTCTTTCAGTGAAAACTAAGCTTCAGACAGCGACAAGCAAGTTACAAAAGCATAATAAATACTGAAAAGGGCATGTGAAGATAATGCATGTTCATAATTTTATTCATCATACTGTACACTTGTATCCATTGTGCCCTAAAGTATTGTAAATTTGTTTTGTTGCTTACAGTATGATGGGAATTGATATTGATGTTGATAACTCCATCGGGAAGGAGGCAGGCATCATTCCTCGCTTTTGTCATGAACTGTTTGAGCGTATTGCGTCCCTAGATGACTCTGATGTTGGGGCAGGAAAATTCATGTCCAGAAAAGCGAAAGTTGAAGTCAGTTACTTCGAGATATACAATGAGAAGATACATGACCTTCTGGCAGGATCATATGATGGAGGAAAGCGTACTCCACTCAAAGTTCGAGAACATCCAGTGTTCGGCCCCTATGTTGTGGATCTTTCTGTTCGTGGAGTCACATCTTATGAAGATGTAAAGGTTGGATTCCAAAAATAATCATGTTTAAGTAGATATACTATATATTCCTCGTGTATCCAGCATATGGACCTGCAGGCCAAATTTGACCTACCTACCAGCAGTGCAACCTGCCTAAGATTTTTGGCAAAAAAAACCCTAACTATCTAGCACAAATGAACTAGTAGTCAGTACAGCCTAACCACCTACTACCTACCTAATTATACATTTTCTGTGCTTCTTGTATATTACTACAATGCACAGGCCATAAGATGATACACATGGGGTGGCAGTGTGGGATTGCTGTTATTTGGGGGGGGGGGGGGGGGTGCTACTGGATGGCGATTGGTATGAATGGCAGACTGTTCTACTGCTATGCATAGGGTAAAAATATTGAGCATTTTGAGTGATGTGTAGTGGTCAGTGCAAGATGTGCATGCTCTCAGGATAGGTAGTAGCATTTTATCATTGACAACAAAATAATGTGCATGTGTCATATTCATAGCTGGGATCATCTACTGGTTTGTGGACAGTGATAAAAAATTTATATCTTGGAACAGAGGCTACACTTGAAAATTGTTACTAATAAAAATTTCATGTAGCCTGAACACACATATGAATTTCTAAGCATGTGACCCACTACTGAAGACACTGGAGTACCCCTGATACGTATGAATTACAAATCGTGGTTGTTGATTTAGCTCATGGGTTATGAGTGCTGCCTTGGGAACAGGATGAGCCGAGTAAATTATTAGATGAAAGAGAGTAAGCTATTTTGGAATTCTTGAAGAACAAAAAGAAAGTGACATCTGTTGTCACTAAAGGGCAAGTATGAAGAAATTCCAAAATGGAGGCAGATTTACGTTGAACTGGCCTGTGTTAAGTGACATTTTAATTAACCTTTTGGCGCCAGAATTATTTTTTTAAATTTTAGCACACCCTCTATATAAAATGTGAATAATACAGGAACCAAATACATTAGATTTATGAAACAAACTGCATTTTGAAGAGGAAAAAACGGCGAGTATATACCATGTTTAAAATTTTCAGTACCTATGTTTCTTGAATAAATATATAAAATGCAACGTTTAGAGGTTAGCGGTGCGGTACGACCACTATAGTCGTCATTAGGCATCAAAGGGTTAATTTGATAACCTAGCTCATAAATATGGATAACTGACAGTAAGTATGTTAGAACTTGCACTAGCTTCTGGCTTTCAAAGTTCAGAGCATATGTTCTGTGCACTATTTAACAACAAATACCATCACTACATTGTGAAAGTGCATGTTGTATCTCATTGTTATGATTAAGGTTTTCTCTCAGATTTACTGTTGTTGACATTCACACAAACACTGATTTCAGAATTTTCACCATTTATGGCACAGGTTATCAGATCTGCTGCAGTTTTTCCCCGTCCAGCTGTCCAGGTTTTTATAGATTACCAAATTCACTGCCACTTCTCTTACCATTCTTACATACACTGTAAACTAATGGTCTTACTGAACTGTATATGTGAGACAAAACCACATTTTTACTTGTTCTTTTAGAAGTAAAAAAAAAGTATGCCTTATGTGGAGACATCCATCCACATGTGACCTAATATCTGCAACTAAATGGTTTGTCAGATTTTTATGAACTTCAGTTCAGAATTTATTTACAGAAAGGTGTCAGGAAGTTTTGTGAAAATTGGTACAGTGACTACTGTACTTACTTGGCCATAAATTAATGTCTACCTGTAACTGCCATCTTTGACCTGTTCAGGTGAATGTGGTACAGGAGATATCCACGTAATTGTGCGGGACACTTGTGGGTTTTTGTGAAAATCAGTGTAGTGAATGGCATACTTTTTACTTGGGGGTGTAAACGAAATGTTAATTTCTACATTATTTGTCTGATTTGGATAAAACTTGTTACATAGGATCACTGTAGAGTTCAGTAATTGCAAGGTAGTGAAGATCAATACAGTGAAAGGCATACTTTATTAAGGGGCATAAATTAAATTTTCCCTGTATAAAATTCAGTACAGGAGATGTCCATGAAAATGTATTGATGAGTTTTGAGTTTTGTGAAAATATGCGCAGTCATCCATTACTGATGGTACCCACCACTGAGGCACTGGTTGCACAGCCTCAGAACAGTACGAGTTTTTGGGCTTTTGCAGCCATGAAGTTGGGGTCTCTGTTCCTCTGGGATTTGGCTCCACATTACTGGGTGATTGGTGCACATTGTTATCAGACAACATGGTGGTCTCATCTTCAAGGGTTGAAAAATCTGGATTTTCTGACCCTTGAAGATGAAACCACCATGTTGTCTGCAACATCAGACACCACTCACCCAGTGTTCCAGTGCCACATCCCCCAAGAGTACAGACTTTTCCTTAGTATAGCTCTACAAGAGACCAACGTATCACACCTAGATAGCAAGGTCTTAATATCTTGGCCTTTGAATGAGATAGCGAGAAACTTTTTGATATGTTAATGAGACAATCGTTTGCAGGATTGGTTGACAACTGGGAACAGCCAGAGAGCCACTGCAACCACTGGCATGAATGAGAAGAGCTCTCGTTCTCATTCCATATTCAGCATTGCTCTAACACAAACAGAGGTAAGGTCTTGCATAACTGGATTTTGTATTTACCACAGCAGAACCACAATGAAAAATATCACCATATATTTTATACTACTGTAGTACATCCAGCACATCTCTGGAAAAATTCGAATATGGATGAGATGTGTAAGTTTTAACCCTTTATGAGTCACACTCAGATATGTCCTCAAAGCACCCCCCACCACCACATTAAGGTGTATATTTCAGTGAAATTTACCTCTATATTTTTCAACAGTTAAGAGCTGACAAACTTTGACTTTAAATGTAGAATTTGATACTAATTTGCTTCCTCCCCCTCCCCTTTTTTCCATGTGCTATCAAGTACTCTTATTGTCATTACACTCTTTAAATGGCAGGGGTGTCAAAAATGCATGCCAGCAGTTCATTTTATACCGCCCTCTTACTAATCTTATTCCGATTAGAATGTGGCATAGCTCAGTGTCAGAGAATTATTTCAGGTGTCTTTTATTATGCACCTGAAGGCTCAGAAAGGTTTTTTTTTTTTTCCCTGGACGGTAACACCCAACATATGCCAGTGAAGACAGTTTTAAATTTAGTTATTATAACATATTTTGATCTGTTATTATGGGTGTGAAGTATCTTTAATGGTTTTTTCATCTTAATGTAGCCACTTAACCCTCTTTATTACTCAAACTGGCATGTGGAGTGCATTTTAATTTAAAAAGGATCCATTTGGCCTATGTACTATTTCAGTTGGCAACCCATACTTACATATGTCTGTTGCATAACCAATAAAATGGATGCAGAATGAGGAAATAAAATGAATGCAGAATGGGGAAATAAGCCATGTCTCTACCAACATGATTCAGCTACCAAAATGGATTTCAGTGAAAATGACTTAGGGGGTTGACAGTAGCAAGGATGGGCCAAGTTGAATTATGTCTCTTATACTTTTAGCTAGTTAATCAGGACTGGAAGAAAGGTAACAATTCTTCTAAATGTCAGAGTGTATAACATCATCTTATGTTTATTGGACTGTGCATCATTGTGGTCTTTTATTCTTCAACTATGTATAACATCAGTTGCTGTACTCTGCTGGTGAGATCTTGTCATAAGAATTAAGTAAAATTTTCATTAATTTGCAGACCATGATTTCCTATCCAAAGCAGTGCATAGCCTATGATATCCCAACCATTGCTGTCAAGGGATTAACAAAGCAGGGCGAGTATTTTGTGTCTCCACGTCATGTGCCATAATTGGGTAGCTCTGTTATGTAAAAAAAAGTGCACATGGACATGCTGCATATATCAATATATCTGCAGTCTTGTTCGTAGTAAACAAGCCTTCTGCAATTACTGTATTATACATATTAACCTGGAGAATGATTTGCTCTTATTGCTGCCTTTTCGTGACATAGGAGGACACTATGGAAGGAGGGCAGTACCATAAGCAATGTCGCCATAGTAAAATTAACCTAGTGGATTTGGCGGGTAGCGAGCGGTTGTCACACACTTGCAGTAGTGGAGATAGGCTGAGGGTAAGTAATTTCTGAAGCTAAACAAGTTAAATATGCTGTTCTTCTGGGACATGACAGTGTGTCAGTGGGTAGTCATATCCTGATGTTTCAAGGGAACACAGTGCTCTCATCTACAAGGACATTTCAACCCACAAAGACCACTACATTGCCTTGAAATATCAGGCACCAACACCCAGTGATAAAGCACAACATCCCAAAGAACAGACACTGTACAAAGAGTTGCTTATGGCATAATGAGTGATCAAGAATGCAATGACATGCTCCAATTGAAATTACTAACATTTTGATTTATTCACAGGAAGGTGTCAGCATCAATCGTTCTCTGCTGACTCTTGGGAAAGTAATTACTGCCTTAGCTGAAAATGGAAGTGGCAAGAAGAAGAGTTTTGTTCCATACCGGGATTCCATCCTCACCTGGCTGCTGAGGGTAAGTAACCAATTTCCTTGATACAAATAGGTAAACCTACCACATGAATGAGGAGCACTTTTACTTGAATGCTGGACATCTCTCTTCATTTATTTCTTACTCTTTAACTTTCCCAACTTTCACCAAGGACATCAAGAGGGTCATATGAACTTGGTAATCCATTATGCCCCCCTCCCAGTTGACCAGTTGTCAAAAAATCTGTGTAAACATTATGCCATTGGATGAAATCCCTATGCCATGCTTTTTTAATTTACTACAGTTGATGGGAACACTGTGGTAGATGCTTGAACTTGTGAGGTGAGTACAAAACTAGTGCTACCTAATATATGTTACTGCTATGATGCGTGGTCTAAGGCATGTACTGTCTTCTACTGTGTGAAGACAGATCATGGGTTTGAATCTGACATGTAGCATGGTTAAATTCTGGTTTTCTCTGTTTATGGTGTCCTGTGTAAGGCAGAAGCCTTCTGACTGTTCAGTTCCCCATCAAGGAGCAATACCAGATGTGTACAAAACAGTTCATAAACTCAGAAAATGGGGGACAATGGCTTGCATTGGCCTGTACAACACACAGAGACAGAAATAATGTATGGTAACAGATACACAAAATATACATCGATATTTTAAGCATTTTTTGAGAAGGCAAAGGCATGTTATTTTATTTCATATTTGGTCTAATGCCAATATCTAATAATAGTCAGGCATGAGGAAGCCTGGTATGGTAAAAGGTAATGAACATATTTGCACAGTGAAACATCACTAATATGTACCAGGACTCTGACCATTATCACTGAGCACCAGCACTCACAGTGTTTCAAAATCAGTCTGCATTTGTCCTCAGGTGAAAATAAGCAGTAGGTGACTATACTAAAACAAGTTTTTGGTTGGTTCAGTCATGTATCTCACATATTAATCTCTACAGTGTGTTCTACTTAGATTCATATTTGCTGCTGGTGATAATGTGAACTGGACTCCTCCCTTCATGCTCCAACAAAGACAGTGGTCATGAGCTTTTCATCATCCTATAAATATCCATACTGTAATTCTTCACCTGTTTGTTGATTGAAGAAAGAATTCAAAATATCACTTATGTATCAATCTCACTTCATACTTTGCTGGAAATAATGGCCAACCACATTATTTATGAACAGTAGCTGTGGCTCCATGACTCTGGGTGCATACTCTGCACTCTCCAATTCAAAATATCTGGTGGTTTATGCTTTTGCACAGCCATTACTTTACACAGACAAAATTTTAGTCCAGTGCTGTGAATACAAATCCTGGTGAACAGCCTGTTTCTTGTGCCACTAATCTTAATGATCTGCAGAGAGAATTCTAACTGTGCCTCCTTGTCTGAACGTTTTCTTCAGTTATCCTTTTAAAGCACAGAGGAACTGCCATGCATGTTTACTGCCAACTTTAGTACTCAAAAACCCATTTTTGTCTGTTGAATATATTTATGAGTTTCATGTCATTCTAAGGTTCAGCTGCTGCCTTACACAACATTAAGCAATTGAGACAGAAAAGTCAGAACTAAATATTTATATATTATTTAAGAACACTTAATGCTTCAAAGGGTTATAATAATAATAATAATAATAATAATATTTATTTACTGCAATTGGGTTGTTACCCGGTGGCAGTGGTTATTTTACATGTAAACAAACATGAAATTGGTTACTACTAAATTTAAGTCAGGAGGG
>Ga0123355_10011176_pt1 | contig 13821 bp, 8 predicted proteins | sample TergutEmb28metaG_3_FD_89872 | JGI IMG/M metagenome (GOLD analysis project Ga0123355, IMG submission 89872) | Embiratermes neotenicus P1 segment gut microbial communities from Petit-Saut dam, French Guiana - Emb289 P1 | ecosystem: Host-associated > Arthropoda: Insects > Digestive system > Gut ... | reverse complement strand
TCCAATTCACATTTCATCACCACAATTTCCCACCGCTCAACTTCACCTCACATCACCACAATTCCCTATAGCACCACAAAACCTTACATCACCACAAATCCCTAACGCTCCATTTCACATCACACCCACATAAGTTCCTACCACAACTTTTCACCTCAAATCACCACAATTACCTACTGCACATCTTAACATCACATCACCACAATTTCCTACTGCTCCACTTTACCTTACATCACCAAAATACTATAACGCTACAATTCACCTCACAACACCACAATTTCCTACCGATCCATTTCACTTCATATCAATATAATTTCCTACCGCACCACTTCATCTCACATCACCAAAAATCCCTACCGCTCTAATTCACCCCTTACCAGCACAATTTCCTAACACAACACTTCACCTCACATCAACACAATTTCGTAACTCTCCACAACACTTCACTTCACCACAATTTCATATCGCTTCACTAAACCTCACGTCACCAAAATTTCCTACCGCAACACCTTCAACTCACAAAACCAAAATTCCCTAACGCTCCAACTCACCTCACATAACCACAAATTCCTACTGCTCCAAATCACCACTCTTCACCACAATTCCATACCGCTCCTCTTCACTTACATTACCACAATTTACTACCGCAACTTTTCAATTCACATCACCACAATTCCCTACCGAACTACTTCAACTCAATTCACCACAATTTCTTACCGTATCTCTTTACCTCTCAACACAACAAATTCCTACCGCTGAAATTCACCTCCAATCAACACAATTCCCAAACGCTCCGCTTCACCTCACATCACAACAAATGCCTACAGTTGCACTTCACCTCATAAAACCATAATTTCCTACCGCTACAATTCACCTCACATCATCACAATTCCCTACCGCGCCACTTCACCTCAATTCAATACAATTTCCTACCTTTCCTCATCAACTCACTTCACCACAAATTCCTACAGCTGCATTTCATCTCACAAAACTACAATTGCCTAAAAATTCCACTTCACCACACAACATCACAAATTATTAACGCCAAAATTCACTTTACATAAAAACAATTCCCTACCGCTCCAATTCACCTCACCACAACACAATTTCCTAACTCCAAATCTTCCCCTCAAATCACCACAAAACCCAAAAGCTGCACTTCACCAAATATCACCGCAATTTCATAATATCCTACCGCTCAAATTCACCTCACATCACTACAAATGCCTACAGCTGAACTTCAACTCACATTACCACAATTTTCTACCCCTCCACCTTACCTCTCATTAACAAAAGTTTTTAATTTTCGATAAAACCTCTCTTCACCATAATTACATATCACTTCATTTCACCTCATATCAACACAATTTCGTACCGCAACTATTCACATCACATCACCACAATTCCCAATCGCTCAACATCTCCTCACATAATCACTAAATATTAACTCCCCAACTCACCTCACAAAACCACAAATCCCCAAAATTCTACTTCCCATGTCAACACAACAAATTCATACCGCAACACTTCACTTCATATCTACACAATTTCCTACCGCTCCACTTCATCTCACATCAACACAATGACCTACGCCACACTACACCTCACAATACCACAATTTCCTAACCCAACTCTTCAATCCACAACACCATAATTTCCTAACGCCACACTTAACATCACCTCACGACAATTCCCAACCGCTCCAATTCAACTCACTTCTCCACAATTCCCTACCACACATTTCACCTCATATCACCACAATTCCCATTCGCTCCACTTCACCCCACATTACCTCAATTACCTACCACTAAACTACAACTCACAAAACCAAAATTACCTATCGCATCTCTTCTCTTCACATCACCATAATTTCCTAACGCTCCTCTTCACCTCACATTAACACAATTCCCTAACGGAACTATTCACATCACATCACCTCAATTTCCTAACACTAAATTTCACCTAACAACACCACTATACCTTACCAACCTACTTCAACTCAATTCTCCAATATATCCTACCACAACATTTCAATTAACATCACCACAATTCACTAACACTCCACTTCGCCTCACTTCACCACAATTTCCTACCGCATCTTACAACTCACAACACCAAAAATTTCTAAATCTTCACTTCACCTCAAATCACCACAAATGCCTACCGCCACACTTCTTCTAACATCCCTACAATACTCTACAGCTCCACTTCACGTCACATCACCACAAATCCTTAATGTTCCACGTCACCTCACAACACCAAAATTCCCTACCACCACACTACACCTCATATCACAACAATTCACTACCGTTCCAATTCACCTTACATCAACAAAATTCCCTAACTCCCCACTTCACTTCAGATCACAACAAATACCTAACTCAACACTTCATCTCACATCACCACAATTCCCTACGGCTCCACTTCACCTCACATCATCACAATTCCCTACAGTTCCACTTCACCTCACATCACAAAAATTCCCTAACGCTCCACTTCACCTCACAACACCACACTTCTCTACCGCTACAATTTACCTCACAACACTACAATTCCCTATCGCTCCATAACTCTTCACAAAACCACTGCTCCAATTCACGCACATCGCACCTAATTCCTATAATTTCCCTGCACCGCGCTTCAACACAATACCCAAACTTTCCAACTCTTATCAGATCAACACAATTTCCTACATTTTCAATTCACCTCACAACACAAAATATCCCTACCGCTCCAATTCACAATCCATCAAATCAATTTCCAAATTGAACAATTCATTTCACATAACCACAAATTCTACCGCTCCAATTCACCTCAGAATACCACAATTCCCTACCGCTCTACATCACTTCAAGTCACCAAAAATCACTAACGCCACATTTCACCTCATATCATCACTATAACCTAACGCATCTGTTCATCTCACATCACCATATTTACCTACCGCTCCATTTCAACTCACATCACCACAATTTCCTACCGCTCCACTTCACCACAAAATCCTACAGCTTCAATTCAAATTACAACACCACAATTCCCTACCGCTCTAATTTCCCTCATAAAACCACAGTTCCCTAAATTACAACTTCAACTCCCATTATTACAATTTCGTTCCGCTCCATTCCACCTCACAACAACACAACTTCCTAACGCTCAAGTACACCTCACATCAACAAAGTAACCTAACGCTTCACTACACCTCACAATACCAAAATATGCTAAAGCAAATATTCACTTCATATCAACACAATTTCCTAAATCAGCACTTAACTTCACATCACCGCATCAACAAAATTCCCTAACGCCAAAATACACCTCACAACACCACAGTTCCCTTCCACTCAAATTCACCTCACATCACCAGAGTTCCCTAACGTTCCACTTCACCATTTAAAACCACATTTCCCTATCGTTCAACTTCACTTCTCAACTCCACAAAAATCTACAGCTACACTTTACTTCACATCACCACAATTCCTTTCCGCTACAATTCACCTCACATCAACACAATTCCCTTTCGCCACACTTAACCTCACATCACCACAATTCCCAAAGGCTCCACTTTACCTCAATTCACCACTATTCCCTAACGCCACAATTCACCTCACATCAACAAAACACTTTAACGCCACAATTCGCTTTCCAATACCACAATTCCCTACCGCAAAAATTCACCTCATAACATCAAAAATTCCCTACTGCTCCACTTCACCTCACATCATCACAATTCCCTAAAGTTCCACTTCACCTCACAACACAACAATTCCCAACCGCTACACATTACCTCACATCACTACAATTCCCTACCGCTCCACTTCTCTTCAAATCACCACAAATTCATACCGTTCCACTTCACCTCACTTCACCACAAAATCCTACATCTCCAATTCACCTCTCATCAACACAAAACCCCATTTTTCCAATTCACCCCACATCACCACAAATCCCTACCGCTCCACGTCAAATCAAATCACCACAATTTCCTATCGTTCCACTTCACATCATCTCATAAAGAATCCCTACCGCTTCTCTGCATCTAACTTCACCACAATACCCTAACCCTCCACTTCAATTCACAATTACAAAATTTCCTACAAATTCAATTCACCTCTTATCACCACAATTCCCTACGGCCCCACTTCACATTACACCACTATAATATCCTACCGCAACGCTTCACCTCACATCACTACAATTCTATACCGCTACACTTCACTTAACAACACCAAAAATCCCTAATTTTCCAATTCACTTCACATCAACACAATTTCCTAACGCACCTCTTAATCTCACACCACCAAAATTCACTACCGCCCGCTTCAATTCATACCAACAAATATTCCTACTGCTCCATTTGAAAACAAATTCCTACCACTCAAATTTACCTCAATCGCAACAATTCCCTACGGCTCCAATTTACCTTACATCACTACAGATTCATAACGCTCCACTTCAACTCTCATCAACACAATTTCTTAGCTATCCCCTTCACCTCACACCAAGACAATTCCGTACCGCTCAACTTCACCTCACAACACCACACAACCATACAGCTAAACTACACGTCACAATACCACAATTTCCTAGCGCAAAACTTCACTTAAAAGCAACACAAATCCCTAACGCCACATTTCACCTCATATCACCAAAATTCCAATACGCTCCACATCACCTCATATCACAACAATTCCCTACCCATCCACTTCACCTCAAATCACCACAATTCCTTACCGCTCCACCTCAACTCACATTACCACAATTCCCTAACGCAACTCTTCACCTCACAACAACACAATTTCCTACCGCTACAATTCACCTCACATCACTTCAATTCTTAACGCTCCTCTTCACCGCAGTTCACCACAGTTTCATACCGCAAGCCTTCACTTCTCACCACCACAAATTCCTACTTCTTCACTTCAACTCACATCACCACAATTTCCTACCTTCACACTTCTCCTCACACCACAACAATGCCCTAACGCTCCCCTTCACCTCACAACAATACAATTCCCTAACGTTCCACTTAAACTAACATCACCACTATTCCCTAACGTTCCACTTCATTTCACATCACCACAATCCCCTACCTCTACACTTTGCCTCACAACACTACAATTCCTTACAGCTCAAATTCACCTCACAATACCACAATTCCCTATAGTCACACTTTACCTCACATCACCAAATTCCCTACCGCTCCACTTCACCTCACCTCAAGACAAACCCCTACAACCACACATCACCTCATATTACAACAATACCCTACCGCCACAATTCCCCTTCTTCAAAACAATTCCCTATCTCTTAAATTCGTTTCACATCACCACAATCCCTACCGCTCCACTTAACCTCGCAACTACCATAATTCCCTACCGCTACACTTCACTAAACATAACAACAATTCCCTACCGCCACAATTAACCTCACATCAACACAATACCCAACGGCTCCATTTAACCTCACATCACCACAAATCCCTACCACTAAATTTTACCTCACATCACAAAAATTCTCTACCGCTCCACTTCTCCTCACATCACCACAATTTCCTAACGCTCCAATTCACCTCACACCACCACTAAACCCTACCGTTCCACTTCAGCTTTCATCAACACAATTCAATCTTTCTCCATTTCAGTTCACAACGCCACAATTACCTATCTCAAGACCTATCCTCAAATCATCACAATTTCCTACCGTTCAATTCACATCAGCAGAACACGAATTCCTACCGCTTCTCTGCACCTCACACCACCACTATTACCTAACGCTCCACTTCAACTTAAAACAACAAAATTTCCTACCACTTCAATATACCTCACATCAACACAAATTCCTAACGATTCTCTTCACCTATCTTAACCACAAATACCTACCGCTCCACTTAATCTTACATCACCAAAAATTCCTACAGCACTTCTTCACTTCACTGCACCAAAAATCAAAAACGCTCCATTTCACTTCACTTCACCATTATTTCCTACCGCTCCACTTCACCCCACCTCACCAATATTTCCTAACGCAGCCCTTCAAATTACATCACCACATTTTCCCAAACTTTTCAATTCACCTCACAACACCACAATGTCCTACATATTCAATTCAACTCTCATCACCACAAAATCATTCTGCTTCTGCCCAACATCAAAACAAATGCCTAACGCTCCACTTCACATCACATCTCCACAATTTCCGATTGCTCCACTTCAACTCACAACACCACCATTTCCTAACGCTCCACTTCACCTCAAAACACCACAATTTCCTACAGATCCAATTCTCTTCAATTCACCACAAATTCCATCCGCTTCTCTTTACCCAACAACAATATAAATTCCTATCGCTCCACTTCCCATCACTACACCGCTAAATACTAATGCTCCACTTCAACTAACATCACCACGATTACCATCTGGGTTAATTCATCCCCACATCATTTACAATTCCCTACCGCTCCTCTTCAAATAAAATCACCACAATCCGTACCGCTCCACTTTACCTCACATCACCACAATTTCCAAACGACACACTACACTTCACAGCACCACAGTTTCATACCGCTCCACTTCACCTCATTACTCCACAATTCACTCCCGCTCCATTTCTTCTCACATCACATCAAATTCCTAGCTCTCCCCATCACCTCACATCAACATAAATCACTACCCTCATCTTCACATCACAACACTACATTTCCCTAACGCTCCAATTCACCTCATATCACCGCAATTCCCTACAGTTCCACTTCTTGTCATATCACCACAATTTCCTAATTCTCCAATTCATTTCACAAAACCACAAATTTGTACCGCTCCACATCACCTCAGACCATAAAATTCCCTACTTTACCACTTCAACTCACATCACAACAATTCCCTAACGCTCCAATTCACCTCACATCACCACAATTTCATAACGCTCAACTTCACCTCACTTCATTTCAATTTGTAACACAAACACCTCCCATCACCAAAATTTCCAACAGGTCCACATCACCCCACATCACCACAATTCCCTAACGCACGTCTTCAACTCACATCACAAAAATATCCTACAGCTCCAAATCACCTCACATCACCACAATTCCCTACAGCTCCAAATCAGCTCACATCACCACAATTCCCTAACTCTCATCTTCACCTCACTATACCACATTTCCCTAACGCTCAACTTCACCTCACACCACACATTTCCCTAACGTTCCACTTCACCTCATATCACCACAATTTTCTAACGCTCCAATTCAACTCACATCACGACAAATCCTTAACTCTCCACATCACCTCACATCACTTCAAAATCCCTATACACACCTTGAACTGACATGAACACTATATGTTAACGGAACTTTCATTCTCATCAACACTAATTCCTACCGCTCAATTTCACCTCACATCAACACAATTCCCTTTAAGCTCAAATTCACATCACTTCACCTCAATTTCCTACTGCAACATTTCACTTCACTTCAACACAATTTCCCACCGCTCCACTTCAGCTCATATCACCACAAATCCCTACCGTTCCACTTCATCTCACAAAGCCACAATTACCTAATAGTCCACTTCATCAAAAGTCAATAAATTTCCTACCACAACCTTTCACAGCACATCACTACAATTCCCAACTGCTAAAATTCACATCAGAACAACACATTTCCCTACCGCTCAATTTCACCTCACATCAACACTATAACCTAACGCTCCAATTCACCTCACAGCACAACAAATCCATACCGCTCCACTTCACCTCACAACACAAAAAGACCCTAACGTTCAACTTCACCTCACTTTACCACAATTCCCTAAAGTTCCACTTCACCTCACATCTCCAAAAATCCCTACTGCTCCAATTCAAGTCACAACACCAACTTTCCTTACTGCTGCACTTCAAATCACGACACCAAAATTCCCTACGTTTCCACTAAATCTCGCATCAACACAATTTCCTAACTGTCCACTTCACCTCACTTCACCACAATTTCCTACTGCACCTCTTCAATTCCCAACACCACAATACCCTAACTCTCCACTTCCCCTCTCATCAGCACTACTTCATAACGCTCCTCTACAAATCATATCACTACAATTTCCTACCACGCAGATTTCACCTCAAAACAATACAATTCCCTAATTCACCTATTCAACCCACATCACCACATTGCCCTACGGCTCCACTTAACAACGCAACAACACAATTTCCTAACTCTCCACTTCCCCTCACACCTCCACAATTCCCTAAGGTTCCACATCACTTTACAACACCACTATACCCCACCGCTCAAATTAAACTCACTACACAACTATTCAAAATAAAACTATTACCTACCGCTCCATTTCTCCTCACAACACCACAATTCCCTACCGCTCCATTTCCCCTGACATCACCACAATTACTTACCGTTCCAAATCAACTCTCATCACCACAATTCCATTCGACTCCACTTCACTTCACATCAACACAATTCCCTACTGCTCATCTTCAACTCACATCTCCACAGTTCCCTACAGATACTCTTCAAATCATATCACAATAATTCCCTAAACATCCAATTCACTTCACATCCCCACAATTCCTACAGCCCAAATTCACCTCACATCACCACAATACCCTATCGCTCATCTTCACTTAATATCACCACCAATCCCATCAGTTCCACATGATATCACATAACAACAATTTCCTAAAGGCTCCAATTAACCTCACACCACAACCAATCCCTAACGCTTCAATTCAACTCAAATCACCCAATTCCCTACCGCCCCAATTCATCTCACATCACAACAATTCCCTGCCGCTCCACGTCCTCTCACATCACCACAATTTCCTATCGCACCATTTTAACCCACATCACCAAAATTCCCTACCGCTTCAATTCTCCTCACAACACCACAATTCGCTACCGCTCCATTTCACCTCATATAACCACAATTGGGTAACACTACACTTCACCTCACATCACCACAAAGCCCTACAGATCCACATCAACTCACATCACGACAATTCCCTGACGGTCCAATTCACCTCACCTTACCACAATTTCGGACCTCGACACTAAACCTCACATCACCACAATTCCGCATCTTTAAAATTCAACTCAAAACACCACAATTACCTACAGGTCCAAATCACTTCACACGAACACAATTTCCTAACGCTCCACATCACCTCAGATTCCCACAAATCCCTACCGCTCCAATTCACCTCACATCACCTCAAATCCCCACCGCTCCACTTCACTTCACATTACCACATTTCCATACCGCTACTAATCTCCGCATATCAACACAATTCTCTATCGCTCCACTACAACTCACAAAACTACGATTCCCTACCGCTCCACTTCACCTCACTTCACCACAATTCCCTACCCCTCTATTTCACATCGCATCACCACAATTCCTACCGCTCCACTTAACCTGGCGAAACCAAAATTTCCGACCATTCCACAACAACATAATTGCCTAACGAAACTCTTCTCTTCACACCACCACTATTTCCTACTTCTCCACTTCTCCTCTCATCACCAAAAATTTCCTACCTCACCAGTTTACCTCAAAACAACACAATTGCCTACTGCTTCATTTAAACTCAAATCACCACAAATCCCTGAACAACTACCTCAACTCTCATCACGACAATATCCTACCGCTCCAAATCACCTCAAAACATCACAATTCTCGAACTCTACAATTCACTTCACATCCACGCAATTCCATACGGATTCACTTCACCTCACAACACCAAAAATACCTACCGCTACACTTCTCTTCACATCACCATAATTGCAGAACACTAAACTTCACATAACATCACCATATTTCCGTAACGATCCACTTCACCTCACATCAAAACAATTCCCTACCGCTCCAATTCAAATCGCACAATCACAAATTCCTAACCCTCCACTTAACCCACATCACCACAGTTCCCTAAATTCCCAATTCGCCTCATATCACCTCCATTCACTACCGCTCCATTTCACTTCACATTACCACATTTCCGTAACGCTAAAATTCTCCTCACACCAACACAATTCCCTATCGCTCCAACCCAAGTTACATATCCACAATTCCCTACCGCACAATTTCACCTCACATCACCACAATTCCCTACCCATCTAATTCACCTCACATTACCACAATATTCTATCGCTCCACTTCACATAACTTCACCACAAATCGCTACCGCTCCACTTCACCTCACAACGCAACAATTGCCTAACGCTTCATTTAACCTCGCATCACAAAAATTTCCTAACGCTACACTTCACCTCACATCAACAAAATATCCTACCGCTCCAATACTCCTCACAAAAATACAATTTCCTAACGCAAATCTTCACCTGACATCACCAAAATTCCGTACAAATCCAATTTACCTCACAACACACAAATCCTTAAAGCTTCTTTACACCGCACATCACCACAAAATTCTGCCGCTCCACTTTAACACACATCAGCAATATTGCCTTCCTCTCCACTTCACCTCACATCAACAGAATTCCCTACTTCTCCACTTCACGCCACATCAACAAATTCCCCTACCGATCAACTACAAATCACTTCACGACACTTCCGTACACATCAACTACACCTTATATCCCTACAAATTCCTACAGAACAAATTCACCTCACATAACCACAATAACCTACCACTCCACTTCACTTCTCGTCACCACCATTCCCTACCGCTCCGCTTCACCTCATATCACCCAAATTCCCTAACGCTTCAATTCACCTTATATCACCGAATTTCCTTACTCCCCACTTCACCTCACGTCACCAATTCTCCCTAGCGATCCAATTCACCTCACAAAAAATCAATTCCCTACGGCCCCACTTCAACTCACATCGCCACAATTGCCTACCGCTACAATTCACTTCACATCAAAACAATTGCCTACAGCTCCACTTCAACTCACATCTCGACAAATCCCTACCGCTCCACTTCACTTCATAACACAACAATTCCCGACCGCTACACTTCACAACACTACACCACAATTCCCTACCCATCCACTTCACTTCACAACACCACATTTCCCTACAGTTCCACTTCACCTCACACCACCACAATTACCTACCGCTCCACTTAACCTCATATTACCACAGTTCCCTACCGCTTCAAATTACCTAACATCAACTCAATTCCCTAAAGCTCCAATGCACCTCACAATACCACATTTCCCTACAGCTACAATTCTCCTCACAGGAACAAATTTCACCACCGTTCCACTGCAAGGTTCATAGCCACAATTCCCTACGCTATATTTTACCTCACATCACCCCAATTCCCTACACTTCTATTTCACCTCACATCACCACATTTCTCTAACGCTCCACTTCACATCACATCACCACAATTCGCTACCGCTCCACTTCACATCACATCACCACAATTGCCTAGAGCTCCATTTAAACTTGCAACACCGAAATTTTCTAATGCCCCAATTCACCTCACATCACCAAACTTTCCTACCGTTACAATTCTCCTCACAAAATTACAATTACCTAAACCAACTCTTTTCATCACATCACCACTATTCCCTAAATCTCCACTTCCCCTTTTAGCACCACAATTTCCTACCGCTCCAATTCACCTCGCACCAAAACAATTCCCTAACGCTCAAATTCGGCTCTCAATAAAACAATTTCCTACCACCCCACAACACCTCTCAATCACAAATTTCTTACAGTTCCAAATCAGCTCACATCACCACAATTCTCTACCGATCCGCCTAACCTCTTTTCACCATATTTTCCTTCCGCACCACTTCACTTCACAAAAACATAATTTCCTACCGCTCCACGTCCCCTCACATAAATACAATTCCCTATCGCACCTCTTCACCTCATATCAACACAATTCCCTAACATTCCACTTCCCCTTTCATTACCACAACTTCTACCGCTTCACTTCACTTCACTTCACCACAACTTCCTAACGCTCCACTTCACCTCAAATCACCACAATACCCTATCGCTACATTTCCCCTCACATTACCACAAATTCCTACCTCTCCACTAGACCTAACAACAACAAATTCCTTACAGCATCAATTCACCTCACATCACCACAGTTCCCTAACGCTCCACTAAACCTCACAACACCACAATTCCCTACAGATACACGTAAACTCGTATCACCACAATTTCCTACCCCTCCACTTCACCTCACATCACCACAGCATCCTGCCACACCACTTCACCTAACAACAGAACAATTCCCTTCCTATCGACTTCACATCACATCAACACAATTCCCTCATGCTCCACTTCACGTCATATTACCACAGTCCCCTACAGACATACTTCACCTCACATCACCACAATTCCCTCATGTTCCACTTCACGTCATATTACCACAGTCCCCTACAGACATACTTTACCTCAAATCACCACAATTCCATAACCACCCACTTCACCTCACATGCCCACAAATTCCTACGGTTCATATTCACCTCACATCACCACAATAACCTATCGATCCAATTCATTTCTCATCATCACCAATCCCTACCGCTCAACTTAATCTCACACGACTACAAATCCCTACCGCTATACTTCACCTCACATCACCACAATTTTCTAACGCTACATTTCACCTCACATCCCCAAAATTCCCTACCGCCACATTCCACCTCACATCACATCAAAACTCTGCCGTTTCATTTCCCGTCATATCACAACAATTCCCAAACGCACCAATTCACCCCACATCACCAAAATTCCCTACAGCTAAACTTCAAATCAAAACACCACAAAATCCCAACCGCTCCACTACATCTCACAACACCTCAGTTCCCTAACGCTCTCTTTCACCTCGCATCACCACAGTTCCCTACCGCTCTCCTTTACCTCACATCACAACAGTTCCATACCGCTACTATTCACCTCACAACATCACAGTTCCCTACCGTTCCACTTCACCTCACATCACCACAGTTTTCTAACACAACACTTTTACTCACAACACCACAGGTCCCTACCGCTCAACTTCACCTCACACCACCACAAATCCCTACCGCTACAATTCTCCTCACAACAACACAGTTCCCTATAGCTCCAATTCACCTCACTTCACCACAATTCCCAAACGCTCCACTTCAACTCACTCATCACAGGTCCCCACCGCTCCACTTCACCTCACAACACCACAATTCTCTACCGCTAAAATTATCCTCAAAACACCACAGTTCCCTACCGCTCCACTTCACCTCACTTCACCACAATTCCCAACCGCTCCACTTCACCTCATATCACCACAGGTTTCTATCACTACACTTCCCCTCACATCACCACAGTTCCCTACCGCTCCACTTCAACTCACATCACCACAGTTTTCTAACACTACATTCCTCCTCACAACACCACAGGTCACTACCGCTCCACTACACCTCACATCACCACAATTCCCAACCGCTCCACTTAACCTCAAATCACCACAGTTTTCTAAACCTACACATCTCCTCACAACAACACAATTCCCAACCGCTCCACTTCACCTCACGTCACCACAGTTTTCTAACACTAAACTTCTCCTCACAACACCTCAGGTCCCTACCGCTCCACTTCAACTCACAACACCACAATTCCCAACCGCTCCATTTCACACCAAATCTCCACAGTTTTCTAACACTACACTTCCCCTCACATCACCACAATTCCCAACCGCTCCACTTCACCTCACATCACCACAGTTTTCTATCACTACAGTTCTCCTCACATAACCACAATGCCCAACCGCTCCACTTCACCTCACATCACCACAGTTTTCTAACACTACACTTCTCCTCACAACACCACAGGTCCCTAC
>Ga0123355_10011175_pt1 | contig 13822 bp, 4 predicted proteins | sample TergutEmb28metaG_3_FD_89872 | JGI IMG/M metagenome (GOLD analysis project Ga0123355, IMG submission 89872) | Embiratermes neotenicus P1 segment gut microbial communities from Petit-Saut dam, French Guiana - Emb289 P1 | ecosystem: Host-associated > Arthropoda: Insects > Digestive system > Gut ... | reverse complement strand
GTTGTTGGGCAGAGTATCGATATTCAAGTAAGCAATTTTCCATCAAAGTCCGGTTTTTCCTTTCATTGACAAGTTCAACATAATTGCTATAAAAACATCATATTTCCTAATTTTACTTTAGTTAAAAATTTTTATTTACCGGCATCAGGAAATGTTTCGGTTACATATTTACATGTAAAAAAGTTCCTCATAGGGCTGGTTTTAGTCTTTTTTGCGGACAGGGTGTGGGGGGGTGCAGCAAATTCTCACCAAGTGTAGTCTTGGCGGCTGTGGTTTTCGCTGTGCCTTTGAGATACATTTGGCAATCTAGGTGTTTAATTTGTTTTCAGGTTTGTTATTGTTAGACAGAAATACGTTGTTGCCTGATATCCCATATCTAGGTATTTGACGAATTAATGGAAATAACATTTGTTAAAGTTTGTGGTGAGGACAACAGTTCTACAGTTCACCTGATTTTTCCGTGGAACAAGGAAAGGCCGTAGTCAATGCATAGAATGTTTTAATTACTATGCTGTTTGGATCTTTATGAAATGATTCAGCTGATATGTTACCATTTAAAATAAGAAATCCGTCATTCCATTAACTGAGTGTTCTCTTAACTTTTTTTTTGTTCACAAACCCATTTTGGCTTAGAAAAACAACCACGGTTCTTCACATCACGGCTGTCGTAACTGTAGTGTCCAGATGATGGGTATCCAAAATGAAAACTTTAATATACCAGAACTGAGTTTAGATACGTAGGAATAGGCAACATACCAGTAGCATACGTATTATGGCGTTGCAGTGTTTTACCTTAATTAAAAAGATTGTCGCCCGCTTCTTGGGTGCAGGAAGTCTCTTAATCAGATATGCTGACAGTCGTATGAAGTAAACATATCGCCATATAATTTATTGCAAAGTACAGTCTATACACAACAATTTTGTAGTGGCAGATGGAGCGTGCCTGACTGGCTTTTATCTTGAATTTGAATGACGCCATCCCCTTGTACATGTGTAATAAATTTTATTGCAATGTGTCGTCTATACAAAACAATTGTTGTGTGTAGACGGTACTTTGCAATAAAATGTATTACACATGCACAAAGGGATGGCGCAATTCAAATTCAAAACTTACCGCCAGTTAAAGAAGTTATTTATTTTAACAAAACATTATTACTTTAATTGCAAAAATAAGTAAACCTCAAATCAACCATTACAGAAATATATCAACGGATCTCCTGGCAACTGATCCTGGACCCCTTCGGATCGGTGGAACACACTTTGGGAAACACCGCATTGAGTGCCTAGTGACTTTATAAAGTAGGGAAAAGTTTATGACGAGGTACTATACAGTTCAATACTTTTAAATTGTTGTTCCAATCGCGACACAAATTGCCCTGGGATGGTGCGTGGCGTAGGTTGGTAGTTGATCAGCGGCGTTTCGGGACAACATCGATCCCTTCTGCAAGGTTCAAGCAGTTTTTGGACTGCGTGACCCTTGAAGAGACCGCTGTTTCGAATCTCAGTCCGGGCTCTCCGTCCTTTTTTTAAATATTTTTCTCAGTTGCTTAAGGCGAATATCTGAATAAGGCTGACCGCTTCCTTGTAAATATTTTCCAATTTGGTTGTGTGAGTAGAATATTCTTAACCTACTATTCTGAAATTCTGGCGGCCTGGTTAAAATCATATCATATACTGTTTATATCTGATGCCTCCTGTGGTACACGGTTTGTCGTTTCCCCTTACATTTTGTCCGATCGTAATGTCCGCTTGCTACCAGCTACTGCCACCTGCAATAATAACATCGTTATGGGTCCTTTATTTTGCTGAAGGATGCTTAACGTCAGTGTAGAAGTCAGCCCGCATGCCTTAAGGATTTATCATGTGATGGTCAGTGCCTTGACCTGGATAAAAAAATACGCAAAGAAGAACGTTGCAGTTCTTGTTAATGAATGACGATTAAATCCTGACAGACTTCTAGCATGTGTTCTGAACAAATAAAGCACATAAGTGCAAGTACCGTATCAAAGACAAGTGTCCTGCGTAGGCTGAATGACTGTGTTGGAGTGAGTATTCTATACAAAGAAGATTTAGCTCTGTGTCCAGCCTGGGATAAAGCTGGTCGCCTTGTTTATTTTGGTCCACCATCTGCAGTCGGGGAACCGAGCAAGTTATCTCAAGCGGCAAAGCTTGAATTTTGGTTTAGATTTGACAAATCGGTGTTTCGAATCTCGGCTAGTACAACTGCTTTATCGTGGTTTTCCTCGGTCACTGCAGACAAATTCGGAAACATTAACTTGCCAAGAACAAGCAAATTTTCCCAAATTTTCACCCAGAGAAACCGGCATTGTCACTAAACAAACTGTAAACGAAAAAGGCCAGTTCAGTCCTATCCGTCCTCCTCAGAGTTTCGTGACAGTGCGTAAGAACACGATACTAGGAACTGACACTTGGTTTTGTTTAGTAGATTTCCGTTTTCGGCTCTGGTGAGCAGCAGAGAGATCTGCAGAGAAATGTAGAGCCGTTTTGACGCCACGTTACATCAACTCAATGATGCTTGTTAACATTGCTACCTATATCTAAGTTGGCTGGCTCGGGAGACTCGGAATTGCCTGTAGGGGTGAGGGAGGGTGGCTCAATGGCGCATCACAGTTGCCATTTTGGAACCCACGAATGTTCCATTCCGTGCCTTAAACCCGACTACCATTTCCCCCATCATGTATATACACCAACCCTTTTCATCTGTACCTTGTAGACTCTGAGCTCAAGTGAACATCTGAACAGGGTGGGAGTTGGTTTTCAAAGGAACAGCGGCGAGTTGTGCAAAACGTTAAGTTATGTAATTATAGCTTTGTTTAAGCCATAATCGTAAAGTTATTCAGAATTACAGTTGCTCGCGTGATGAAAAAGAGATGACCGCACGTTAGTTTGATGTACGTAAGTTTTATCCGCGAAGTGCATTGGGTTAGGCACATGATTAAAAACTGTTAATTCTGATAGATGAAGTGGGTAGAGGTGAAATATCGGTGTTATTGAGGCCGTCGAACGGAGTAGTGTCAAAAGGCAGGAACGTGTCTCTTTTCTGCCAAATGCATAATCGAATATACTACAGGGTTATCGCTCGAACGTTCACCCAACCCACCACTACGTAAGACCAAAAGCAGTTTCCGTTCAGCATATCGCTTCAGCGGCACGGCCGTAAAGCTCCACGCCATTGTGTGCCTGTACTTGGAACGTGCTGAAGACACCCACTGAGTTTATCGTAGGACAGAGCGAGAGAGAGAGAGCACAGGTGGTAATGTCGAAATGTTGGACAGAGGATAGTATTTCCGGTCACTTGTCTGTGAAAAACCTGCCCTTTCATGACCTTTCCAAAAAACAGCCCTTTCGAGTTTATCAGCACATAAAATTCAGTTTTATATTGAAATGCCGTCCGTGAAATTGAAATGGGTGTTTAGTGGTGGAGATTTGTCTAGATAATATGTTTTTCTTACACTGAAGCCACCGTAAACGTCCCACGGATCCACTATCTGCTCGTCTGCTTTCATGGAGATGTTTTCAAACTCCCAAGTAGATCTGTTATTCGTAGAATTGTTGGGGAGTTACATGCAGCCAGAACCCTCCGACAGATTTTCACTTGGCATAGTGTGCAAGTTTTACATAAATAATTCGGCAGTTGAAGTGGGCCATGTCGTATTTTGTCACTCGTTAGGCTTACATACATCTGCTTAAAACATAGTTTTGAAAAAATCACTCCATCCTTATCTAGTTGAATTTTTTCTGAGGAATACTGCGCGTGTCCTTGAATGCCGGCACAGTATTATCCTATATTATTCTAATATGGATCCCTCTGAAATTAGTATTCCGAAATTTACATCGGCAACTTCTCGTCTCTTACCACAACCATCTCACATATGTATCTTATACGAACACTATGTTCCAAGCTGTTTGTTTTCACCATCATGGCACAACTAATCGTACTGCTGGTATTCCTGAACAGATCTGTGCATTGGGATGTCTCCGTAAACCATAAACGTATCTTGTGGGAAATAAAAATTTTGTGGAAAATTTATTCTTACGCATGAAGGGATGAAAATTAAATTAAAGCCAAGGCAAAGGGTTATAACAGGGATTATCCTTTTAATATTGTGCTTACTGTTTCGTTATGTATCTTACACGTGTCATTTAGCCACAGTAAGTGACATGGCTATACAGCAGTAAGTAGAACCTTGGGATATTGAATACCTGTACGCAAAGCATACGCTCACTTCAGCTACCTTTTTGACGATTCTAGGAGTGTCAGTCTAGTGAATTTCTAATCCTGTGGACAGTTTGGTTTCTCAGGGCCGCAACGAATCCTAATCCCTTCGGTCCTACGTGACAGAACAGATTCTGCTTTTCTATCCTAAGAGCCGCACTGTTTTTTGGTTACTTCTGAAAAGAACGCTTTGTGTTAAATGTAATATGTTTTCAATAGTTCACACAGTGAAACCTCATTTTGCTCTGTAAGGAGTTAATAACACATTTGTTACCTTGTAAATATGAATATTAGACCCACTATCCAATAGGACGTCGACGGCTTTTATTTTTGTATGACTGTCTCAAAATTTGCAAGGTGTTCTTCAGAAAGTAACTCGAATGTGTTACTTACATGGAGCAGGAATTAACAGATATATAAAAATTTCATACTGTTGTCGTTAACGGTTCTGATTATACGTAAAATTTTCTTAAGACTAAGTGTTATGTATTACATTGGGGTATGTAATTTAAAATATCAGTTTTAAGGAAAATTCTTGGCGTTATATCGTATTTCAGAGGCCCACCCAAGTGGAAACTGAAGCCCGGCAAACACCCCCCTCCCCCATTTTAAATTTTAAAACAGATTTTGTAGACACATTGATATTAAGTATTTCACCTCATTTACCCTAGAACTGAAATCAACCATTGAATTCGGCTGATAATTAAACATAGAAGATTTTAAAATAAAATAAAGCAGATGTCTTACATAAGATTAAAATAAATCACCAAAGTTAGACGGTGATCTAAACTGAGTCATGGAACATTACATTTTTATGCAGATAAATACATTTGCAAACAGTGTTGTTTTACAGTATTCATGATACAGTAGACATGATTATTATAGTGTAATTTTAAAATCAAATATAAAAGGTACAGTGCCTCCGGAGCAGCCCCGCCCCCTCGTCAATAAAATGTTCTGGGTGCTCACCTGTTGTATTTTGTATTATTAGTCTGGAAAGTAGGAAGTGTACAGCAACATTCCGGACATTCTCCTTAAAGTAAATTCGGTGCCCCTTAGCCAGTAAGAAGTTGCGTAATTTGTCTGTTTTCCCATCTTATGGTGACTGGATAACATACCGACGTGTTCTTATTATTTTGGCTTTTGTGGCGACGATTAGGATCGAATACGGAGCCTTTTGCACACTAGGCTAGTACACAAACCACTGGACCAGCGTTGCCATTTCGCATTTTATAATAAGATGATCGGACTCTAAACCAGCACCGTTTGAATTCTTGGCTAGTACACACACTTAGCATCCAAAATAGACTGCTGAATCTGTCATGTTCATTATCGTATAAGCTTGCCTCACAGCTAGAAATGTCCAGCATAATATTGGTTGATAACAAAGCGGTACAGAATATTGTCGTGGTGATCAACTGCACTATTGAAACTTGGCCTGTGGTGTCAGTTCATAATTTTAAAGATAACTGCAAACCTTCTTTGTACGTAGTAGAAACACTTCTTCCAATGGGTTTAAGAATATCTTAAAGTATAAGAGTTTTAAGGCAACTGACGCTAATTGCGAACTGTATTGGGACTGCTCATGAGTTCCTTGCCATCACTTACATTTCTCTGCAATTTTTCTTAGGTTGCGAATGCATACACGATTGGAAGTGATCTTCCGAACTTGTTAGTGCCTTGGGTATAGAAACGGTAGGAGGAAGATAACGTGGGATTGTTACCGAGATTGGATTCCGTGGAACTGGCTGGGGTTTGATACTATCCCTTTCAGATCTCTTGAGACTCAGTATTTGTTATAGGTCTGCATTCCTTCTGTGTCCAAACCCCACCCCCCGTTCCCAAGAATTGAAGTATCGAGGAGAAAGGAAATATAAGTGAAAGAAACTTGGGGATCCGCTGGGAAATGCAAAAACCAATCTGTAAAACTACTTACAATATTTTTATACCTTACAGGATTTGAAATTCAATTAGTGTGCGTTTATTTATGGAAATATTGAGGGGCGAAAGCCTTGAACCCCCATGTGCATGGTGGTAGATTATAATGAATATATTTTTATGCACATATGTGTTCGCTTGATAGCTATACACTTACATTTTCATCAAAGTTATACTCTTTAGACATGCATTGTGTTACATCTGTCAAGGTATGTGTCTGAATCGTTCGCCGTGTATATGTAACTGCAACGGATGGAAAGTGAATTTACTTCTGTACTCCTACCCATATTTTATACTATATCTAATTTTATTGAATTCAGACACACATTGATTGCTCAGTGACAGTTCCCTGGATCATAGCATTTGCATTTCATGTTGGAGTTGTTAGAAAGTGATGAAGAAGTTTCAGCTGCGGGAGATGTAGGCTTACACAGAGAGTGGAAAGTAACATTGGCCATATACAGCGAAGGGTGTGTAACAGAATATAAATTGAAAATATGAGATACGTAATAAAAAAAAAAGAATGGATGAGACGATGCGAAAAATATGTTAGATATAATAATGTTTTGAGCAGTGAGGGAGTAGAAAAGAGGGATGTTGTTCAATAAGGAGAGAGTGGGATGTTTTGGGAATTTCAAGAGCGTGAAGGGTGAAACGTAAGGACGGAGGAGAGTAATGACAATGAACGATTCTTAGGGCAAGAGAAGGGGCAGGGGGAAAAGGTGGAAGAATAGAAACTAAGGTGGAAGGGAAACTGCAGGAGAGAAGTCGCATCCCGCAACCCACGAATTTCCTCCATGTTTATGACCAAGTGTGCAAGGGACATATGAGAAGAAATGAATGGTGAGGGAGGTCTTGGAGATAGGGGCTGTGCAGTGAGTCCTTTCCTTCTTCTTTCTTTTCTCTTTTGTGAAAATTGCACAAGAGATGGGCGGATTGAATTCTTCTGCCAAGGGAAGAACTGACATGGCTTGACCTCACACCAGATTTACCGAGTAGTGCCGGCATTCAGCTAGCCCCTTTCCTATACTGAACATTTGAAATGGCATTCTTCAAAGGCAATACGAAAAACCACAAATTCTCTTCTGTCAGTAGGATGCTTTCTCCTGTATTCATGCCTATGTCTTTCTTGTGCTTTCTGTTTCAATTTCTGCCATTTGATATCAAGTCTCAACGGTAGGCCCTCTCCTTTGTGTGAGGTCTTCATGTTTTTTAACGACAAGACTTTTAGGGATGTTGTACGTATGTTCGTATTTTGCAGCCCTTCTACGATGGATTTATGTAGACGTAATTATGTAAAAAACTTAATTTGTTCTTTTGCACAACATGAAGTCATGTGGAGGACTGGACGTTATAGCTACAGGTACCGGCTGCTTTGCTTCCAAAGAAAGTACACAGACCTATAAACGACGGGAGATACTTATTTATTTACTAGTCAGCACGGTGTAACATCCCAGAAGGTTTGAATCTTATATTTATTTACGAAATTTACAGCATCATGCTTGTGTGAGAACTCTCGTGATCGAGAATAAACTCAGGCTCATCAACATTTGAAAGCCTAGTGGTTAGTATATCCACCGCCAGGTTTTACACCGAAGTCTCTGCATTTTATCCACCTGGTGTACGAATCGCCCAGTGGGATTCTGACAAATATCAAGCATAGTCCTAAGAGAGATTAACCGACTCTTCGTGCCAGTAAAAGCCCACTCAGTTACGCTCAGCGGTAGGACATGAGTGTTCATGTTTAAAGTAATGTATGATTTAGTGCAAAATAAGTTTGCGCCAATGCCTCATTCTCACGTTCTTCATCTTCTTATCAGAAGGACAAACGGGCAAACCCTAGGAACCTTTGTATAAAGTTGTGATTGTTCTGATAACAGGGAGCATTAGCAGTTCCACATTGCGTTTTAAGTCTCCAAAGGTTTAAGAAATTGACTGGTAAATTACTTTACATTGACAAACAAAGTGTTACCGACCTACACAAAAAATTTAAAAGCTTCCAGCTCTGTTTGTTGCTCACTTTTTCACAAATATAGATGAACGCGCCGGATGATGTACGGAATCCTAACGTTGCTAGACCGTATAGAACTGCAAAAATAGTAGGCATACCTGATCACTTCATTATAAATAGGGAAGGTTTTATTTTCTTGTAATGATATCCTGTAGACCTGTGCACACAGCATCTTCCTTCTTTATAATATTTTGTACTGTACACACTGCTGTACACAGTAGAGCTTCGCGAGTGGCAAATCAGGCAAGATCCTCTGATTACTAAAGATAAAAAATTTTACATTAATTGAAGGCGTCTTTTTGCTGTTGATGAGAGCACAATAAGTTTGTTGCAGTTAACAGTGAGACTCCTGTATGCACAACATTTTTTAAACACCCTTTATAGTCGACCTCGTGTGTAGGTAAACTACGTCTATATTGCGTTGTTAGAATGACCTGCACGAGCCGCGCTGTGGTCGCTCCTGGTATATGCTATATAACGCAGTCCACGAAGGAAATACAAAAAATAAAGTGTACCATCGATTATCCGGAGTAATGATGGGGAGGAGGTACAAGGAAAATTCAGAAACACGGGTACTACAAAACGTGTACTCATTCGTTTTGCCTTTGTCCCGAAGTGTTTGGACACCAGTGGAATACTCCCTGGCAAGACCAGCTACAAATTTACCATTAGTTTTTTTCATTAATTCAAGATTTTTGTTTATTGTGAACACAATTTTCTTCCTTTATTAAGGTGCGTTCGCTTTTTAAGAAATTGACATTTTAGTATTTTACGAAAATTTGTTGAGGAAATTCAGGTAACTTTAATAGCTGATAAGAATAACGGGCACCTTACATGAAGATCAGTATACATTCTTGGTCATATCTCGTTCAGTTCTTCTTAGAATGAGAAATGTTTCGGACAAAAGTTTTAGAGTCAATCAAAACACGCATTTTATATTCAATAACTTCTTCTCAAAAGCATGCCGTTTATGAGATAATGTACACGGAAAAAAATATTGTAGAGCCGGACAGGCCACAGTATAGTACATGTGCATTGCACGCTGGATATCTGTGGCTACAAACACACACGAAGGATATGTAATAGTTATTGCTTTTCCACTGCAACGATAGTCACAAGGAGGCAACTCTATGTTATGTTCATACGTACAGTACCTGTTTCTTTCGTTCACATCACGTCATTTTCCGCTTCGTCATTAGCCATTAGCAACTTAGATTGTGCATGAATAATTCGCAAAGAGGTTAACTCATGCGCGGATAATCGAGCATACACTACATATTTGAAAACTCACTCTAATTGCATTTAGAGAAAAGGAAATCAAGATACGAAAATTTTATATTAAACTGCTTGCTTAGAACTAAGCAATTTACTTAACGCACGGCAGTCAGAATTTTTAATGTTAAGCCCCTCATTTTTGGGGTAAACTTTATATAGTAGTGCAGTCCCTCTGCCCTTGTGATGATGGATAACGGCGGAAGAAAGTGAAGGAAATGGAGGTACAGGAACGCCTTTCCTGACCTTGATGTCCCTTTGTGAATAACTACGAAACGAAACAATATACGCGATAGCGCAGTTAGGATAGTGACAAGGCCACGGGCAGGTCGGTCCGGTCTTCGAATCGGGGTTCAGGGGCTCGACCAACTCCCTTTTCAGCGGGTAGCTCAGGTTCTTTAGTGGGAGTAAAGTGGACGGTGCGTAATGTTGACCATTTCCATATGTTGCAGAGGATAAGAATGAGTGGAGTTACACCTCTGCTCTCCTTGTCAGCCTTTATGTTGTGTGCAGGAGCAAATTTATCTTTTTTTTTTTATGAAACGGAACCTTAAGAAGCAATGTCTGAAATGGCGAGATTCGAAACAGCGTCATCAGTAAAAACGGAAAGACTGTAGATGTCATGTACAAAACAAGAATTTACAGAAGTATTTTTTTGTAATTACTGCTGCTGCTACTACTAATACTACAACGACTACTACTATTATTACTACTACTACTACTACTACTACTACTACTAATGTCATGTACAAAACAAGAATTTACAGAAGTATTTTTTTGTAATTACTGCTGCTTCTACTACTAATACAACAACAACTACTACTACTACTACTACTACTACTACTACTAGTGCCGCTACAACTACTGCTAACTCTTTAGACCCACCTTTTACTGTTTTATTCAGAGCGAAAATACTACAACTTAATTTTTTCTGTATTTACTACTGAAAATATTTGTCCTTTGATTTGTTTTTAATGTGTCAATTTATGTTTGTGTAGTGTTTGAAACTATGAGAGATTCATTATTGTTGTAATTTTTTTTTTTAGAACTAAGTGAAAATTATTAACGTTGCCTGCCTGTATCTGCAGTATAATACCATTCTTATTTGACATTCCTTGTTCTTCTTTCTTTGCTGCCCTATTCAGCTTTCCCTTCTACTACAATTTGCTTCCACTGGCTTGCTGTAATATTGCTTGCTCAATGGACAGTTAAATTAAGCTCGCGCCATTGGGAGTCGTTGTGAACACGGCGTATAATGTAGGCTGTGCATGTTAAGGAAGGCCATGGTGTGCTGCATGTAGCACAGACGGCAAGCCTATAGCGAAGTAGACTCCATGAGACTACGACAGACGCTGCAGTATTTGCCCAGTGACATTTATACATCCCATGTGGTTACTGACTGAACTGGAACAGTGAAGTTCACAAGTGGAGAAATTCTGCCGTAACATTAAGAACTGTTACAGGTCAATACCATGTGAAAGCTGACTGGTGTCTTATTTCTAACGTGTTGCTTTACCACGTGCTCTGATTTTGGAAAACATTGCCTTATGACCCTTGTAACCCTTTCACAAACGCGCATATAATTTTTAGGCACTTTCCCAAAATTATGGAAAATGACTATTAGCTTCGACATGTCTGGCCGTCCGTCTGTCCGCAAGGAGTAACTCGTATCCACTGGACTAAATTTCATAAAGTTGAACATTTGCGCATTTTTCGAAAATCTGGCGAGAAAATTCAAGTGTCATTGAAAACTGACAATAATTGACACTTTACATGCAGACCAATATACATTTTTGATAATATCTCGCTGAATCTTCTTAGAATGAGATTTGTTGCAGAAAAGATTTGTAGAGAAAATCAAGACACATGTTATGTTCAATAACTTTTTTCCGAAAATTATGCCGGTTATGAGATAATGCAGAAAAAATATAGTAGAGCCGGGCAGGCCACAGATGACATGGTGCATTCGCATTGCTTGTTGGATATCCTAAGGCTACAAACACATACTCCCGGGACGTATAGTACTTATTGTTTTTTTCACTGCATCAATAAGTGCTCGGCTTTAAATTTGTACTTCTAACGGCTTCGATAAGCCGAGAGTCAACACACATTAAATACAAGCCCACTTGCAAGCCTACCTTTATTTCATAATATGGTTTGAGATTAAGCGAGATTTATAGGAATTTGTGCTAAACGTTTTGTTAATCCGATCTGTCCTAATGAGTGCCTTTGAGGTTTTCAGGGGCAGTATAGCCTAGAACCTACTGCAGTCAGTTTTTCTTCACTGAACAGTAGGGGGAGGAGAGGGGTGATTCTATTTTTTGTTGTCGTATAAGTACAGTAGCGTAATGTGTTGACCGCTGTATGAATATCTTCTTCTATTGTAACTAATATTCTGAAATTTACATCGGCAACTTCTCATCTCTTACCACAACCATCTCACATACGTACCTCATACGAACACACTTTGTTTCAAGCTGTTGGTTTTCACCATAATGGCACAGTAAATCGCACTGCTGGCGTTCCCGAACAGATCTGTGCATTGGGATGTCTCCGTAAACCATAAACATAACTTGTAAAAAAAAAATCTTGTGGAAAATATATTCTTACGTATGAACAGATGAAAATTAAATTAAAGCCTTATCACGGGGTTTATCCTTTTAATATTGTGCTTACTGTTACGTTATGTAACTTACACGTTTTAATTTAGCCACAGTAAGTGGCGTGACTGTACAGCAGTAGGTAGAACCTCGGGATATTGAGTATCTGTACGCAAAACATACGCTCACTTCACCTACCTTTCTGACGATGCTAGGAGTGACAGTCGAGAGAATTTGTAATCCTATGGACAGTTTGGTTTCTCAAGGCAGCTATGAACCCTAATCCCTTCGGTCTAAGGTGACAGAACAGATTCTGCTCTTCCATACTCAGAGGCGAATTGGTTTTTGGTTACCTCCGAAAATACCGCACTGTGTTAAATATTATACGTTATGAACATTTCACACAGTGAAACCTCATTAAGCTCTGTAAGGAGTTAATAACATATTTGTTACCTTGTAAACATAAATATTAGCCCCACTATCCAATAAGACGTCGACGGCTCTTATTTTTGTATGACTCAAAATTTGCAAGAATTTCTCTAGAAAGTAACTCTGAAGATGTTACTTACATAGAGCGGGACTTTGGTATATACAAATTTTATCCTTTTGTCGTTAACATTTCTCATTATACATACTGCATAAGTTTCTTCAGACTTCCAAACAAACAATTGGAACTGCAGCTTTCACCAGCTCCAAGCAAGCGTGGTGGCTTCGTTTGTCCTGAATGCCAAGTTTCATGAACTAATTGTACCAGTCAGCCACGCCTTATTTTAGCAAACACGTCGGTCTGTTGCAACAGCTGTGTGCTACACCTGTTATCATAATTCCACTTTCATAAACTACTTATTATCGACGTCTTGTTTCGTGCCGACGCACAACTTTAGACCGCAAAGGCGCGTTTGTTTATGGTGAGGCACTATATGAATATTAATAAACAGCGAATTCGCCAGAAAATGAGTAGTATTTGTTAATTTTAATCCACCAAAATTTTCAGAGTGTGAAATCATTCTAACTAGTCCTCCGTTTAATGAAGAAGTAGAAAGTTTTCAGCCTTACCTCTCTGTTTACAAAAGGGCAAGTCGGATTGCAAGGGGCCAGGCAACTAAGCTGTGTAACACTACTGTGGCGACGTTCGCATGTCAAAATTAAAGCGCTGTACCTGAATTTAGAACGTACACCTGGAGAGTTGGAAGTAAGCCATTACGCTGCAAGCGAACCGTCAGTGTTGATTGGCCGTCCGAAAGCAAACGTCCGCTGCCGCGGTTAATGGCGCGTCCGTGCAGCGAATGTAACTGCAGTTTCCGTCGGTCATGTTGTGTTTCCCACACTAATAGTCCAGTGATAGCGGAAACGTTTAAACCTCGACCTTTTTTTTTTTAGTTTTGTGAAGAAAAACTCGGCGAAGCGTGTAACGTTACGTTTACACTCACGGGGAGACCATCCAATTTAAGTCGGATTGGTCGAATGAATATACCAGTTTATGGATACACCATGTGACTATATTTCGAAATTAATTTACTCGCCAAAGTAACTCAGTAATGGTCTGCCTTTTTATGGAGCGTTTGTTCATTAGCGCGCGCGCACACGCACACATGCACGCACAGATATGCAGAAGCCCATCGTTGCACCCTGCCCTCTTCCAATTCAATTACTCGACTCCCTTCCAATATATTTCTTTTTTAATCCCATTATCTTATTTCCGAACTCTCCCCCCCCCCCCCCCCCCCCCCCCCCCCCCCCCCCCCCCCCCCCCCCCCCCCCCTC
>Ga0123355_10011173_pt1 | contig 13823 bp, 17 predicted proteins | sample TergutEmb28metaG_3_FD_89872 | JGI IMG/M metagenome (GOLD analysis project Ga0123355, IMG submission 89872) | Embiratermes neotenicus P1 segment gut microbial communities from Petit-Saut dam, French Guiana - Emb289 P1 | ecosystem: Host-associated > Arthropoda: Insects > Digestive system > Gut ... | reverse complement strand
CATGTTCATTTGGAATATATTTCCATTGGCGTAACTGCTCACAAACGCGGTATTCATATGTGCATAGTTTACATGGTTCATTCCATCCAGGTCAACCGAATTACGACGCACCCAAGTGTCGTGTCCGTATTCCACCGTTTTGGTGCCGCTTTGTAATTTGGTCAACAACCCACCGGTAATCGTGGGGGTCACATGGTTGGGGTCATTACTTTGTTCATGCACACCTTCTGGGATGTCAATCACAATCTTTTCGTCTGGCTTTTCAAGGTTGTACATTTCTATCCGCTTCTCCACACCTTCTTCGCGGATTATCTGTACAATGTTGCCGAAATTGTCGCGGGTTTTAACCAATTTGTCGCCGTCGTATTCGTATGTTGTTTCCGTAACATCCGCGGGTGCCGCCATGTTCAAAAGCCCTGCAAATTCCTGACCTATCCATACCTCTGTCCTTTCTTTGCTCAACAGGTCATTTTCGTACGAAAACTTTTTACGGATAATTCTGTACGAATCATATTGGTCCCATTCGCCTCTTCGCCCCTTTGTTGGACTGCTGATTTGTGTGACTGGTTTCTTGTTATCAAGTTTCGTAATAACCCATTGCCCACCTGTATCATGTAGTCTTTGAATTAAATCCTCCCTACTAAAATCTGCAATTGCTGGCAGACTACCATTCTCCTGCACACATACCACGTGCCGAATTTCATCAGAAAACTCGGTTCTTACTTGCTTCCTGACATTATTCACAAAAACTGTATCCTGCACAAACCAACGGGCGGTGTCATCCCTACCCTCGTTTACGATTTTAAGGTAGTCAATATGCTTTTCGGTTCGCATCCCTGTTTTACTGTCTGTGACTGTGGTGTTTGAAATTATAGCGTTGTCATTAGGGCGTGAAATTGTTGGTCGCACTTCGATGCTGTCTTTTGTTTGCCTTCCTGACCTGTGGGACACTTCCCTGAATATCGCTCTGTTTTCGTATCTTTCAATTTCGATCCCAGTGTTGGTTGTGTTCAGCACTTCGGTAATTCTGTCTCCTGTGTAATTGATGGTAGCAACTTCATCACCCTTTTGTATTGTTATTCGGTTACCGGTAATCGCAAAGGTCGCATAGATGTTACCGTCAAAGTCGCGGATGTGTCGCAATTGTCCATTTGCGAATTCAAACCGAATTGACTTACCGTCTTTGCCGTCAATCGAGAACGAACCGTCCGGATTTGGCCGCATATGATCGTTTTTGTTTTCGTCAAAAACTTCCAATTCAAATCGTGTCCCTAATCTGTCGCTGATTGCGGTCGCATTATTAGTACGGGTTGTAACTTCCCTGTAAATCAACACCGGATTCACCAAAAGGTCCGCCCTGTTCGGTATCACATCCAGTATCAGCTCTATGTTATTCGTGGAATTTAATAAGTCCATTCGCAGCGTTCCTGCTTGCATGTTAAAACTTTGGTATCTCATTTGTTTTCTCCTTTAGAACCAACTTTTTTCGTTGCTTGATGGCTCTTCTTTTTCCACAGGCATCGCAAACCATTTCCATTTACCATCATTCATCTGCCCTGCTTGCACTTCATATCCATTTTCGTTGCACCATTTCTGAAACTCCAAGAAATCTTTTCCAATTTCTGTGTCATGCAAAATGTAATTCTTGTAATGTATTATCACTTTATCTTTCATAATGTTCTCCTTTAATTTATTCTCATAAATGTTACCCAAATATCGATTGTCTGTGACGCTGTTTGCCAGTTCCAAAATCTCAAGCGCAATCCTACCGCCTGTCGCACTGCCTGCGACAATACAACCCATTGAGAACCACCGTTTGCTATTTCTATCGCCCTGCAATTGTGGTGATGCATTCCTTCTGGATATGGTATAATAATTTCGGCTGTTCTGGGTGACGATTGACTTCCAGCTGGCAGCACCAATGTTGCTGATACAATTGTCATTGTTCGTCTCTGCTCTATCTTCGTTACAGCTGACCCTACATATTTTTCAACAAATCCTTTTGTAGACCTTTGACTCGGTGCCTTAATTACGCTTGCTGTTTCTCCTCCAAGCATTTCGTCATCAACAACATATGCACCCCCCATTTCCAAAAGTTTTTCAGGTGTTATCAGGTGGCCTTGTTGTGTGACTTGTCCCTCGTGCCTTGTGACATCTACAATAATTTGTGAGCCATCTTCTTTTGTAATTTTTCTCCTGTTCGGATTTTCTACTATCCGTTCTTTAATTTCCATTTCCTCTCCTTTATAACCAGCTCTCTGTTTTGGTACTGGTTCTTGTGTTTACTTGTTTTGTTAATTCAATAATCTCTTGGATTATTCTGTCGGTTGTTTCTGCGTTGAATTTTATTTTGTTATCTATGCAGAATTGGTTTGCGCGAGTCATGACATAATCTTTCTTTTCTTCACCTGAATAGTTAGACTTCTTCTCTGCTTCGCAGATTAGCGTCATTACTGCGGCACGAACTTTGTTACCATTTTCCAGTTGCTTTTTCATTTTCTTGTTGCGTTTAAGCCTATACGCAAAAAAACCCACGGTGAGCACAATGCCCACTATGAACCCTATACGTGACAAGAATCTTCCAACTCCGCTTAGCAATAAATCTTCAAATAATTCTTCCATATGTTTTTTCCTTTTGTTGTTTTTCTTTGGTTACATCCGCCCTCCCTGTCGTATGCATTTTTACATTATCACAAATGTCAACAAACGAACCCGTCAAAAGTTGACGGGTTAAACATGGTTAATTTGCTTGACAGATACTAAAAGAAATATCTAGGGTCTAACTTTTTTAATAATACTTCTTATTTTATCCTCTATCTCTTTAGTTAATTCCATAATCTAGTGTATCGACAATATTTACCGATTTATATAATAATAGATTATGAAATTTAAAAAGAAATTGAAACAATCCGAAGTTGCAACAGAGTTGAATATACCTGAAGCCACATATGCTGTATTAGGTCACTCATGTCTACACAATATGTAGTAAAAAGTCATTAAGATAATCTAACGTAACCATTGTGGCGAAGTGGTCAACAATATCGTTAAAACCAATATAACAAATAAAGAAAATATAACATTCACAATTCTTTGTTTTGCCTTTTGTCTCTTGCCTTCGTCCTCTGCCTTACCTAACATAAATCCAAGATACAACGCATAAATTACACCCAAAGCACCTGAAACTGCGAAAATTGCATACAGCACAAACCCCAAGCCGACTTGACCTCCCCCTGGCCATAATAACTCTTGTGCTGTGTTTGCTATCATAAACAGTGTATCCATTTATTCTCCTTCCTAATTATAAACTACTATCGAAAATAATGCAAACAGCTGTTGCATAATTTTCTGTATGACTTATTGACAATGTAACACTTGGCTTTTCAAAATAATACGGTCTCCCACTTTTATCATGTCTTATCTCAATTTCTTTCAACTTGTTTAACTGTATCCCCGTTCCCAATGCCTTGAAGTACGCCTCTTTTGCGCACCAAAGTCCGGCAATCGTCCGCGAGTTGTTGCCCCGCTCCCTTATATACTCAATCTCATATTCGGTAAAAACACGGTCAATTTTGTTCATCAATTTTTTTACCGGTGCGACCTCTTGAATATCTATTCCTACCTGCATATTTTCTCCCTCACAGAATTGATAATATCATAATCAAAGCCCTTTCCAAACAAATATCTGCACATTTTCGCCATGTTCTCACTGGTCAGTTCTTTGTTGCGAATATATTTTTCGGCAACCGCTAAACACGCATCAGTCTGGTCGCCCACTTCGATTTCGGCGTTATATATACCCTTTTGTGCTAGCTTTTGCTTTATAACCTTTCGCCCCAACTTCCCTTCTTTTGCCCTTACGAAATCTTCTACATACAGCTCATCATTCAAATAATTTAACGATTTCAACCGCTCTATAATCTTATTAACCGCCACGGTCTCAATCTGCTTCTTGTACAAATATTGTTTAACTTGAAATTCGGTCTTTGGACTTCGCAAAAGGTACTCTAACGCTTTTGTGAAAAACTTATTTTCTTCACCAATCGAAGCTATGTGGCCTAATTCGTGCTCCGCAAGAACTAAACCGTTAACTAACTTTAACCGCACCACGTCATCCAAAGACAACCCACAAAAAAACGCGTCATCGACATACACGTTCACGCGTTCTTTGTTTTTCTTTTGTGCTTCTAATCCGGTGATTTCTGGCATTTCTCTCCTCTATTCTCTAACCATTCCTTTTCCTTTCTGTCCAATTCTTCCTTACTATCTTTTTTCAAAGGTTCAATCTTTTTTCCTACTCGAACCCCATTGACATACATAAACTTTTTCATCAGCTGCCCTGCAACATCGTAATTACAACCGGACGACGTTTGAATTCCTTTTGGAAAAAACTCTGTATATCTTTACGAATTGCATTACGGATGTCTTGTGCGCTGTCTTTTGATAAATTCATGTGCGACAGGGTCTCCAAAATAACTTCCTTCGCACCTGCAATGTTTTGCTCCATCTCGTCACTGTACAACAATCCGCGCGTCATAACATCCGGACCACTTGTGATATTTCCTGTTTTTCTGTCAAACCCAATACCTATCACACAGATGCCTTCCTCTGCCATTGTTTGACGGTCACGCAACACATTGGAATCAGATGTACCAGAACCACTCCCGTCAATCAACACCGCCCCGCTTGGTACGCGTGCACCTCTTCGCAAACTGTTAACTGATAATTCAAACACATCTCCAAGCTCTGGAATCAAAATGTTACGCTTATTGACGCCCATCCTCTCCGCCAACTTTGCATGCTTTTTAAGATGTTTGTTTTCACCATGCACAGGCACAAAGAAATACGGCTTTGTTAACGAAATCATCAACTTCATTTCTTCTTCGTATGCATGCCCCGATGCGTGAACTTCCGCTAATTGCTCGTACACCACTTCTGCACCACATTTTATCAAATTATTCACAACCATATTCACCGCCGCCTCGTTCCCCGGAATTGGTGCAGATGCAAACACCACGGTATCATTATCCCCAATTTGAATTTTGTTGAAATCCCCGGTAGACATACGAACCAACGCCGAACGCGGTTCACCCTGCGATCCTGTCAAAACCACCAATACCTCATTGTCTTTGTAATTTCCGACATGCGTAATGTCGATTATGTTACCTGGCAACGCCTTCATCTCCCCGATTTTAATGGCTGTTTCCGAAACACCTATCATACTTCGCCCCGCAAACGCCACCTTTCGGTTATATTTAACCGCTAAATCAAGTAACTGCTGCACACGATGAATGTTGGATGCAAATGTACCCACGAACAATCGCCTATCCTTGTGCTCATTAAAAAGCCTATCTAAGCTCTGCCCCGCATTGGTTTCACTCATTGAATATCCGGCACGCTCAACGTTGGTACTCTCCGCCAACAGCAACGCTACACCCTTTTTGCCAATTTCGGCAATCCGCGCCAAATCAATGGTCTGACCATCCACTGGCATGTAATCCACTTTGTAATCTCCGGTGAAAAACACAACACCGACCGGAGTTGTTACCGACAACGCAAAAGATCCAGCGATTGTATGGTTAACATGGACAAACTCTACCTTGAAATGTTTGCCTATGTCAACAACACTGCGTGCACGCACCCCAATCGCCTTTGCCTTTATCCCTGGGTGTTCACGTAATTTCCTTTCAATCAATGCAAGCGTCAAACGACTCCCATATATTGTTGCCGGAACCTGTGCCAAAGCATACGGAATCCCACCAATATGGTCTTCGTGACCATGTGAAATCACATACCCCTGTACCTTGTCCTTGTTTTTTACCAAATACGTCATGTCTTGCACAACGCAATCAATCCCGGGCATCGCATCGGTTGGAAATCCCAACCCCGCATCCAACACGATAATTTCGTTACCGTATTCCAACGCGTACATGTTTTTTCCAATCTCACCAACACCACCAAGAAAAATCACTCTTAAATTTTTGCTATTTCCTTGTGGTCTATTGTTTTCTTGTTTCCTTTCATTTTCTTTCATTCTGTTTTAATTTTCTCCTCTATTTTTATTTTAATTGTTTTATTTCTTATCATATTATAGGCTGCACTTCGGAACAGGTCGGCTTTTACCCTATCATCAATCGTCACCCGCCCATTCGCAAAGCTTAAAATCTTCAACTCCACAAACACCGTTGCACAAAAAACAAATTGATACACCTCCAATCCACTGGACTTTAAATATGTGTCATAAATACTCCCCGCGAATCTGATTTGTTTTATCGCTTTATAATAATCTATAAACACGTCACGGTCAACCGATAAGTTGTCTATAATTTCGAAAAACTTTTCATCTTCCACGCTAAATCTGTTCCGCAACCAACCTTCAAGCACCAACGCGTACGATTTTGCGTCCTTGGGTTTTGGAATAATACCCTTGATTATGGCACGCACGTCATTGCGCACTTCATCCTGCTTTTGGAACTCAAAAACTATACCCTTGGAAAAATCTTCCCGCAAAATCTCGGCATTATCGGCACCGTTGAAATACATAAATTGCGTATTATTGAAATTGACCCGAATATGCTGTGGAAAGTTATTCATACCACCAACATCCACCATACCCGCCTCCGTCATGAACACCGGCGCCGGATTTTCACAACCAACTGGCTCCAACTTTGCCAACTCTCGCACGAAATTTGCATTAAAATCATCGTTCCCTACCGAAAAATCATAAAATTTGTCGGTAGTTAAATCAACCGCCGAAAATCCTTCGTTCATGTATTCGGTAATCTTTTCCACGAACTCCGCATACTTGCTTTGCTCCACCGACAACCCCGCTGCCATCTGATGCCCCCCAAAGGTAACAATCAAATCTTTAAATCGTTCGATGCATTTCACGATATTGATGTCCCCAATCGAACGACTGCTGCCCTTATAAATATTTTCGCTTTTGCCCAAAACTATGCTGGGTTTGCCATATTTTTCGGTAACGCGCGCGCTGACAATTCCCAAAACACCCGATTCCCAACTATCCTTTTCGGCGATGATAATGTTATTTTTGTACAACTCTTTGTCTTCGATTACTTCCACCGCTTCGTCATAAATAGTGTTGCAAAGTTTCTGCCGTGCGGTGTTGTAATTATTCAAACTTGCGATAATCTTTTCAATCTCGGTCGGCTTTTGCTCTAATATTATATCAAGACCACGCTTTGCATTCCCCATCCGTCCTGACGCGTTAATCTTCGGACCAATCCTGAACGAAATGTCTGTACTGGTAATTTTACCATGTACGTTGCAACTTTTTGCCAAAGCGGTAATCGACGGCAACGAATTACTATTCAACATCTCCAACCCCAACCCAACAATCACACGGTTTTCATCAACCAGCGACACAATATCGGCAACCGTGGCAATTGAACAAATATCCAAATATTTTTTTGCAATTTCCAAACCACCCAACGCTTGGACAACTTTCAGCGCAACCCCGGCACCGCACAATTCCTTAAATGGATATTCTTGATCATCAAACTTTGGATTCACACAAATACAATCTGGGATTTGCGCCGGTATCGCGTGATGGTCGGTAACGATGCAATCAATCCCCAAACTTTTGGCAAACTCAATTTCCTTGTGGCACGAAATCCCGCAATCAACGGTAATAATCAAATCCGGTTTGAAACGCTTGTTCAATTTTTCAATCAACTCACACGTCAGACCATACCCGTCTGCATCCCTCTCGGGCAAAAAATACCGCGTCGGCACATGTCGTGACAAAAAATATTTGTACAATATTGCAACAGAACAAATCCCATCGGCATCGTAATCCCCGATAATCAAAATCTTTTCCTTGTTGGTGGCGGCAACGTTAATTCGGTCAACTGCTTCCCGCATTCCCCTCAGTTTAAAAGGGTCATGCAATCGCTCCGGTGAAAAATCCATGAATTGCTCTACCTTACTTTCTGTGTCTATCCCACGAATAAAAAGCAATCTGCTCAACTTCTCACTAATCCCAAATTTCCCATAAACCGCCAACTGTTCGGCGGATAAACTCCGCTCCCGTTTGGCTTGATATTTCATGATACCTTGATTATAACCTACTTTTTCATAAATGTAAAGAACTATTTTATCCTACTCGCCCTCAAAACTTCCGCCAACTTCTGTGCCCTAATTTTATCCCGTTCACGCACACTCGACGCCCTATTATCCTGCGTGGTTAATGTCGCGGGTTGGACGATAAAAAACCAATCATCCAAAATACGGTTATTTTTGAAATTAATTATCCCCAAACATGTTCCCAATTTCAAAATCGCGAGGTACTCCACCGCTTCTTCACTGCTCAACATCAAACAATTGACTAGCACCCCCCAGGACCGCATAACCTTATCCACAAAATAATCGGGGTCACGGGCAAACAATCGTTGTTGTTCATTTAATTCGGCAATCGCCACACGGGTCGCCAAATCTTCTACTTTATTCAAAATTTCCTGCTCCGTCAACCCCAAACATGCCTGATTACTGATTTGATACATGCTTCCACCCGCTTCGCTACCTTCACCGTACACACCACGAATGGTGACCCTGTCCCCCGAAACAATCTTTCCAATCTTCCCCGACAACTCCAACGCCGGCAAAAACATCATCACACTGGCACGCATACCACAACCCAAATTCGTGGGGCAAGATGTCAAATACCCAAATTCATCATCAAAGGCAATATCATGCTCGCCCTCCAACCCATCTGCAATCGCCTTGACCTCATCAAAAGCAACCCCCAAATTCATACCCGCATGGATGGATTGTGCCCTTACGTGGTCTTCCTCCCCCAACATCACGCAAACTTTGTTATCCTTCCGCACCACGATGCAACTGTTAATTTTATTTTGCAATAACTCTTTACTTATAAGATGTTGTTCAAACAACGCCCGCGCCATGTCGGGGTTTATGTCCTCCACCCGCGTAAACATGAAATCCTTGTCCCTAATTTTAATATGGTCAAACGCATCCTTCTTCTTTGTCTTAAACGGTAAACTCACAAAATTTCTCGCCAACCTAACCCGCGAAGAAACTATTACCTTTGCAACATCATTTTGCATGGCGCGTCCCTCCATGAATTTCACGGACTATATGTCTAATTTTATCGCGAAAACTGGTATAACATTGAACACAACCAAAACGTCCACTTTCATAATATTCGTCGAATTCAAAACCACAGTTCGGACACAACTGCGCCCCTAACCTGACATCTTTATAAAAGGATTGGTCAAAAATATTGTATCTTTCGTATTTCATAAGTTTTTAAAATTCACGTTCAGTCTTCTTAAATATCAACGCAAATATCATTAAGAACCACGCCATGCCAATAGGCACCCAGAACCACCATGTGAACATACTGAACACATCGCCAAATGCCACCCCGGCATCAATAAGCTCGTAAACAAGATACCCAAATCCGCCAACAAGTAATAACGCAGACACAAAGAACAAAACCGAACCCGCGTAAAACCTTTTCACACGACGAAGTCGGAAAAGACTAAATAACAGCGCAAACAGCATAGAGAGCATCAAGTACGCATTTATCAACAAAAACAAGAGGAATCCATAGGTGGGCATAACATCAACAAACGGCATCTGGAACAAATCACCAATGTTTTCAACGATATAACGAAGGAATAACCAGCACAATTCCAAATTCTCCGCACTTGGAATCATGTCATTAAAAGTCAACTCCGGCACAAAAGGATTCACAAAAAGACTGCCTGTTGCAAACAACATTACAGTCACATAGGTTGACACCAGAACGCCAGCAAACATCAAACTCCAAAAAATAAACCTTTTCATGCTTCCTCCTTCGTACGCACGTATAATAACATATTGCCAAAAAATAGGCAACTAAAACATCTAAAGGTGCACATAATAATTTATATATGAAAGTCGCTAAAATTGCCATTGTTATCACCGCTTTTGTATTCCTAGTCGGACTCATTACAATGTCTTCCCTTTATCCATTAAAGTACCGCGAATACATCTTGACAGCATCACAAAAGTTCGACATTGACCCTGAACTAATCGCATCCGTTATAAATGCAGAAAGCAGTTTCCGACGTCACGCCGTATCCAAAAAAGGGGCTGTCGGCCTTATGCAACTTCTCCCCACCACCGCGGAATGGGTGGTTGGACACAACGATTTTGACCTTACAGACCCCAAAACAAACATCATGATAGGTGTTCAATATTTGCGTTATTTGTTAGACAAATTCGGAGACACCAAAACAGCACTGATGGCATATAACGCCGGTCCGGGTCGCGTGCAAACATGGAACAATGAATCCGACATTTACCCCGTGACAAAAAGATATGTGGAAACGGTATTGCACGGACAAAGATTCTACAGGCTCAGGTTTCGTCTATAACATCAAATTGCATATCAAACTTTGATTTATGATGCGTTCCATAATATATCGATTTGGTGCCGTATTTTCTTCTAATTTTATCAAAAACCTCGCTGAACTTGTCGTTGACCTCTTCTTTTCCGTCATCAAAAAAATCCAACTGCATCCGCGTGTCTTTTGTCAAATTACTCACCGCCACACGCAATGACCGCACCGGAGATATATTCAATTTCTTATAAATCCCCCCTGCAATCTCTAAAATCGTTTTCGCACTGTTTGTCGGGTATCCTATTGTCTCTTGCGCCCCTTCCCACGACAAATTGGAATCACGCACCGACAAACTAACGGTAAAACCCTTTACACCCTTTCGCCGCATCCTATATGCAACTTCTTCGCTTAATAAATATATGACCTGCTCTATCTCACGTAAGTCCGTCAAATCATACGGCAATGTCGTTCCGTTCCCAACGCTCTTTACCACCCGAACATCATCAAAAGATTTAACTTCGCTAATATCTTCACCCTTTGCCGCGTTTATCAGGTCAATCGCATTTATCCCAATATGCGACTTCAATATTTCCGCATCGTATCTCGCCAAATCACCAATTGTTTTAATCCCAAGTTTTTCGAATAATCCAACCGATCGTCGTCCCACATATAACATATTTTGAATAGGATTAACCCAAATTATTTCCTTATATTTACCCGGACATACAACAGTGGTCGCATCCGGTTTCTTATAATCGCTACCTAACTTGGCAAAGGTTTTGTTCCACGATACACCCACCGATATTGTCAACCCCAACTCCGTCCGCACCACATCTCTGATTTCATCGGCAATCTGCTTCCCATCCTTTTTTAGCAACTTCAAACTACCCGTCACATCCAACCAACATTCGTCATCACCAAAAGGCTCAACCAAATCGGTATATCGATAATAAATTTCGCGCACCTTTTTGGCGTACTTGCTATACTCTCCATGCCTTCCCGATACGATAATTATGTCCGGACATTTTTGGCGCGCCATCCAAATCGGCTCCCCCGTTCTTACCCCACACTTTTTGGCGGGCTCGCTCTTTGCCAAAACTATCCCATGTCGCATCTCCGGGTCCCCACAAACCGCAATCGGTTTCCCCACCAATTCCGGATTCAAAATCGCCTCTACCGATGCATAAAAATTATCCAAATCACAATGCAATATAGTTCGCATGACCTATTATACACTATTTCATATTGCTTTCATAATGTTTGTATATTTCCAATAATGTCTTGTCTTTATGGCTTGGCTCCATTTTAATCCCCTTAAACTCCATATTCATCATCAAAATCATCATCACAGAGAATATAATCATCGGCAAGTTAAAGAGTATACACCCAGTGACCAATATTGCTACAAAAACAACATTAGTCGTCAATATGACACGCTTAAAGCCCTTATCCGTCATGTGCAACCTTAAAATCTTTCCACCATCCAGCGGATATATAGGCAAAAGGTTCAAAATCGCGGGCACAAAATTTGCGATGATAAATATCTCCAAAAATATAAACATGGACGGGAACAACCATAAAAGCGTCCCACAAAAAATCGCAACCAACATATTGGCACCCGAACCCGCGAAATATATAATCGTTTTTTTGTCATCATCCAAAAACGCACAATCGATATCCACCGACGCCCCAAATGGCAGAAACCTTATCCGCCCCACTTTTAATCCATATCGTCGCGCCACCAAAACATGCCCCATCTCGTGGATTATAACCGCAATCACCAAACACACAAAAATCGCCATTAGCAATTTATATTAATTCGCGCTCACAATCTTTCGCAATAAAACTTTATCAGAAAGCAACATCCCTGCACCACTAATGGCGGAATTTGAACTCGCCAACATAACAGACATACCAAGGTTCGACGTCAAAAATTCACGCAGCCCTGTCGGATTACTGCACTCCCCGCCAACATAAATTGGTTTTTCTTTGATATCCACCAACACCTGGGGACTGCATTCGGTAATCACCTTCATAATCGCACGTGTAATTTTGCTGTACGTCGGTAACATGATTTTATAACAATCCATTCCGTTAAACCACGCTTCCCTGATTTCCCCAGTATCCGAATCCATCCCGCAAATGCGAAAACTAACCTCATCATTGACCAACAGGGTGCCGCTATGGTTTCGCGCCTCCTCCGCCATCTGTTCGCTAATCTCTATTCCGTGTTTTTTTTCGATAAACTTGGCAATCTCCGCGGTAACTTCTGCCCCACCCTCGTAAATCGTTCCGCCGGCAATAATTCCTCCAAAAGAAATGGCGGCGATCTCTGTAAGTCCCTCCCCAATATACACAGATAAACACGCTTCCGCTGATTCAATATTAAAACCGGCCCCTACCGCACTTGCCACTACTGTTGGAACAAATTCAACCACACTTACGTTTACCGAATAAGCTACCTCCCTGTATGCGTCGACTTCTTCGCTGGTCAAACTGCACGGAATACAAATCAACACCTTCAGATTTCGATAACCCTCCCCCGCAACCTTCTTCATTAATTCAGCCAAAAAAATCTTACAAAGTCGCATATCAACAATACGTCCATTAACAACAAATGACTCAACAACCACCTTCTTGTCCGACCTGTCCTGCATCTGCTTTGCCCGATTACCTACTGCAATGCACTTTAGCTCGCGATCCATCTTACCCACCATCGTATAGGCAACCCTTGTCGCCTCATTCAACACAATACCTTCATTTTTCTTGAAGACAACGGTATGGGCATCCCCTAAATAAATTGCGTAATCCATATTAAAATATAACACAAAGAAAAAAAGTCCACAAAGACTTTTTTTCGCTTATCCTCATTAACGCTTACTAAACTGCGGTGCTCTTCTCGCTTTTTTCAATCCGTATTTCTTACGCTCTTTCATTCGTGGGTCGCGGGTTAAATATCCAGCTTTTTTTAATTCCGCCTTGAATTGCTCATCATATTCAACCAACGCACGTGCAATACCATGACGCACCGCACCAGCTTGTCCCGTCATCCCGCCACCATGTACCGAAACGATAATGTCAACATTGGTTATATTCGCGGTTTTAAGTGGCTGATTAACAACAATTCGGTCGAAACCACTAACAAAATATTCTTCCAAACTTCTACCATTAATTGTAATTACACCCTTTCCATTTGGTATAAGACGCACACGTGCAATCGCCTTCTTACGGCGACCCGTCCCACGCGTTCCAATTTGTTTAATTTTGCTTGGTACCTTTTTTGGTGCAACAACCTTAACTTCTTCTTTTTTTACTTCTTCTGCTTTTACTTCTGTTGTCATTATTTTACTCCTCCAACAAGTTTATATTTACGTGGCATTTGTGCCGCATGTGGATGCTCTTCACCCTTGTAAATTTTTACCTTTTTAATCATTTTGCGTCCCAAAGAATTCTTTG
>Ga0123355_10011172_pt1 | contig 13823 bp, 11 predicted proteins | sample TergutEmb28metaG_3_FD_89872 | JGI IMG/M metagenome (GOLD analysis project Ga0123355, IMG submission 89872) | Embiratermes neotenicus P1 segment gut microbial communities from Petit-Saut dam, French Guiana - Emb289 P1 | ecosystem: Host-associated > Arthropoda: Insects > Digestive system > Gut ... | reverse complement strand
CCAAAACGCCGCCTGCTTGATTTTGGGTTCCGCTAACCATATCACCTTCGGCCATATTGTACATGATAGAGCCACCACGCATCTCAAAGAAGCTGTTTGAATCCCAAACACTCACGCCACCGCTACGGTCTCCGCCGTATTCTTCTGCCGCATTATCTTCAATATAGCCACCATGCATTATAAACCCTGCACCGCTTCTTACCAGTACACCTCCGGTAAGTCTGGCACTGCTGGTTGCACCTTCGTCAATATTACCAACAATATACCCCCTGTGCATAGTAAACAGGCTGTTTGTACCTGTTACTGCTACGCCACCTGCGGCTCGATTAGTGCCGCCATTGCGAGCAGTGGAATTTGAGCATATTTCGCCGTCTTGCATGATAAATTGCGCACCACCAGATACAGTAACACCACCGCTAAAAGCTCTGGTGCTGGTTGATGATGCTGTGCCGGCCACATTACGCTCAATTACACCGCCGTTTAGAGTAAAGAGAGAACCTGCATCCCGTGCCACAACACCACCAGCAAATGGGCTGGTTCCATCAGAATGACCACGGTTTTCCCGAATTACAGCCCCGCTATTCATTGTGGCACGTCCGCCAGAAAGAATGTGTACTCCTGCACCCTGTCCTGCCCAACGACAACGCGTGATAATGCTACGATTATTCAAGAACAACGTACCACCACTTTGAACGCGCACGCCTCCTCGGTTTGTGGTGTTCCCTAATACCCAGTTTCCGTCAAGAGTAACATTTCCGAGCGTCAGAACACCTGTTGCTCCAGTAACAATAAAATGCCTCTGTCCGTTAGCTGGTTGAGTCCATGTGTGATTGATATTGCCTTGACTCTACAGTTTGAAATATGCAACCAACTGCTGAAGCAACTCGGCTTGCGAATTTAACTCCTGCGATGCGGCTGCGGTTTCTTCGGAAACTGCGGAATTGCTTTGCGTTACCCTTGATATTTGCTCAAGCCCTTGGCCTATTTGTGAAATAGCCTCGGCTTGTTCTTTTGAAGCTACAGAGATACTGCTGATAAGTGCCGATACTTCGCCTGCGTTTTTCACAATCATATCTAAGGATTGCGATGTGGTTTCTGCAATATTTGACCCGCGCTCCACACGATTGTTTGATGTTTCTATAAGCTTTGTTGTTTCGTTTGCGGATTCTTGAGAACGCCCTGCGAGGCTACGTACTTCTTCTGCAACAACGCTAAAGCCCTTGCCGTGTTCTCCTGCTCTGGCGGCTTCTACGGCGGCATTTAATGCAAGCAAATTGGTTTGGAACGCAATCCCTTCGATAGCCTTGATTATCTTGGAAATTTCGGTTGATGATTCATTGATTTGCGACATTGCCGCAAGCATTTCTTTCATTGATGAATTTCCTTCTTGGGCGTTGGCTGTAGATTTATTGGAAATCTCGCTTGCTTCCATTGCGTTAACGGCGTTTTGCTGTGTTTGTTGGTTAATCATATCTATTGAGGCGTTAAGCTCTTCAACAGAACTTGCTTGCTCTTGTGCGCCGTTTGCAAGCTCTTGCGCGCTTAGGGAAATTTGCTTTGCTCCCGATAAAACTTGTTCGGATGCAGAGCTGATTTCCGACATAGTTTTATGCAAGGTTGAAGTAATGCCGTTAAGCGATTCCTTGATTGCTGTAAACTCCCCTACATATCCGCGTGTAATTGACTTGGTTAAATTGCCATTGGCAACAGCCGTCAATACATCTGAAATCTCGGTGATATAGGAGTATACTTCCCTAATTGTATTATCCGACGCATTTATCAAATTTTTAAATGTACCTTTGTAAGCGTCCGCATTTGGGTTTAATGATTTGGATACAATTACTTTATCAACCTCGGCAAGGTTGAAATTACCCTTTTCCAATTCATTCAAACATATTTCTGTAACAGCTATGGGCGTTCTTACTGCATTCATTATCTCGTTTAAGCCGGCCATGATTTCACGCCAGTTGCCAACGTGTTTGTCTGCTTCAATTTTATAGCTCAAATCGCCCTCGTTTGCGACAGCGTTTATCATGGCGTTGATTTCCATGGTAACGGCTTCTACTTTGCCTTTCAGTTCGGTGACAACGGATTTTACGCCCATATCTTTACCGTGATATTCTTGCATATCCCTTTCAAATGAACCTGCTGTAATGTCGGAAAGTACGACGAGAATATCTTTTATAATTACAACGTAGTTGTTTACCATTTGGTTAATGCTTTCGGAAATATCTTTGTATGCACCTTGATATTTGTCGGAAGAAAGGCGAGCATCTATTAAACCGCCTTCATGCTTACCACGCATATCGTTGATGTCATCCGCTATGTTAGTCACGTTTGCCACTACCATGCCAAAGCTTCGGGATAGATTACCCGTTTCATCTTTGGCAGTGGTGTTCAAGTTTACATTAAAGCTACCTTGCGCAACATTGTCGGCTACATATATGATTTGATTGATGGGTTTGGTAATAGAGCCAGATACAACCCATGCAAGAAGCAAGGAAATAATAACGATTGCTATAGCCACGGCAATGAAAAGGGCATTGTAGCGCGACACCAACCCAATGTTATAATCAGCGGTTTCGTCAAGAATTGCAGCTTCGGCTGCAATCATTTCTGAAATAGTGGTGTTAAGCTCGTTTATAAGATGCCCTTGGTCAGAGGCGTTTTGCACCACACGAGCCATATTGCCTGCTTGGGCGTATTCGATATTGGCAAGTACTAGGTCGTTGTAATACATATCGGTAACAGTTAACAATCGCCGCGCACTGGCAATTATTTCGCTTCGTTCTTGCGGCTCTAACGTGGTGTCTTCTTCGGTAAGCGCGATAAATTCGTTCATTCCGTCGTGGATGCGTTGCCTTGCGTTTCGTGCGGCATTGGCGTGGCCGTCTTGGCGTTCGGGAAATTCTACATCGGCACGTACTAATGTGGTAATACGGCGCAAGTCCATTACATCGTGCTGAACATTAAGCATAATTACAGATGCGCGCTGGGTGTATCTTATTAAGTTGTCGTAACTGCCACTTATGCTGTTTATGGCCACTACGCCCACTATTGCCAGCACGCCTGTAAGGATAATCGTAAGCACAAAGGCTACAATTAAGCGGGTGAAGATTTTGAGATTTCCGAATGCTTTTAACATTTTAACGACCTCCGTTTTTATGTTCGACCATGGCTGATTTATAAATTTATGTTATACACTAAATTTATAACCCACACCTTGTTTATATGGCATTACAAAAGGGATGTCAATGTTTTTTTCACTATATAAATAAAAACGTCGCAAAATGCGACAAATTTATTTTATTGATTTGATTGACACCTAAATGGTTTTTCTAATTGCTCCCTTGGACTACCTCCATGCAATATTGATTTTCTCGCAAATTTTGCATATACTTGGCAGAAGTTATCGCAAACAAAGATAGGAGAATCCACATGAGAAAATTCCCTCTTAACTACATAGGGCAGTTTTACAGTGCTGCTACCAACGAAGATTACCCTGGTGTGTTCAGTATTTCTATGCATTTGCACGAAAAGCTATGTGCAGAAACACTACAGCAAGCTGTTAACGATATTGCAAAGCGATTGCCACATTTTAATGTGCGTAAGCAAAACGACAAATTTTGGTACTACAACGAAGAACTTCCCACCCCGCCCGTAATCGAAAAACAGGCCGATATTACAGAGCCTTTACGATATTTTAAAGATGATGCTCACTTGCTAAGAATCATTTACGGCGAGAACCATTTCACATTAGAAGTATCCCACTCGGTTTGCGACGGGCGCACTTTAGCACCCGTGGCCGTTTCGCTGTTGATTCGATATTATCATCTCCTGGGCGTGGAGGTAGATGGTGAAGGCTTTATCAATGTAAACGACCCCACTACGCCAGAAGAAACAGAAGATGCCTATGTACGCTACGCAGATATGCGAAAATTCACCACCCCAATGCCTGTTGATGTGTATATACCTACATTCGAGCCTGTTATAACCAAAACCATAACATATAAAATAAACCTGCAAAAATTAAAGGCCGCCGCGAGTGAACACGGCGTAACTGTGGCAACATACATTGCCGCTCATATTTTTAGCGAATTTGCAAAACAAAGGGCAAAGGATGGTAATAATTTGCCCATTACCATCCATATGCCCATTGATTGCAGACCGCATTATCCAAGCAAAACCATGCAAAATTTTGTATCACATATTATTCCCACAATGCCCGAATCAGTAGATTTCACATTTATGGCACGCGGCATAAAAAGTCAGTTTATGGCACTTACGCCCAATTATCTCCAAAATATAATGAGCGAAGTGCAAGCACTGGTGTACAAAGCAGATAAAATGCCACTTACCGCAAAAAAACAACAATGCATGATAGATGTAGGTAATCGCCTGTACGGAGGAAGCAGTACAGGGCTTTCCAATTTAGGCGTAATGACTTTGCCCAAGCAACTACAAGAGCGCGTTGATATGATGACATTCGCACTAGGCCCAGAAACAGGACTGCCCTATCTGTTCGGCTGTATCACTACGGGCGATACCATAGCATTCACAGGCACATCCACCACAGAAGACACAAGCATAATGGACGGACTCAAGCAGGCATTAGTACTTTAGACTATTACCCTTCAAGCTCGGCACGGTGGAGGTATTAAACAGGCTTTAAGTACGAACTATCTTAAACCTATCCACCAAAGACATAAGCACACCCGCTTGGCCAGATAATTCTTCGCTAACCGTGGCATTGTTTTGCACAAATTCGACATTGTGTTCTGCGCTGGCAGAAACAGCCTCCATATGGCCTCGAATTATTTGTATTTCTGTTGCTTGCTCATCTGATGCCTGCACAACATTCGTCATTACGCTTGCTGTGCTGTCAATTAACTCTACAATTGCGTGCAGAGCCTCGTATGTTTGCTTCGATTTCACAATGCCTTCATTTGCACGCTCTAGTGATTTTGCGATTTTTTCCGATGTATCTTTTGCGGCATCAGAACTACGCCGCGACAGATTACGCACTTCTTCTGCCACAACGGCAAAGCCCTTACCATGTTCGCCCGCCCGTGCGGCCTCTACAGCGGCATTTAATGCAAGCAAATTTGTTTGAAATGCAATATCCTCTATGATTTTGTTCACTTTGGCGATTTCCAAAGAGGATTGCTGTATCCCTTCCATGGCCACTGTCATTTCTTCCATATGATGCGAGCCAACATCAGCGGCATTTTGCACCTGCTTAGAAAGCTCATTTACAGCTTGCAGGTCTTTGGCATTTTGTTGCGTCTTATCAGTCAAAATACCTATTGCAGCCCGCACTTCACCCATAGCATTTGACTGCTCTTCAAAGCTCACCATTAACTCTTGCGCAGATTTGGCTATGTTCTCCGCGCCCTCGTCCACATGCCCTGTAGCCGCGTAAATTTCGTTTATAAGCGAGCTTACAGAGCCGATAATCAGCTCCACGGACTCTTTAATAGAGGCAAAGTCCCCGATGTAGTTGCGGCTTATCTTTACGGTAAAGTCGTTTTTCGCAATAGTCCGCAAACCTTCGGTAATCTCATCTATATAGCTCTTGATTGTGTTGGTGGCATCTGTCATCGCGCTTTTAATTCCGCCGTATGCCATGGCGGTTTTTTTTGTATCATCGTCGCAGGGACTTGGTTCGTAAGAAAATTCCAAATGTCCGTTAACCAAGCCCTGCTCTAATGCTTGCGTTACACGCTGTGTTTCTTCATCTTGATATGCTGTTATTTTTTCTGATATTTCTTGCGCACGAATTTCTGCGGTAATATCATTTACTGTCTCTAAATAGCCCGCTATTTTTCCATCACTATCCTTGAGGGCAGTCAAGCCCAAGCGGCACTCAACATCACCTTTGTTGGGCGAAAAATATTGCGACCGATAATATACAGGCTCTCCTGTTTGGGCGGCAGTGTCGAGAAAGCTCTTGTATCTGCGGGCTTCTTCGGGAAGCAAGGTATCCAAAATACATACACCGTACACTTCTTTTGGGTCGTATCCTTCTGATTGCGCCGCCTTATTAACAAATGCAAACTTATGTTGGGCATCCAGCACAGAAACAGAAAAAGGGATACCATCTAAGAAGTTTGCGGCAGTTTGACCAACAAGGATTTCGTTATTCTGCACAGGCGGCAAGTTTGAATTTTCCTCTTTGATGGCTTCAATGGCTTTGTTAAGTGCGACTATGGTACTGGCAACTCTGCCTGCCAGCAAAGAAATACACAAACCTGCAACCGCCCCGATTACAGACAATAAAACCACGGTCATTAATGTGTTTTGCACCCTTGTAATGATTACAGCCGTGGCAAAAACAGTAAGGACTACAATCACAACAAGTGGCAAAGCCAGCTTCATTTGAATCCTAGTAAATGTTTTGCTTTTGGAGTTCATACAATTGCCCCCTATTTCATCATTCCTAATATGGAATCCTTTCATATATTGGCATTCTTGTCAACTCTTTGCGCAAAGTAAAATTGATGAGGCACAATTTCCTTGCATTTTAAAAACGTCGCAAATTGCGACGTTTTTATTTTTTTGTCGCGAGTATCACGCCATATTGACTTATGGAAGAGGCTATGATAAACTTGCCCTGCCTATAACTTTGTATTTCACAGGGAAAAGCGGGGGAGAACATATGCGAGAAAAGTGTGAAACAAATAACAAGCCAAGCAAGATGAAATTGTATATATTACTTGTTGTGGCATTTATCGCCGTGGGTATAATCGTCCCCATTGTGGCAAGCACGGGCTATGGCCCAGGTGCGCAACCTGTTGTGCCGCCCTTTGTGCCGCCTCCTGTGGTGGCAGGTGGTGTAAGTTTGCCTGCTGTGCGTCTTCGTGCGCGTATCAACTCAATTGATTTTACAACAGCCGCAGATTTTGCTCTTGATGCGGCATCCATTATCAGCCGCACCCCACGCAACAGAGGCTTGTTTATTTCTGTCGCCAATCCCACAACGCTTGATGCCGCACATTTGCATCAGCTTTTTGAGCAAGCCGCAAACGAGAATATTCATTTAACAATAAATGTGGACACTGTTAATAATGCGGGCATGGTTCTTATGCGCGTGTTTCACACAGCTCTTACAATTGCACATCTTTCGGATGATGTTAACTTAAGGGGGCAATACTCGGGCGTGGATGTAACGGATTTGCGCAATTATGTAAACCTCTATTTTAGGAATACTTTCACGGCAGTAACTGTTGGCGAACCTGGCTCTTTTGGCGTTGTAACAAGCTATAACTCCGCAGGTTTGCAAGAATATGAGTATGTGCATATGCGCGTTGCCGTTCACGAAAGTTTATTGCACACAACAAACTACCAAAACCTTAGAATTTACGCCATTGATACTACAAACGGCCACTATGCATATATAGACACCTATCGCCAAATGGACGCAAACGGTTATTTGCATTTTTACACACCTGTGGGCGGCGGTATTATTTTTACGGATACCCCCTTAGCCAGACGCTAGTGGCGGGCAACTGTTGACGGCCTACTATATTTTACTGCTTGGCCTTACCGTTTTAGGTGCGTTGCTTTGCTTTTTCAAGCGTAGCAGAACCAAAGACGGTATTTTTCTGTTGGTGTCTTTTGTAACGCTTGCCGCTATGTCTGCAATGCGGTACGACGTTGGCTTTGATTATAGTTATATCTACGCGCCAATATATCACAACATGTTGATAGACCCCACAGGCGACGCACTAGCGCAAAGCCCCTGGGAGCCAGGGTTTAATCTACTGCTTCGCATAATTATGACGGTTTCGTTTAACTATCAAACCATTTTTGTAGTGACAAGTCTCTTGTTTATAGGGCTTGTAATGCTCTATTTTTGGCTTTTTTCACCCAACCCGGCCATAAGCGTGTTTTTATTTATCACCCTAAGCCATTTTTACGGTAGCATGAACTTTGTGCGCCAATCGCTGGCGGCGGCTATTGCAATGTTCGCGTTTCCACTACTGAAAAAGCTCTTAGAAATGTGGGATGAAGGCGACGACGATATAAAAATGTATGTAGCTTACTCCATAGGGTACTTTGGCATTGTGTTAATAGCCTCGACTTTTCATATGTCTGCGTTATTGCTTGTTCCCTTCTTTTTCATTAACATAATCCCCATTAACAAGTTCGTTTTGCCTTTGTACGCTATTATCACCGCGTCTATATTTTTCACCACTTACGCCATTCTTGAACTTGTGACGCGGTTTTGGTACACGCAATATCACCCCGACAATATCCATATGCAAGTTGGGTTTTCGCCGCAGTTTGCCATCGCCGCGTTGGGTGTGTTCGTTTTACTGTTCGTCTTTATAGAACTTTTGAAAAAAGCCGAGCCATCCAGCCGCCTGTATGTAAATTACGCCTATTTCGCATTTTTCTTCGTTTTAATTGGTATACGCCATTCTGTACTGGACAGGCTTTCACTAAATTTCATCCTATTGTTGCCTGTTGGCCTTGCGATTGTTGTAAGCGCGTTGTTTAAATCCTTTAAAGAAGCCAAAAGCAGACATACCATAAGAAAAAACTTTGCAACTTTAGCTATCGTGCTTTTTGCCATAGTGGGCGGCGGGCTTTCCATTCACCATTATGCCCTCACCATGGACCACCACGGCGTTGTACCGTATCAGATTGTTTTTAATCAAGAGTTTTACCGCGATTATGTTGCCCATTTGCGCACAGTTCGCTTGGGCTTGCAAGAACCGATTTTACGCGAAAGTGAGCCGCAAATGATTGAACTGCCGCGGCCTGTAATACTTCACCAAGGGTCTACAATCATTCAACGAGTCCCATACCCCAACGAAAACCGCCCATTTGAAATTTCGCTGGAAGAGTTTATTCGCTACATTAACATGGAGGAATAGTGATGCAAGAAAATATAGACATTAAGGAACTTTTTGAGGTCTTATGGAAGCGAGCATGGCTTATTGCAATAGCCGCACTTGCTGGGCTTGGCCTAGCATATTCCATATCTGTGTACATTATACGCCCAAGGTATTCTTCATATATTTCATTGCATGTAAACAATTCCCCCGAAATGGCGGGAACTATTAACCTTGCCGACATAAACGCAGCACAACGCCTTGTAAACACCTACATTGAAATACTGCAAGACCCCGATGTAATAGACGAGCTTGGCGACAGGCTTTTGATGGAATACGACGAGCTATGGCTGGCAAATTTCTTACCTGTTAACAATGGCAGGATAGAAACCTCTGCGCTACGTAGGGTTATTAATATGTCCTCAGCTAACAACACAGAGGTATTGCGCATTCGGGCTACTACCCATTCGCCCTACCTTTCTGCACGTATAGTCACTATTATGTCGGAAATCGCGCCGGATGTTCTTACACGGGTAGTGCGCGCTGGCTCTGTTGAGGTAATAGGCGCGACCCGCATTGCGGAAAGCCCCACCTCGCCAAATATTTTCCTAAACAGTGTGCTGGGATTTTTCGCAGGAATGGCACTTGCCACAGGGTTTATTTTGATGGCAAATATGCTAGACAACCGCGTGCGCAACGATTTAGGACTTATGAAACGTTACAATATCCCAATTATAGGCGAAATCCCCGACTTCCACTACGCAAAAAAGAAAGGTACTGCTTACTATGGAGAGTAATTCTGGCGTGCTTTTACCCGCAATGTCATTCCATGTGACAGAGGCATACAAGACCCTTCGTACAAATTTGCTGTTCACCCTTGCCGCAGGGGAAAACAAAGCCGTCGTTATTTCCAGCCCTTTGCAATCGGAAGGCAAGTCTGTTACCTGCGCAAATCTTGCCACAGCCATGGCACAAACAGACGCAAAAGTAATCATCCTTGATGCTGACATGCGAAAACCTTCCCAGCACAAAGTCTTTAAAATTTCTAACATCGAAGGTCTTTCGTCAATTTTGGGCGGGTTCTCTGAAGTTTCTAAAATGATACGCAAAGACATTCAGCCAAACTTGGACATTATCACCTCTGGGCCTATTCCGCCAAACCCTTCAGAACTGCTGGAATCCCCAAGAATGCTGGACTTGATTATCCTTCTAGGCGAGTATTACGACTATGTTTTCATAGATTCTCCCCCCATTAATATAGTATCAGACGCGGTTATTTTGGCAAAAAAAGCCGCAGGGTTGGTGCTGGTTACACGCCACAGGCAAAGCACTTATTCTGATTTAACCAAGGCCGTGTCAAAGCTATCCTTTGCCGACGCAAATATTTTAGGCATTGTGGTAAATGCCATAAAAGAGCAAGGCGGACTTTATGGCAAGTACAAGTACAGATACAAATATGGCGATGATTTATAAATTGCTATGCTTAACAAATTTCGATGATTCACAAATTGGTAAATTTTCAAATTGGCGAGGCTTAAAATGACAGACTTCCATATCCATATATTGCCCGATGTAGACGATGGCGCGGCAAATGTATCCGAATCCGCTATCATGCTCGAAGTAAGTGCGGCGCAAGGCATTACGCAGGTAGTGGCCACACCTCATTATATTCCACACAGGCAAAGCATCAAAAAATTTTTGAAGGCGCGGAAAAACGCCCTTAATGAAATTTTAGAAGAAATAGTGCCACCGCCAGGCATGGAAATCAGCTTGGGTGCGGAAGTATATATTGAACAACGCCTCTGCGAGGAAATTTTGCTACCCGAGCTTACACTGGCAGGTAGTGATTACATTTTGCTAGAACCACCATATAGCTCCTACAAAAGCTGGATAGAGGACGAAATCCACAATGTGATTTATGGCTACAAGCTTACACCAGTAATCGCGCATATTGAACGCTATTTATCATGGTACTCAAAGAACGACATTGAGCGATTATTAAATATCGAAGGCATTGTGCTACAGGTAAATGCCGAAGCATTTTCGCATCGCAAACTTATTAAATTTGTTTTATCGCTAATTGAAGACGGGCGCACGGTGATTCTTGGTAGCGATGCCCACAACATGAGCTCGCGCCCACCTAAGCTAGATTTGGCCTACGATGTATTAAAAGCACGGCTGGACAAAAGCGTTTTTCAAAATTTTCTGACGACGAACGATGAACTGCTTGGAGAGTACTTGTGAACTTTATAGGATTTTTTGTTAAAATTTTGAGAAATATGTTGCAATATTGTTAACAACTTGCTATTATATTGTTACAATTTTGTTAAAGGGGGATTCAAGATGCGCTTGCAAGAAGATTTTATGGCTACAGTTTCTGCTATTCCACAGGATATTTCTCGTTCGTCGATTTCACAGGCTATTTCTCAAGAGGCGGAAATGCCTGTTGTTACAGATTTGCATGTAGTACCCGTTTATGATGCTATTGAAGCATCCAATGCTATCGAACTGTCCGATGTCTCAGAAACACCTAATCGGCTCGGTTATCTTTTTGCAAAGCATCTGATGGACATAACTCTTTCATTGATTGCGCTGGTGGTGCTATCACCTCTTTTTTTGTTAATTGCAATCGCCGTCAAAATAGATTCACGCGGGCCTGTGATTTTTAAACAAACTCGCGTAGGCAAGGGCGGTAAATATTTTACAATGTACAAATTCCGCAGTATGCACCGCGACGCAGAAGAACGTCTTAAAGAACTGCAATCGAAAAACGAACGCACAGGTCCAGTTTTTAAAATGGCAAAAGACCCTCGCGTAACCCGCGTCGGGAAATTTATCCGCAAAACCTGCATAGATGAGTTGCCCCAGCTTGTGAACATATTAAAACGCGACATGAGCATAGTAGGCCCGCGTCCGCCGTTGCCCGCAGAAGTGGAGCAGTACACGGCGCACCAAAAACAACGGCTGAATGTTCGCGGGGGGTTGACCTGTTACTGGCAGGCATCCGACAGAAACGTGACTTTTCACCAATGGGTAGAATCGGACATCAAATACATAAATGAAAGATGTCTGAAGTTAGATTTTTTTCTGATTTTCAAAACAGTGCAGGTTATACTAAGGCAGGCTTCGGCAAAATGAATGAGCCAATTCGCGTAGCGCACATCATGGGGAAAATGCTTGGCGGGGGCGTAGAAGCCATGGTGATGAATTACTACCGCCACATAAACAGGGAGAAAGTGCAGTTTGACTTTATTGTAGATGAGGACTCTACAATAGTCCCCCAAGAAGAAATCGAAAACCTTGGCGGCGCGGTTTACACTATACCGCCGTACCAAAAATCCCGTGCGTATCACAAAGCACTTGTAAAGCTGTTTAGCGAAAAAAATTATTCCATTGTGCATTCCCACATAAACACCCTCAGCGTTTTTCCTCTTTATGCCGCAAAACGTGCAGGCGTACCCGTTCGCATTGCCCATAGTCACAGCACCGCAGGCAAGGGCGAGCTTAAAAGAAATATCCTAAAATACACACTACGCCCGTTTTCAAAAAGATACCCCACACACTTTTTTGCATGTAGCAAATATGCAGGGCGATGGTTGTTTGGGAAAAAGGCAAATTTCGCAGTTGTAAAAAACGCCATTGACATTTCAAACTTCCAGTTCTGTAAACAAGTGCGCCAAACCATGCGTAATGAACTTGGAATCGAAAATAAATTTGTGGTCGGCCATGCAGGACGATTCACGAAGCAAAAAAACCACTCATTTTTGTTGGACATTTTTCATGAAGTTTTCAAGCAGAACCCCAACGCAATTTTACTGCTAATCGGCGAAGGCGAATTAGAGCAAGATGTACGAAAAAAGATTGCATATTTAAACTTGAGCGACAATGTACAGCTTTTAGGTGTTAGGGGCGATGTTGCCAAGCTAATGCAAGCGATGGATGTATTTTTGCTACCCAGTCTGTACGAAGGTTTGCCCGTGGTAGGTGTTGAAGCACAAATGGCAGGCATTTCGGTCGTTGCGTCTGATGTTATTACGCAAGAGGTGAAGCTTTCTGAAAATTTTATTTTTTTGCCATTAGAGATGCCCGCAAGCAATTGGGCAGAAAACATATTATCGCTTGATTTAACCGCCAGGGAAGATGCATCAAAAAAAGCCTTGGCTTCGGGGTATGATATCCGAACAGCCGCAGAGGAGTTGTGCAGATTATATGAACGATGTCTTGGTTAGTATGCTTGTGCCAGTTTACAATGTGCCAGAAAAGTTTCTTCGTAAATGTATAGAAAGCCTTATCAATCAAACCCTGCCTGCCATTGAAATTGTTATCGTAAACGACGGCTCTACCGACAACTCGGGCAAAATTTGTGACGAATACGCAAAAGCAGACAAACGCATTAAAGTAATTCACCAAGAGAATAAAGGATTATCCGCCGCAAGAAATGCGGCGTTTTTTTCGTCCGTCGGGGAGTATGTAACTTTTGTTGATGGTGACGATTGGCTATCTCCAAACATATGTGAAAATACATATGCACAAGCGAAAAAAAATAATCTTGATGTTGCAATGTTCAGCATCGTGCGGGAGTACAAAAAAAAAACCGTGTCATTGAAAAATGAAAACATTGCAAAAGATAAAATTTTAGATGACCATGAATGTAGAATGATTCAGCAAAAAGTTCTCGTGTTTGATTCTTTCATTTCCGCGCCCGTTGCAAAGCTCATCAAAAACTCGTATTTGCGAGAGCATAATATCTATTTTAATGAAACTGTGCGTGTAGGTGCTGAAGAATTTGAGTTTAGCTTGCGCCTGTTTGAAAATCTAAGAAGCACGTTGCTAATGTCCGACAGTGGATATCACTATATGTACAATGAAAAATCCCTAACACTGTCGCACAATGAAAAAACATACGAATATATAAATATCGGATTTACGTCTGCCCGTGAGTTTATCCGTAGTAGTATGCAACATGAGGCGTTAACCGTTCTG
>Ga0123355_10011171_pt1 | contig 13823 bp, 15 predicted proteins | sample TergutEmb28metaG_3_FD_89872 | JGI IMG/M metagenome (GOLD analysis project Ga0123355, IMG submission 89872) | Embiratermes neotenicus P1 segment gut microbial communities from Petit-Saut dam, French Guiana - Emb289 P1 | ecosystem: Host-associated > Arthropoda: Insects > Digestive system > Gut ... | reverse complement strand
GTAGCGGGTGTATTATGAGCGTGGCTTGCAGGTACTGTCCCACTGGTGTGCCCGTTACCTCTGTACGTAATTGTTACTGTATCGCGAATCCATACCGCATCAAAAGTTATTGTTCCGCTACCTGTGGCAGTCCAGCTAAATCCGGCGGGGTACACATTGCCACTTGCGTCTCTCCAGCCACCAAATGAATGTCCTGTTCGAGCCATGGTTCCTGGCTGTCTCAGAGTTGCCGTAGCGGGTGTCATAATTGTGTGGCTTGCAGGTACTATACCGCTGGTGTGCCCGTTTCCTTTGTATGTAATTGTTACTATATCACGAACCCATACCGCATCAAAAGTTATTGTTCCATTGCCTGTGACAGTCCAGCTAAATCCGGCGGGGTACACATTGCCACTTGCGTCTCTCCAGCCACCAAATGAATGCCCTGTCCGAGCCATGGTTCCTGGTTGTCTCAGAGTTGCCGTAGCGGGTGTATTATGAGCGTGGCTTGCAGGTACTGTCCCACTGGTGTGCCCGTTACCTCTGTACGTAATTGTTACTGTATCACGAATCCATACCGCAGCAAAAGTTATTGTTCCGCTACCTGTGACAGTCCAGCTAAATCCGGCAGGGAACACATTGCCATTTGAGTCTCTCCAGCCACCAAATGAATGCCCTGTCCGAGCCATGGTTCCGGGCGATCTTAGTGTTGCTGTAGCGGGTGTAGAGTGTGTGTGGCTTGTAGGTACTGTTCCACTGGTGTGCCCGTTTCCTCCATATGAAACAGTTACTGTATTTGGAATCCATACCGCATCAAAAATAAAAGTCGTACTGCCTGTAACAGTCCATGAAAAACCAGCTGGATAGACGGTGCCTGTCCAATCCCTCCAGCCACCAAAAACATGCCCGGACCTTGCCATATTTCCAGGTTGCCTTAGAGTCACAGTAGCAGGTATATTGTGTGTATGGCTTGTGGGCACTGAACCACTAGTGTGCCCGTTACCTCTATATGAAATGGTTACTGTATTAGGAATCCATACCGCATCAAAAATAAAAGCCGCCCTACTTGTAACAGTCCAAGAAAAACCAGCAGGATAGATGTTGCCATGTGAGTCTCTCCAACCGCCGAAAGTATGCCCGGACCTTGCCATAGTTCCGGGCTGCCTCAGAGTTACAGTAGCGGGTACACTGTGCGTATGGCTTGCAGGCACTGTACCGCTGGAGTTACCATTTCCCCTATATGAAATGGTAACAGTGTTAGGAAGCCATACCGCATCAAATGTATAAGTTGCGTTGCCTGTAACAGTCCAAGTAAAACCTGCTGGGTAGACGTTGCCTGTCCAATCCCTCCAGCCACCAAAAACATGCCCGGACCTAACCATATTTCCAGGTTGTCTAAGAGTCACAGAAGCGGGTGTATTATGTGTGTGGCCTGTGGGTACTGAACCACCAGTATGCCCATTACTCCTGTATGAAATAGTTACCCGAGTTGACAAAACAGATACAGCTCCTGAGTCAAATGTTGTGTCAGCAGACGGTAAAGCGTTCCTTGGAGCTAAAGATGTCACGGAATCTTCAACAGCAGACGGCAACACACCTTCTGGCGCAAAAGATGTTACAGAATCTTCCACAGCTGACGGTAACACACCCTCTGGCGCAATAGCTTGCTCGGTCTCTTCTACAAACGGCAACACACCTCTAGGCGCAAAAGTTAGCTCACCTTGCTCTACAACCGGCAGCACACCTCTAGGCGCAAAAGTTAGCTCATCTTGCTCTATAGCCGGCAGCACACCCCTAGGCGCGGAAGATAGCTCGGCTTCTTCAAGGGTAGGGCTGGCAGACGGGAGCACACCCTCAGGGGCGAAAGAGAGCTCGTCTTCTTCTACAAATGGAACTACACCACTAGGTGCAAAAGATAACTCGCCTTCTTCCGATGACGGTTGCACGCCCTCCGGGGCAAAAGATAGCTCGCCTTCTTCCAACACAAGATCATCATTATGCATTTGCAACTCATCAGAGAGTAATGTCCCGGCGGCTTGTCTTGCTGAAAATGCATCTACACTGCTTAGCAGTAGTATGGCAGCCATAAACACCCAGATTGATTTTGCGATTATCATTCTAACCTTTTTCACTTCGCTTTTTCCTCTCCCTTCAAATAAATATGTGTTAAATACTTAAACAGAGCAAGTATCTACATTGATGCTTTCTATTTTGTTGCATGTGTAGTTCAAATGAAAATGGACTAAAGAAATCATTTCTTCTTAAACTTACTCATACCATGCGGGACTTTTGGCTGATGGAAAAATATTATGCAACGTGCTCCGACAGATCCTACTCCCACCATTAGTGCTAATGCAGCAAATAACCCTCCGAACTTGATTAATACAGCATTAATCTTCTTCATTTAATATCACCTCCTCCTCTATTATTATCATTTTTCCTTTGTGCTTAACATAGTTACTTAGCAATGACGCACCAACAGTTAAGGTTCCCATTGCAACAGAAAAAGCAATCCTTATGTCGGGAACAAAAGTAACTAGCAAGCCAATCAGAGCAGAGAACCCAACTACTGTAGTACGGCTGCTTCTCCTTAGGCGCACTGAATCATTGTCTGATATTGGCTTATTAGTATCTTCTGATGGAGCCATCATAAAAACTAATAAGATAGAAAATATAATGCTCGCTATGATTGAAACCCTCATTACTATGTCTGATAAGAGAAGCAATGTAAGTAAAAATGTTAAATACACCAACATCAAAATGATAAAACATCTTAAATGGTTCTTCGCATGAAACCCTCCGGCTACCAAACGAAGTGGGATAAAGCCAACAAAATAGAGTGCTGTGTAAAACACTGTTCCGCTTAATAGTGCAATAATCACTGTAGCAAAGAAGCTAAACAAGTATGAGAACAAGACTTCAAAACTGTACTCATATACCTCTCTGTCATCAGCAGAGATTATTCCATGCATTGAAAAAAACGATGATATATTCTTTGACATTCGAGCAATCATTTGACTACCCTCCATGCCAAAAATGTATCATCGCTAGTAAAGAAGCTCAATAGCTAATGCATAAACGTAAAGAAAATATGCATAATTGCTAATGTTGTCGGTTCGTGAGCATTATTTTCAGAGAAAACTTACTTTCTTTAGGATTATACAAGGGATAAAAAGAGCCATTGTATTTTTTAACAACATCTCTCATTTGCGCCATCCCAAAACCATGGTTCTTCCAGTCCAGCTTAGTTGTTTGATAATCATCATGTATTGGACCGGTTGTGTTATTATCAATAAGGATTGAGATATAATCAGCCACTCTGCTTATAACAAGAACGATTTTCCCATCAACATTATCAGAGCGCACAGTTCCTTCGATTGCGTTATCCAAAGCATTTGCCAAAATCACAGCAATGTCGAACTGATCAACAAACAACTGGTCATCAATTATAATGGAGTATTTTACATCAATACCTGAATCTTTGGCTTTAGATATTTTAGCACTGAGGATTGCATCAATCGGAGGAAGACCTGTATTTACAATATCTGCCGCTTTCTTGACATCATCGCACATCAGGCTTATCCGGTCGAGGGCATTTTGCATCTGTCCTGCATTTAGCATACCTGAAATTGCTATCAGAGTGTTATTAATATCATGGCGTATCGTCTTCACACGTTGTTGCTCTTGATACATTTCCTGATAATGTTCGATTTGCAACTTCAAGCGTGACTGACTTAACTCATACTCTCGTTTATACAACAGAGCCATCCTTTGCTTGTCGAGAATAATCATTGTTACAACTATTAAGAAAATCGAAAGGAATATAGCAGCAATACCTAATGATAAGGTGTCTTCTGTGCCGGATCTAAAGGAATAAATCACAACGATATAGCATAGAATGATTGCCTGCACCGGCATCAGAGCCATTAAAAGATTAAACTGTGAATTTGCAGCTTGCTTTCTGCCCTTCATAAAGACTCTTATCATAAAAACAACAAAAAGAGTAAATAAGTTTGAAGCCAGTACACCAAACATATAAGTTGGCACACTTGTCTGGATTTCCTCAAGCGAAATAGAAAGTGCTTGCACAAGAATGAAACCTACAAGCATTTCTGCAATAAATGCGATGGCAGTAATAATAAATGTGAGCAGTAGTTTATATGTAATCTTTGAGCTATAAAAAAAACTTAAAGCAAAGTTAAGCGCTATAATGAGCGTAGGGAGAATAAGGGTATTTTGCAAAAATAATGAAAGCACAATACCTATGAAAGCATTTAACAATATTCCCCAAATAAAGAAGTAATGCTTAATGTTTTTCTTAACCCAAAAGGTTTCAAACAACATCAATGTAGCAAAAAGACCAAGCCCCGCACCCATAGTGTCAATTAATATTACTTCCATAGCATCATACCTTATACTTTGTTATGTACTCATTGAATGCATTTAAACAATCTTGCTTTCTTCGGGAACTCATATCTATTTCATTACCGAGTGTTGTTTTGATAGATCTGTTCTCAATGCACTTGATATATTTCATGTTTATCAAGAAACTCTGATGGCATCGCAAAAAGCCATAAGGAGATAATCGGTGCTCAAAATCGTTGAGCTTACCGATACTTTTATACGAATTGTTCTCTGTAACAAATATCAAGTGTCTGAGATTGCTTTCAACATGTACTATGTCACAAGCTCTTAGGGCATAAGACTTATCATGCCATTTAAAATCAACGATATAGTATTGCTCCCTGTGTTTTTTTAGTGCCCTGCACAGAACTTCGCGTATTTTAACGCTACCGACCGGTTTTAGAATGTAGTCAAACGGTTCTATTTTGAACGACTCAAATACATATTTCTCAAACCCCGTTATGTAGATTATTATTACATTTCTATCAACATTTCTTAATTCCTGTCCCGTTTCAAGACCGGTCATACCGTCCATTTCCATGTCTAAAAATACTATGTCAAATGGGCATCGCATATGACTATTCAAAAGCACAGTTCCACTTGAGAAGTCTAGGATAACGGTGTCCTTCGACAATGTTTCAACGTCAGCAAGCGCTGCCATCAAGCTCTCCCTATGGGTAAGCTCATCATCGCATATCGCTATTCGCATGATATTGTCCCCTTTCGGTTGTCCAAGAAGAGTATATGCGCTTACCTCGTGCTTATCAAGCAGTATTTTCTCAAACCACATACCTTAAACACCTCATTTGCTAATACTTCTGACCGTTAATGTAACGTAATCTAAGAAACGTTACATTAATATTGTACCCTGCTACAGGGCTTTTCACATCAGCAAAAAGAAGCATTATCTGCATAATATTCCGGTAATACAACGTTGTAATTTCAACAAAATAGCAGCCAATGTAACAATCCTTAGACATTGTTACATTGGCTGCTTACTTAATGGAGGAAAAGCATTATGTCAACAACACAACCTATTCGCAACAAAAGTCAAGTCCGTGAACTTGTAGAGCATTATCTAAAGCAGGGCAAGTTAAGAAACCATCTTCTAATAACTATGGGTATACATACAGCTCTTAGAATTAGTGATCTGATTCGCATAAAATGGGATGATGTTTACGATTTTGACAGAAAACGATTTCGCGAGACTATCTCAATAACAGAGCAAAAAACGTTAAAGACGAAGCTAATAAAACTCAACACGTCTATTGTTAATGCTCTTCATATTTGCATGCCCTTTGCAAGACAGGACGAATATCTGTTTAAGAGTCGAAAAGGCGGAGCGATAAGTCGGATTCAAGCTTATCGCATTATTCGCTCTGCTGCCGAAGCTCTAGATTTCCACTCTAATGTATCATGTCATTCCTTGAGAAAGACGTTTGGTTATCATGCATGGAAGAGTGGTGCTTCACCAGCGGTACTTATGGATATATTCAATCACTCCAGCTACGCTGTCACTCGCAGATATCTTGGTGTCACTCAAGATGACAAAGACGCAGTCTATATTAAGCTCAGTGACGCTTTTTAAGCACTCAATGACCTGCGACAGCGTAACACTATTACCGAGCATATGCAATGGTGCATGCATAAGTGATGTGAAAAAATGCAGAAACGACAAAGCTATGACTTAAAACAGGCGTATTACGTTAATTATAGTTACTTTAGAGTCGCCGTCTATTCAATAGTCAGTAGTTGTAATGATCGCATTTTGGATACCAAGAAAGAATAAGTTAGTAAACGAGTTTGAGGCATACCCAATAAGCTCAACTTCAATCATAAGGTTATAAACACCGGATGTATCGATGAGTATTAATGTGGGTGGTGAATCACTGGTAAGCACAGTTTCGTTAAGTAGTTCATAATCTCCAAACACTCTATACGCTAGCTCTGGCTCAAAGAAGCGGTATTTAGGCGGGTTAAGCATTGCAGAAAACCTACTTGCTTCGCCATTCAGTGAGTAAGTGACGAAGTTGGTGTAGCCTTTTATATCATCATATAAGACTGTTTTTTCCCTTGAGAATACCTTAATCGTGTTCTCCTTGTCGTTTCCCTGTGCAAGATAGCCTTCACTATCTCCTATAGCGGTATAAGGTATTCTAAATAATGGAACGTCTATTAGAGGTTTGCTGATACCTTCTGCTTCAACATTTTGGTCTGCAATCTCTTCTATACTATCTTCAACAGGGGCTTCCACCGAACTTACATTAGCGAGCGAAGGTTCAGTCAACGCATGCCAAGCTATAGCCAGAGAAATACCTACAGACAAGGGTATAGCTGTGGCTATTACAACTCTTATAAGGCTCTTTTTCTTTTTATCGGTCGAATGCGGACGATTTGAAGAAGTGAGTCTTTTTTGCGTTATGCCACTTTTCTTACGCAATCTAAACAGAAAAAAATTCCTACGTAAGCGAGAATATTGCTCAGCGTTTAAGTCTATAGCCTCGCTTTTGTTATCAACAGGAAGCGGTTTAGATTCTTCTGACGATATATCAATGGTTTCGCCTAACTGCTTTCTGCTATGGTGCTCTGCTCCTCTGCACACTGCCAAAACCCAAACATCGGCAAGGAAGTCTGCTTCGCTCTTTCTTTCCCTTGCTGATTTTAGTGAATCCCTCTTTTTCCTACCGAGACTCGCATCGTACTGAACTAGAATCATGACACCATCAACCACAACGCTCAGCAGGGGTTTTGGAATATTCGGCACAATGTTATTAGCAAAGTATGCAGCAACGAATGTTGCTGCCTCTTGTTTTTGTGCTGCTTTGATAATTTCTGAACTTACCGGTTTTTTGTTGTTTACGGTCTCACTTATCCAACTCTTGCTAATGTCCGGAAACTTGAAGCATTCGTCCTGTTGAAGCGTGTAAATCAGAGACTCAAACAACAACTCATAAAGAGTCTCTTGCTTTGATGCGTCTCTTTCTATAGCGTCAGGTGTCGCTTCAAAAAGGTTCTTATTATTATCATATTGTTTTTTTACTGCAGTTTTACTCATGTTCGGCTTGAGCACATCGCCGAAAGTACGCATGGTTAGTGAGTTCGTTAACATATCGCTACCTCTCAAAATAAAAACAAACCACGAACTTTACCAGAACTTCACGCTAACTACATTATGAAAGTGCTATGCTATTTTTATTGCAGATAACACTTCTGTACTCGCAAAAAGCACGGTTTTCCAACACTTAAAGCATAGCACTTTTAGATGGAAAAATAAATAATCGTTTGACTCACCATTTAGTGCTGGAAAACGTGTAGTTTCTAAAAGAAAATAGGATGCAAATTCACGATTATCAACAAATGGTGAAAATCATGACAGAAATCAGAAATATTGAAAATAAGCTAGTTGCCATGTTTGAGGAAAAAACACACACCATAATCATCGTCCGCCGGGATTGTGAAACCCGGTTAGTTTTCCAAAGGGATGGCACTATGGAAGTAAAGAACTCAAAGCACGAATCTAAATAGATCATCATTATATATATAAGAAGAACTCACGCCGAGCGCAAAGACGACAGCCGTGGGACACCAGATTGGTGACCTCACCTGTTGTCTTTTTTATAAGTACAGCACTTGAGGCTCCTAAGATCGGAAGGAGCGATTATTGTGCAAAACATCAAATACAGAGCTAGATCACCACCCTCCACTCATTTCCGCACTACAAAAAAACATGAGTCGAGGAGAACAGAAATGGTAACAATCAATTTACGTGACTTCTACCCATGGTACACACAAGATGAGTTTGTCGAAGTAACTGAGGAAGTAGCAGCAGAGCTTATAGCTGACAAGCGGAAAGAAAAAACACATAAGCGTAAAAAACGCCGGAATAAGGTTTACTCGTTAAATGTTGAGGACGGAACTGAAGAACGAGCATCAGTAGTTAATCACAACAATAATCCAGAATCGATACTATCGAGAATGGACCTCCATTGCCGATTATGTTGTGCAATAAACTCTCTACCGAAAACACAAGGGTGTAGGATTAATGCTCATTTTCTTCTCAGGAAGAGTATACAAGAAATAGCATATGCCGAAGGTGTTAGTGAGAGTGCTGTAAAACAGAGTATTATACGAGGACTTAAGGCGATAAGAAAAGTTTTTTAATTATTTTTCAATTTAGCCTTACGAAATGCCCTATTTTTGTCCTGATATATGAGGGGATGTTTTCCTTTCATAGCAGACGGGGTAGGGAGAAGCCGTGCCGGTGGTTTTATGTCTAGTGACAACACGAACGATTGTAATGGTTTCTCCCGAAAGGAATAAGGGTAATAAAGCTTTACCCTTACTCCTAACCCTGGAATGCAACCTCGGGACATTTTGTCCTCAAGTAAAAAAGGGCAGTAAAGAACTTATTTACTAGAAACGAGGTTTAGAACTATGAATATACAAAGAGAGAGTCACAGGCAAGAGGATGTTCACGCAGAAAACATGACTGAAATGTATACAGTCAAAAATATACAAAGCATATTCAAGTGCAGTCCAGCTCACGCATATGGATTAGTTAACTCAGACGGATTTCCCTCTATTAGAATAGGGAAGAAGATATTAGTTGAAAGGCTCGCATTAGAAAAATGGATTGATAAAAACCGAGGTAGAACAATAAACATAACGTAAGTAAAAAGCCACGCTTTTCATAGCGTGGCTTAACTTTTACTAAATAATAAGGTATAAATAAGGTATATATTAGGCTATAGCTGCTTGAGAAATGTAGTGATACCAATGGATAGCGCCTCGTTAATGCAAGGGTTTTGAAGACCGCGAGGCACACCAGTCACCTTCCGCCCACCATACTGTGTACCAAATAATAACAGAAGAAGTTTAAAAAGTAAAACAGAAAACTATAAAAAATGGCACAAAAACTATTAATAAATTATTTAAAAATAAGAGCCATATTGTCGAAAAAAGGGGTTGCTCTTAACACGAAAATATCGTACAATAAAATTTGCGTGGAAATGGAGACGGCATGGACATACTGGTTACTAATAATCCGCTGGTTCAAGCGCAGTATCAAAGCGATGTAAAGGTTGAATATACGGACACAAACCTACTTGGAGTACTGACAAAAGTCCGGGATCTGATACACAAAGGACACCGACTCTTGACACATCCATTATCAGGTAGTGTCAAGCCAAACGAAACGCTATATAAATCCGTGCTTATAACAGAAGCAAAAGACGGAACCGACGCACAGTCGGTAACTATAATTGAAGAATGCATAATAACAGCGCAGAAGTTCCCACCGAAAAACCTCCCCGAGCAATACAAGCATGATATGCAGGTTGTGGATTTATCACTAATCCACACCGCATTACAAAAATAAAACTAGGAGGGTCACAATTTGAAACTGGAAGTCGGCTACATACAAATACGCGATATTCAGTTAGCTAATGAATCCAAAGTCAAAGATGGCGTATTATACGTCAACGCCAAGGAGTTGGAAGCATTAGCATTGGAGGACGAACACCTGGAGGCAGTCAGCTTTGACGTTGCCAGACCGGGCGAAAGTGTACGTATCACTCCGGTAAAAGACGTTATTGAACCACGCGCCAAGGTTGAGGGACCCGGGGATGTATTCCCGGGAATCGTCACAAAACTGAGCACAGTAGGCTCGGGTAAAACTCATGTCCTGCGTGGAGCAGCAGTTGTCACAGTCGGAAAAATCGTTGGATTCCAAGAAGGCATTGTTGACATGACAGGTTTGGGTGCGGAGTATACACCTTTCTCAGCAACCAACAACCTCGTTGTCAACTTTACACCTAAGGATGGACTTTCGGCTCACGAGTACGAAGCCGCCATCCGCAAAGCCGGACTGAAAATCGCATACGAGTTGGGTAAACTTGGCGTGAAAGTCACACCTGACGAGGTAAAGACATACGAATTCCCGTCGATAATGGAAGCCATTAAAAAATACCCGGATCTGCCGCGTGTTGGATATGTTCAAATGCTGCAAAGCCAAGGACTATTACATGACACATACGTCTATGGCGTCGATATGAAACAATCGCTTACAACAATGCTCAGTCCGACCGAAATCATGGACGGTGCGATCCTAAGCGGTAACTGTGTATCGGCATGTGACAAGAACACTACATATCATCATCAAAACAACCCGGTCATAGAAGACCTGTTTGAAGAGCATGGAAAAACACTCAACTTTTGTGCACTCATAATCACAAACGAGAATGTCTACCTTGCAGATAAAATTCGTTCTTCAGACTGGACTGCTAAACTGGTCGACTATCTTGATCTTGACGGTGTCATTATTTCACAGGAAGGTTTCGGTAACCCCGATACTGACCTCATAATGAACTGCAAGAAGATAGAAGAAACCGGTACCCCCACAGTCATCATCACCGATGAGTACGCCGGGCGCGACGGCACATCACAATCACTTGCTGATGCCGACCCGCTTGCCGATGCATTGGTGACCGCAGGAAATGCAAATCAGGTAGTAACGCTTCCTAAACTCGACCGCGTGATTGGGACTCTTGATTATACAGAAAAAATCGCAGGCGGTTTTGCAGGAAGTCTTGAAGCAGATGGCAGCATAACAGTCGAGATACAAGCCATCACGGGTTCAACAAACGAACTCGGCTTCAGCCGCTTGAGTGCGAGATAGGGGGGACGATATGAGTAAATATAGAGTAGTTCATTACATAAACCAATTTTATGCCGGTATAGGCGGTGAAGAGTTTGCCGACCACAAGCCGGAGGTAAGAGAAGGGCCGGTAGGTCCAGGAACAGCTCTTGCCGGCGCATTTGGTGACAAAGCAGAAATCGTTAATACAGTTGTCTGTGGCGACTCATACTTTAACGAGAATGTTGCCGAAGCAAAGAAAATAGTCCTTGAAATGGTAAAAAATGCAAAGCCGGATCTTTTCATAGCAGGTCCTGCGTTTAACGCCGGAAGATACGGAGTTGCGTGCGGCACGATTTGTGAAGCTGTGCAAAAGGAATTGAAAATACCTGTCATAACGGGAATGTTTGAAGAAAACCCCGGAGCAGAGATGTTCAAAGATAAAATGTATATCGTTGCGACAAAGCCAAGTGCAGCAGGTATGCGTGATGCAGTTCCAACGATAGCAAAACTGGCTCTCAAGATCATAGAAAAAGAGCCGATCGGAGCATCCATAGAAGAAGGTTATCTTCCAAACAACACACGCGTCAACTTCTTTGAAGAAAAGCGTGGTTCACGTCGTGCGGTAGATATGCTACTCAAAAAAATGGCAAAACAGCCGTTTGTGACAGAATATCCGATGCCCGACTTTGACCGTGTCGAACCAAATGCTGCTGTAAAAAACATTAAATCAGCAACGATCGCCATTGTCACCTCAGGTGGAATAGTACCAAAGGGTAACCCCGACCGCATCGAGTCCTCAAGTGCATCGAAATACGGTGAGTATGACATTACAGGTGTAAATGACTTGACCGCTGAGACCTATGAAACAGCGCACGGTGGTTATGACCCCGTTTATGCAAACACAGATGCCGATAGAGTACTTCCTGTGGACGTTTTAAGAGAGTTCGTAAGCGAAGGAATAATCGGAAAGCTGCATGATAAGTTCTACACCACAGTTGGTAACGGAACATCAACAAAGAGCTCAAAACAGTTTGCTGCAGAATATGCACAAAAACTCAAAAACGACAATGTACAGGCAGTCATCCTCACATCGACCTGAGGAACTTGCACACGTTGCGGTGCAACGATGGTAAAAGAGATAGAGCGTGCCGGTATTCCGGTAGTTCATGTCTGTACAGTAACCCCAATTTCGATGACAGTCGGAGCAAACAGGATCGTACCCGCAGTTGCTATCCCTCATCCGCTAGGCAACCCGTCACTCAGCCCGGCAGATGAAAAGCAACTCAGACGCAGGATCCTGACAACAGCACTGGAAGCACTATCAACAGAGGTTGATGGACAAACGATTTTTGAGGTAAAGTAAATGCTTTATGATGTAATTATTATAGGCGGAGGTCCTGCCGGTCTGTCCGCAGGCATATATGCCGGTCGTGGTTTGCTGAAAACCCTTATCATTGAGCGTACAAAACACGGCGGTCAGGCAGCGATCACAAATGAGATCGACAACTACCCGGGTGCAGACCTTGAAGAAACCGGACCGTCACTGATAGCAAAAATGGTAAAGCAAGCCGAGCGTTTTGGAGTCGAGTTCATAGCAGATGACATCACAGATGCGCAGCTCGAAGGAAACGAAAAAGTGCTAACAGGCGACAAAGGCACATACAAAGCAAAAACAGTCATAATAGCCTCCGGAGCATTCCCGAGACTTCTGGGATGCAAGGGAGAAAAAGAACTCACAGGTAAAGGCGTATCCTACTGTGCAACATGCGATGCCGCATTTTTCGAAGAACTCGAAGTATATGTGGTAGGCGGTGGAGACAGCGCAGTGCAGGAAGCTCTATTTATCGGGCGTTTCGCAAGAAAAATAACGATCATCCAAAACCTTTCAGAGCTGACTGCAGCGAAATCCTTGCAAAAGAAAGTTTTTGACGACCCGAAGTTCAGCTTTGTGTATGATTCAGTCGTCGAGGAGCTAAAAGGCGAAGAAGGACTGCTTGACACTATCATTATCAAAAACGAAAAAACAGGTGAGCTGACCGAGTTCAACGCAGATGAGGAAGACGGAACATTCGGACTCTTTGTGTTCATCGGTCTGATACCGCGTACAGAAATATTCGAGGGCAAGGTAAACATGGACAGGGGATATTTCCCGACTGACGAAAACATGCGCACGAATATTCCCGGTGTCTATGCGATCGGAGACTGCCGTATCAAACCTCTGCGCCAGGTAGTAACAGCAGCAGCCGACGGTGCGATCGCAGCGATGGACATTGAGAAGCTATTATCAGAATAAGGAGAAGTAATAATGCTCGAACTGGATAAAGAAACCTTCGAACCCGAGGTACTGCAAGCAAGTGGAACGATATTCGTTGACTTCTACAGTGACGGATGCGAGCCATGTAAAGCACTTATGCCGGTAGTGGAAGCACTCTCGGAAAAGTACGGCGACAAAATGAAGTTTGTGAAGATAAACACAATGAAAGCACGCCGTCTTGCAATAGCTCAAAAAGTCCTTGGACTGCCTGTCATGGCAATCTATAAAGGCGGAGAAAAAGTCGTCGAGCTGGTTAAAGACGATTGCACCGAAGAAAACATCGAAAAAATGATTCTGGCGAATGTATAGAGTTAAATTTTGTGCATTTTAAGAAAGACACAAAATAACTATAGCATTTCAACATATGAAAGGAGGAATGACGATGAGCCTATTTCAAAACCGCAAAGTTGTCGTCATAGGAGATCGCGACGGCATACCCGGCCCGGCAATCGATGAGTGCCTAAAAACCGCAGATGCGGAAATTGCATT
>Ga0123355_10011168_pt1 | contig 13825 bp, 9 predicted proteins | sample TergutEmb28metaG_3_FD_89872 | JGI IMG/M metagenome (GOLD analysis project Ga0123355, IMG submission 89872) | Embiratermes neotenicus P1 segment gut microbial communities from Petit-Saut dam, French Guiana - Emb289 P1 | ecosystem: Host-associated > Arthropoda: Insects > Digestive system > Gut ... | reverse complement strand
GTTAACCTTTTGGCGCCTAACGACGACTATAGTGGTCGTACCGCACCGCTAACCTCTAAATGTTGCATTTTATATATTTATTCAACAAATATAGGTACTGAATATTTTAAACATGGTGTATACTGTCCGTTTTTTCCTCTTCAAAATGCAGTTTGTTTCATAATTCTAACGGATTTGATTCCTGTTTTATTCACATTTTATATACAGAATGTGCTAATATTTAAAAAAATAATTCCGGCGCCAAAAGGTTAAACTAATATTTTAAGTCTTCTACATGTTTTGAACCTGAGGGTTCATCTTCAGGAAGACAGTTGTATGTACAGGTATGGTATAATTTATTTACAAGCAACGGTAAAAGTAACACACTCTTCTACCTACAAGATTGCTTATACTGACGCAAGTATACAAATTATACTGTACCTATATGTACATCTGTCTTCCTGAAGATGGGGTTTGAAACATGTAGAAGGCATCAAAAAATAAAAAATAAAATATTAGTTTAACAAAGTTGTATTGTGTTGGTTTATATTATATGATTATATTACAATGTACGGTGCAAAAAACATGAGTCCGGTTGGGTAAAAGAACTGGACTGGATAAGGTGGAAAAGAGAAAAATATCTTGACCCTGACAGGAATCAAAGCAAAATTCCTCGGTCATCAAGCCCATAATGTAATCATCATATTACTTATGCCATACTGAGGCAGCTCATATGCGATCTTGTAGTTGTATGAGGTCACTGCCAATTTCTGGGTTTTGCTTGAGCAACGTTCTATGCTCAGATTTCATAAGTTCAACACCTTGTGCTTAATTTTTGAAATAAATAAAAACCAAGCAAGTTCTAAGTATTATCTTTCCAGTACACACACAACTTTTGTGTTTACATATTTCCACTATCATTATTAGTTTCCACAAAATACAGCGTGAATTTAGGCTGGACAGATAAATGAATAAAGAAAAGGACAGACACAAACTGTGGGGACTGCAAGGATCAGTATTAGATCAGTATTTGAAACACACTTTAGATAATGTCCTTTAGAAAAAAATTACTAAATCTCTCTCTGTAGTACATTCACCTTCATGAGCTCTGAAATAGTGCCCACTACATATGACAATTGATCACTATATCATGGAATATTTACAGACAGATCTACTACACAAACCACTGTCTGAGGCTACATCTCTTTCCAATTGTTGACAGCCTCTCCAGTCCTGTCTTATAACTTTTTCATCATTCAGAAAGAATGCAAAAAAGTGCTGGCATCTGTTATATGCAAAAAGCCGAAGATCAAATGTTTATTATACTTTTGCATTCTCAGGCCTGTTTTATCATTCATGGAGTGCTTCATCAGTATCCAAGAGATAGAAAATTATGTTTGGGAGAATGTTCACATTTCCTTCACAGGACCAATGTAGTAATGCATATGATCCTATATTCTAAAGAAGTATGGACCATGCCCTCCAGCTGTTGCAAGCTGTCCATGCATAAAACCATAGGCTAGACAAATGCTGATGGCCCTTCTCTATTTTGAATTATAATGTGTCACTTTTTTAAACAGTCTGTCTTGTAAATACATGAATTTGACAGTGCTCAAAATTGTCCTCATCATGGTGGCAGTAGGAATTTTACCCCTGTGCACTTATTCTAGCAAAACGAAAAGCACTACAATATATACATATTTCTGATGGAGTTCCTATCAAGCAGGTACTGACCCAAAAATTTGTGAGGTGGAATATCATCTTATTTGTTTTGCCGTTCTTCCTAATAGCTATGCATAAAATTCATTAAGGCACCGTACAGTGTATACAGTCTATATAACCCTGAAGTCTATATATTATCTAATACGATGGTACATGCATTACCACAGACATAAAAAGTAATCTACAGAGGATCTTTAGTGTTCAATAATTTGTAGCTAGTGGCAATGCATTTGAAGATCTTTCAGTTATATCATGGGAATGACTAAACAGTAGTCTTAGATCATTCGACAGTGTGAATAGTGCACATTGCAAGATTGCAAACACAACATTATAATCAATTCTTCTACAATGTACCTTTAATTATACATTGGTATTGAAATTTATACTTCAAAAATTAAAAGATATGAGTATAATAATAATAGAAAGGGGAAAAGGTAAACAAAAAACCAGATAGAAGCAAGTGACAAGCACAACTAAAACACATGGTGTTACAAAAAAATCTCCCCTATACTTGGTGTGACATGTATACAAATCCAACTGATCTACACTCAAGAACCTATGCTTAAGACTACAATTTACTTTACATAAATTTTATTATCATATTTTATTATCATATATTATATACAAATATAATAAATTTACCCATAAAACCTGTGACACTTAAAAGTAATGATATAAAACCTGCCAAAAAACATAGTAACTTTGTTAATTACTATTTAGCTACTCATCAACCAATGAAGGTCTATAATTTTATTGTAAAGATAAGATAATTTATGGGATCTCACAAAACATAAACTATATGATTTATTACACATTAAATTTTTTTACTTTCCTCTTCAACATTGTATGCAGTGGCCTGACGATGGTCGGCATTTGACCAAAACACGTAGCTATTAAAAAAACATACTTGTGTTTGACTGACCAACTTTAAGTGTTGTTATTGAAACAATAAATTATGTTACCTAATGGCTCTGTGGGTGGTATCCGTGCTTGCAAGAATGCTAGCCAGAAGCAGCACTGTTGATATTGCACAGTAGCAGTATCCTCTAGATTGAACAGCACAACATGTAAGCAGTTTGTGCTACCCAGAAAGTGGTCATAGACCAAGAAATAGGTGTCCTGCCCAGAAAACTCCCACAGTGTAACGTCCCCCACACCCGAAAGAGACACCTACAACAGTAAAACGACATAAAGAAGCACAGATCTGTGCTAAAATGTCAAATAAATGCCAAAATTGTAAGAATATAGAACACATTAAAAAATAGTTGATAAGGGGTATACAAGATATGAGGTTTTCATAATGGAAAAAATTCATAGACTGGTTTGGGTTATTAGATCACGTAGTCAGCTAGGTGGTTACCAACGTTGCAGATGAACAAGATCAAGCGGATCTTAAAGATATAGAATGTATCCACGTGGATTAGCTTCATCTGGCTCAGAATAAATTCAAGTGCTAGGCTGCTGTGAATATGTTATGCATATAAACTGTTTATTTACTAGACATGAATAACAAATATTTATGTCTCTCAGAAGAATGTTGCACTGTGACATTAGTTATTTAAGTTACAGATATGAAATATATCTGGGTATGGACTGGACAGATTTTACAAACTGAAATTTGTTTTTATATATAGTACACTGACATTTCACTATGTCAGACAGTGCAGCACTGGCAAGAGGTACAATTGCAGGTAGCAAAAAAGAATAATGCAATATATGGAGAGTTTATTAGCTAGAAACAAACATAAACACTACGAGTTAACATTACATTTGTATACATGAAGAGAAAACCAGTTGACTTTCACAACAGAGCCTAAATTGAATGCTTCACCAAGAACATAGAAGCTATCTTCATAGAGAGAACTTGTAGAACACATGCAAAAGAATGTTTCATAAAAATATATTTTAAACTTGTAAGCTGGTCTAATTGTTACCTGCTGAACATCAATGCCACGTGTATACTGGTAACTGTAGGTGCCAAAACTCAGGGAACTATGTGATGATGTTGTATCCATTTCAATCTGCATTTTACTACCTGGAGATGTTGGCCCATCTGCAAGACAGAACAGATTATTAAATCCATTTCAAATACTCATACGCTGTTATCAATAATATTAATACACAAAAATCTTAGTATACATTGGGGGTTATGTTCCTAAATTGCAAAATCAAGTGAAACAAAGTAGTATATAAATTAACACCACTGTTATGCATAACACAAACTACAAATCTTTGGGTTATTGGTTTCAGCTCTCCAATTAAGCCACCATCAGACCTATTTATTATCAAGAGCCGAATAAAAAACTTATACCCACATGTCATGTTCAGAACTCATTCCCTGACCTAAGGAAACAATGTAGAATGGAATGCTTTTTTCTCTTAAGAATTCATTACGATCTCCAAGATCTTGGCTGTTCAAGAACCCATCACGTGACACTGCAAACAAAATTAGCCTGAGTCTGGGTAATGTTTCACGAAACTCTGGTCAGTATTACTTGTCAATGTTAAAGTGAAATAAAGTTGTTCAGCATAGCATTATGCAAAGGCAGACTGTATTTCACTATAATTCTTGAATTTAACATATCAAAAACAAAATTTTTCACTAAATAAAATTATCCTGCTTTAACATATATTTCAATAATAAAACTAAAGTTCAAGCCTGAAGCTTGGAAGCTTCAGACTTGAACTTTCCTTTAGTGCAAATAGAACCTGATTCAGACTTAATTTTATTAAGCTCAAACAACTCTAAGAAAAATAGATCACAAAGCAATATATATATATATATATATATATATAAAATGAATAAAAATTTCTTATCTCCTCTACATATTCATAAATATAGACTGTAGAATCTGAATAAGTGTAGGACCAAAAGTGCTCTCCTATGGGACAGTGAAATAACAAGATTCTGAATGTGGTTACTTCAATTTGTTTATTTCTACTGATAGTAACTTGTACCAGGGCAAATTCTGAACTTGGCAGTGGGAAGCGTTTGTCAGCTGACCTACTGTCCTTGTAACAGCAACATGTGCCCAGTCATGCCTTGCAAATGATAACTGCCCTTTTTAACACCATGTGTTGGGTTACCGACTGAGGTCCTTAAAATGTCTGATTTTTAGATAGCTCTCATGTTGATAGGGTTCGGCAAAATCACATTTGTCATAGTTAAAAAATCTCTCACATAATAGGGGAACCTGACAGCTATGAAACATCTCATGGTGTTAAGCATGCGTTTGTGCTCCACAAGCACAAAGATAAGTTTCCCAGACTTATATTATTACAAATTCAAAATTTACACTCAAGCAGCTTCTTGCACTAGGTGTCAATTGACTGTGAGATTTTCAAGAGATGATTATCGTCTACCCCCATGATCTACAAATTCAGGTTTAATGTAAATTTACAACACAGCTCATTTCCAGTACCCAAATTAATCACTATTAGGGACACTGAATTCAATTCTGAGAACACTGAATAGAACACAATCATCATCATCATCATCATCATCATCATCATCATGTTCATGAAGGGTTAGGTATGTTTCCTTTTCCTTAATCATCAAGATGAAGTTGGTCCCTCCATCTCTTCCTCGGTCGTCCTATGTTCCTTCGCCCTTTTGGTTTATATTGTAGTGCTTGTTTTGTTATTCTGTTTGTGTCAATCCTCTGTACATGTTGTAGCCACTTTTCCCGGTACCGTTTTATTTCCTTTACTGTGTCCTGTGCTTCCGTTTTTTCCCTAATGCATTGATTCTTTTCTTTATCTAGTTTTGTTATTCCAAGTAAGTGTCTCAAAAATCCAATAATAAAAAAAGAAATGACTAAATAACATGTACATAAAGTCATTACAAATTTAATGTGAAGTGTCACTGTAAAAGAAGGGTACAGGCTACAGCTCTTATTGAGCCTTTCAGTTATCTTATGAGAAAACAACAAACAAGTCAACCATCACCTGTCCACTTTGCAGCTGTTTATCTGTCACACAACATGACCAACCCAAACACCACATTCCAAACTCGCATACTGATACACAACACGTTATGCTGCTGTGGCACCCCATATTCTATTCCGAGCATAGAATCATTCTTCATTTAAGCTTACTAACTGGTCTGTCAGTACATTATTAACATCTATAATTAATAAAAATTCAAGCGTAAAAATTCAGTTATCAGTGGCATAACACTGTTAGGATTCACAGCGTTTCATTACAGCCGATAAACATTTTAACTGACACCAAAACCGAAACACAAATTAAGCATTTCTACTAAATTCTTAAGCTACTGAGTTCCTTCACACTGTTCATTTACACAGCATACCATATTTAAATTACCAAAAACAAGGCATATTTATTTCACATGAAGTTTTGTCTCAGTGTTCAGTTACAGTGGCAGTTCGTTTATAATCCAAGTTGTAAATAAACTAGACCACCTAAAATTATTTTAATTACTACTAAATCTATCTTTGGAAAAAATTACAAAGTAAACATACAGCGACCTGCTGAATATATTCAGTTTTTTTTAACAAAGAATTGACTGACCTTACAATTGCTTTCATTTCTGGCATTTTACAACTTACTTGTTCCAGAAGTACTGTTGGAAGCTGGTTTACTTTTCCGAAAAAGGCTGTAGAAGTAGCCAGCTCTAAGTGATTCAATTAGAGTTGATTTTCCAACACCAGAATGACCAAAAAACTTAATATTTATCCTTGTGAGAGGTTGAGACGTAGGAATCAACTGCTTGATGAACTCTGCACGGCGTGAACCCTGAAGGATAAAATCAATAAAATGACATTCAGACTCATTGTCACACATAATCCATACAGCATAAAATTTGTACGCACATAACACAAACAATAAAGTTTATTCCAAAACATACAGTTAAAATGGCCTGGCATTACAAGTAAGTGTCCTACCACTTCAGCTCTTTCATATGTAGTTGCCTTCTGATATTTCATACCAGATGATTATTGCAGCTGCCAATTCATTAATTCTTCTGTAATGTGGGGACTCCCATAGAGTTCTCACTTTTGACCAATACCATATTTACTTCCTTAATTTGCAAAACTTTCTTTTGGAGACAAAAATTTTGGAGAAAAGACAAACATTACATTTTAAAGTTCAACTTTCAGCCATAATTTTTTTGTTAATTAAATGTACATAACAAGTAATTAATAGCAATTAATAATTTAATTTGTGTCTTCATATCATACATGTACATAAAATAGTGACAGAATCTTTATGAACTTTATGCTAGTGCAATCTACTGATAATCAAGAAAACTATATTTTGAATAGGGTAAAAGAATCAGTGTAAATGAAAGGGAGTATCAGTCACAAATTAATGTAAAGTGTTGAAACAAGAAATAAAGTTCCTTTACATGACAGTATCCCTTTATTCAGACTATAAAGTACATACAAAAGAATTAAATAAGCATAAAAAGAACTAAAAACTTACCAAATAAACAGAAAATAACCTGGCTGTGAACAAAACATCAGATAGGTTATGATGGCAATATGTCAGTGGATTTTTATTTTGGTAGTTGTTATTCATATTCTATGCAAATATAATTTTCCAGTAACCAAAACTGTTTGTTTTTTAAGTCATTTAACTTATTAAAAACCTCTGTTACAGATAGAAAACATACATTTCTTAGCCTGCTGAGCAAGTTGCATATATCATTGTACCCATATTTTAGTGCTGTAATTTCTGCTTTGATCCCATCACCATTTTTTTGTTCAATGTTGCAGCCAGCTAAACAAAGGCATCTGAAACGAAGTACAGATACATTAAAAGATTTGTAAAAAAAAAATACAGTCTGATCAGTCTCTTAACACTAAATTCAGTAACTTCCTTCATTCATCCTAATACCTCATAACTACTCCTAAACTCTTCTGTCACATGTAGCCTTAAAATAAAACGTAAGTCACACCATTAATTATCATATATTTCTTGTACCAGTATAGAAACATACTGCAAATTTTATTGTGCAAGATTCTGTCTGTATATTTTTCAGTAGCTCAGAAGTCGTGGTTGTTGAAAAAATATATATATATATATATATATATATATATATATCGTACAAGACTGAAACATACATCACAAAAAACAGTGAGTTCTATGACATCTTTGCACATTTTCTTAACTAACTAATTAACCAACCAACCAAACAACTAACCGACCGATTGACTGACCGACCAACCAACTAGATAGCTAACTGACTGATTAACTGACCGTTTAACTAACTGACTGACTGATTGACTGACTAATTCCATGGAGCAGAGTCCTTCCTGAGAAGCTAAGAGGTCCTTAGCTATACAAGAAATTCCTTGCATTTCATAGAGCTCAAAGAAATGTTTCTTTCAACAACATCCATAAACTCTGAGTCAAACATCCAGTGTTTTAAGTTCTATAAAAGGCAGTAAATTCTTGAATAGTGGACAGATGTGTTAGTTTTAAATGGACTGTGCTCCATGAAGTCAGTTACTAAGAATGTGCACATACGCCCATACAATTGTCCAATTGCAATAACGAAGCTGAAGGTCTCTGTCTATGTCTCAGCTAGTAAACACAATGATTATAGTTCAATGACTCACTTTGCATAACTATGATTCAATCAATATAACATGAGAGAGTTACTAAATAATATTGCACATCATTTTGTTTGTAACTTCCTGTGATTCTTCTTCTATTGCAGACCCGACCCTTCATTATACACAGACTAATTTTGTAAAACTTTTCAATCGCAACTTCGATAATCAAAACTACATTCCCATAGGTGGTATTTGTTTACAAAAAATGTAGTTATTATGGTAGTGTGCCAAGTTGATCTGTTGTATCACATCTCATCCAGAACAACACATTCCTAACATTCCCAGTGAGATAAAAATCATTACTTCTAACATTTAAGTTTTGAAGGTATGCACAAAGAGTCTAAAGTTCAAATGTATACAGGCAGTCATGTCAAGAATAATTTTAAATGAAACACAGAAGGCCAGTGAAAGGGATAATTATGAATACAAACCATTAGAAACATCTTCACATTACCTGACAATTTCTGTGTGACCATGCCTTACAGCAAGATGCAGTGGATTCAACCGATTTTTATTGGCAATGTCTACAGTACAGCCAAATGCACAAAGAGTCTGTGCAACTGTCAGGAGTCCCTCACGTGATGCTAGATGGATAGGTGTGTTACCATCCTATAACAAAACAAAATTAAAATGTTGAGCATTAATGAGTATGTTGGAAGGTCTTTAGCTAATTCACGGATAGCCATTATTTTGACTGAAGATCCTACGATTTAACATCACATTAATAAAAATAGTACCAGACAAAACACGAGAACCAAGAACCAAAATTGAATTAGTACTGTTATTTATTCATACACACATACATTCTGCACCCATATCAACATGAAAATTGTGATACAACAAGTAAAATTTACCACTAAAATGTTTTCACAATGAATTTTTTTTTAAGCTCATGGTTCCGTGCATCGTAATTCAATGTGAATAAAAATCCAAAAGATGCAACAGTATGCAGATATTTATTTACTGCAAAGCTACTCTACATGTTTCGGGTGTCACAGCACCCATCACCAGGAGTATTAAAAACTGTACCCGCAGCCTCCAGTACAGGTCATACTACTTGTACCGCTACTCCCCTCCAACGTGGTCCCGATCACACCATAGCAAGTGTTCACTATATGCCAGTTCATGTTGTTTTGTGTTATTTTGAAGGATATTCTGTTCTGATTTTTATTTTTTAAAGTTGGAGTTAGTATCTACAACGGTACCATCCATAATTCATTTCATATTTTTCAGTGAGAGTGTCAGGCCTGATTAGGTAGAGAAAATCACTGCTAGGGTCTGTAGTTGTGCTGTCATTAGGGCATAGGTGTCTGAAAATGATGTGCATGTTACACTAAATCTGAAAATAAGTTGAAATCTATTCCTTGCCCCTCTGTGAGAGAATACACACAAGAAGAGTTTGGCCCACGTAAACCAGTGCCACTCTAATTTTTACCTGAATGCGATGCCAGTAACAAAAGCCCAATAACCTGCTAATTATCCCAATTGTTATAGACCACCACTGAACAATTTTTTATTGTTCTACACCTATTTTTGACAGTCTGCTGCAGGTTCCTCTTGTGCATAAAAACAATTCATTAGTAGTTCCTTGCATATCAGAGCAATGTAAAATATTCCAGGTACTCAGTTAAGTTAAGGCTCTGTCCGTTTGCAAAATGCACCAAAGTACTGGAGATAAATCATAAAATGGTGGGACAACTTAAAAATCCTGGCTGAAACAAGTGATCTGTTCATTCCAAAACATCTTGTTCATTGTCTATTTGTGATTTTGACAGATGTGAATTTATTATAAAATTTATACCAGCATCATAATCACTGGCAGTTTCTGCAGTTTTCTCTTCTACTCGTACTCCTCTCTTCGGTACCATGACTGCTGTTTGGTGAAACTCACAAATACACAAGAGACAACAAGAAAGTCCGGAGAGGTGCTGTGAATTCACATACAGGCAATATCAAACTGCCACATGCCAGTTGTCAGATACCTTGTTGTCACATAGAATAAACAAATACAAAATAAAATAAAAGAAAGGACAAAAACATATACAAAAAATATACCATGAAGGTGGTAATCTAAATGACCTGCATGCAATCTCTATTCAAAGGAAATGTGATCTTTTTCAGATCATAAGAAGAGATGTACTAAATTCAGCTACATTGATGTTCCAATATTAAAGCCATGACAACAAATGAATGCCAGTTTTGGTAGTGAATATAACAAAATATTCGATGTACTTGTTTGATTTTTACATTCATGGGATGACAGACAGGGAATATAATTTCCATACACTCAAGTTGAATAGATGTCTCTACTATCTAAGTTCACGCTGACAATAATTGACACATTACCTTGTCTTGTAGATCTATTTCTGCACCAGAATGCAACAGGAACATAGCACACTGGATCTGTCTCTTGTACAAAGCACTATGAAGAGGAGTAGACTCTTGATGATTTGTGACATCCAATGATGCACCACACTCCACAAGACAGCGCACACACTCCAAGTGACCCCGAGAACTGGCATGATGCAGTGCAGTGTCTCCATCCTACAACAAATATGTACTAAAAATAAAATTTAATTTCAGATTTGATATTATAATAGCAATAACTATGACTTTCAGTATCCTCTGGTATGTCGCACCGTGAAGTCTTGTATTTTGTTGCCAATGCTGTAGAAGAACCTGCAACTTTTACATTCAGGATAAAACAATAAATCACAAGGGAAGATAAGTGCAAATTACAGGGAAAAGGAGTAGAGAAATTGTGGATGCAAACAGGCCAAAGAAAAACAGTGGACATAGGACAGTAGGGAGGTAGGCATTTTTTATGGTACAAATAAAAAAATGCATGGAAAATATTTTTATTTGGAAAAAAAATTAAGAAGAGGTGCAGTCATTATACTTGAGAATCTTTTGTAAAACCCAAGGGATAAAAAAGGGAGGAAAGGGTGAAAAATATTACAAATCCCTGGAAATGGCCACTGTGACTAGGAGGGGAACAGAGGTCAATATAGTAGGTTCAGAAGTGAAATAAAGAAGACAGAGGAGGGAGAATATAGAAAAGACTTGAATGGTGTTGTAAGCTTTAGGTTTCAGATTTATTTTATAATAACCCTGAATCCCACTTCCCACTCAGTAAAAGTAGTACACTCCTCCAGACTCAAAGAGATCACACATTGCACACCAAATTTTGAGATAGCCTGACCAAACTACCCCATATGATGCACCTTTCAAGTAAGCAAACATGGTGCCCAACCTAGAAATAAAAGTTAATATGAAATTAAACAGTCAGTGTGCGAGTGATATGTGGCAGGATATTAAGATTTATAAGAGACAACATAACAAATTCAACAACAAATTGGGTGTCTCACCTCATTTTGGATGCCCACTACCACTCCAGCTCGCAGAAGAAATTGCAAAGCATCTGAATGACCACTCTTAGCAGCTGACATAAGCGGTGTATCTCCTCGTTCATCCATCTTCTGGAGATTGGCACCATGCTTATGAAGAAGTGTCAAAACCTCTAATTGTCCATGCCCAGCTGCAATATGTGCTGCTGTTTCACCATTCTGAAAGTGAAATTTTGTTGTTTCTTCAGTTATGAACAACATGAATTCTAGCACAAGCACACCACACACAAAATCTTGTATGTCGAAGCCTACAAATATACTGTATTCTCTGACAGCATGCTGATGTCACTAGTGAGGGCCAAGGAAACTTGGCTATTTGTCCCTCAGATGGTAAATCATTAACTGTCATTTATTTTCAACTTATGGCATTGCAGCCAAACTCCCAGAAGGTAGAACTAACTTCTTGAGAAGAGCTGTCCACACATAAATACATTATGATCGCCTTGACTTATGTTAGAAGGGAAAGCGGTGCATTCAGACAGCTATGATGGAACGGCCTTGCCATCAAACATGCAGTGGGTAATTTTAAAAGCCTTGGCTCCCATGTCTATGACGAAAACTTGACACTTAAAAGAGGTTAATGATGTTTCGGAAAGGAAACAGGCTTATAAGAAAGGTCAAAAATGGGGTGGGGGGGGGCCTCTTAGACTACTTCTTGGTATTACTCTGAGGTGTAATAAGACAATAATAAGATTTAATATTCTGTGGGCAATGTCTTTAGTGCAGCAGTATAGTTCTTGCAGGAAATGGCTGGTACTGTGGTAGTTCCAAATCCTAACGAAGTATCTTCCACTTTTTGGTGGGGACCAGTATTACATCTTCTTCAAAAGAGATGGTCCTTTCATTCTCACTAGCAAGTAAAGGAGTTGGAATTTTACTCAAGTGGAGGCCAAATGTTAATGATTCTGATATTAAAATGATGAGGATATCCTCTTTGTGCAGAGTTTCACTATACGCAGCATATGTAAGTGTACGCTGATACTGCACTTGAGATGTTGGGAGAGGTTCCTGTCAATTATTATTGATCAGTGTGTCTTCTCATCTCACCTGTCTGCTGCATGATACAGCTCCACTCTTCACCAATATTGTGTCACTTTCAAAGCATGTGACAGATTTAGGATGTTACAATGGGTTGTGCTGGGTAGTGTGCACTAAATAAATCACTGGTTTTGTGTCTGGTGTTTCGGCCTAAAACTCTCATGCAATTTCTAGAGTGCTGTGAGCACTTTTCACACGTTCTATCTGGTTGCAGTAACATGCTCATTCACCATGCTGTTCCTCAAACATCATCATCATGAGAGGAATTCCAATTATGGTCCTCTGGAAAATGTCCTTTCCAGTGCCTTGGACAACACATTCTCAGAGATTTCATTCTTTCTACTCCTGCCCCATCCAACTTCTCTGTTCTTCTTCACTTCCACTGTCATGACTTCAGTTTGACCTACATATTATTTTGTACTCTACTTTAAGCTTATCTCATTTGTATTCCAACATTTTTCCTCTTTGTTTCAGTTCTTGTAACACTTCCATTTACTTGTTTGAATTACATTTTAAATTAATTTTTCATTTTGTTTTGTTTTAAATGTATCTCCCTGTAGATTCTTTACCTTACTACATTTAATCTTACATCTCTTCATCTCTAGGTTGGACTTCTCTATCATACTACACGGCAGTGGCGTACCCAGGAATTTTGTTCAGGGGGGTTCAATAAATTCAGTTGAGGACAGAGAGAACAGGGATCTGGGGGCAGTAGTCCCCTAGCCAGCAGTTCTGGAGGCAGCTGTAATTTGGTACAAGAAATTTCATTTCATATAGTAAATTTTTTTTAATTCTTGGTACTTTAAGACTATTTATGATGACAACCAGTTTATTTGTCATTGCCAATGTAAAACAGTTGCAAACCTAGGTAGTTTTAGAATTTTACTGCCTTTTTTCTGAACATCTTGGGGTGTTGGCTTCCCAAATTCAGCAATTTTTGACAGTTTTCACAATCGGGTTGAGTTTGGCACGATTTTGGAGGGCCTTCGGAATTTGAACCCCCCCCCCCCCCCCCCCTCCCCCCCCCCCCCCCTCGCCCCCCCCCCCCAACAAAAAAAATAAACCCATCCTACATCCATATTTTCCCAACCCCCC
>Ga0123355_10011167_pt1 | contig 13825 bp, 13 predicted proteins | sample TergutEmb28metaG_3_FD_89872 | JGI IMG/M metagenome (GOLD analysis project Ga0123355, IMG submission 89872) | Embiratermes neotenicus P1 segment gut microbial communities from Petit-Saut dam, French Guiana - Emb289 P1 | ecosystem: Host-associated > Arthropoda: Insects > Digestive system > Gut ... | reverse complement strand
TTGGCTGTGCGCAAAGCGCGCCTAAACAAGCACGCCAGTGCGCTGTTCCGCTCGGCGGCGGGGCAATCGTTTATGCCCCGGTAGGCCCAACCTGTGTTTTCAGATACCCAGTGAAGTGTAACATTTTTAAAATTTTATCTATTATTTCATCAAATTTTAGCTTGCGTTTTTGCTCGAAATGTGGTAATATCTCATGGCGCATTTGATAAGAATCGTTTGCATTTAACGAAGATGGTCCGCTGCCGCTTAAGTTGCGGCATGAACATTTGCACGAAGGGAGGAAATCAGCGATGGATTTAGTCAAAGCACTCAGTGATCAGTATTTAAAACCTGAACTACCTACAATGAACGTCGGCGACACTGTAAGGGTAACTGTCCGCGTTAAAGAAGGAAACCGTGAGCGAAATCAAGCTTTTGAAGGCACGATCATAGCCAAGAAGCACGGCGGAATTAACGAAACAATCACAGTCAGAAGGATATCGTATAATGTTGGTTGTGAAAAGGTGTTCCCGGTTCATTCTCCGTCCATAGTCTCTGTTGAGACTGTAAGACGAGGCAAAGTAAGAAGAGCTAAGCTTTATTACCTCAGAGATAGAGTGGGTAAGAGGGCAAAAGTCAAAGAAAGAATTTAGTGATACACTAAATCTGATGAAAAAAGGGGAATCACCCCCTTTTTTTATTGCTGTTTTCGTGATAGTATGACTGAGTGTGTTGCAATTTTATCTACAACACACCGGAAGGAGCGAAATTAAGATGGGTATGGGCAAAAATGAAAGACCTGATCCGGATATCCAAGAAGATTGGGATATGATGTTGAAAATAAACGGTGAAAAGACCGATAAAAGCGAAGATGAACATGAACAAGATGAAAACAAAACCAGAATGGAGCTGTATGACTGGCTTCAATGTATTGTTGCGGCAGTTGTTTTTGGGATTTTTGTTTTTGTGTTTATTGGCAGAACAATAGGCGTTGATGGTGCGTCGATGATGGATACGCTTCATGATGGAGATCGCGTGATCATGTCTAACTTGTTCTATACTCCGGACAATGGAGATATTGTTGTTTTTCTGTCACCATCAGCGGCATTTGAAGGCAAGCCTCTGGTAAAACGGGTGATCGCTGTGGCCGGACAATCGATTGACATTAACTTTGAAACTGGTGATGTTTATGTAAATGGTGAGGTAATGTACGAGCCGTATATACGCGAACGCACATCGTACAACCGGCATAGATTCCATGGACCTGTGATGGTACCTGAGGGGCATGTGTTTGTCATGGGTGATAATCGCAACAGCTCTACAGATAGCCGAGACCCGCTTGTGGGTATGGTAGATATGCGTTACATACTCGGCAGAGTACATTTGATTGCAATACCGGGAGAAGATGGCATCAATCCCCGCAGTTGGGGTCGGATAGGACTTGTGAGTTAGTGCTCCATTTTAAAATAACTACCTATATTTGCGCACTGATTCCGAACTGTCATTAATACATGAAAGAAGTGGTCAGACTATGCGAGAAGACATGAATATTCAATGGTTTCCGGGACATATGACCAAAGCGCGCAGGATGATTGCGGAAAACATAAAGCTCATTGACGCAATATGTGAAGTCGTTGATGCACGTATACCATACGCAAGCAGAAATCCCGACCTCGACGACATGACCGCAGGCAAGCCGCGCCTTATGGTATTTAATAGAATCGATCAAGCAGATCCGGAAGCCACAAAGAAATGGGCAGCCGCCTTTAGAGCAGATGGGATGGGTGTTCTGGAGACCGATAGTAAGAGCGGCAAAGGGGTTGCGGGTTTCAATCTTGCAGTACGCACGTTGCTTTCTGAAAAAATTGCAAGATATAATGCAAAAGGGCAAACCGGTAGAATATTGAGAGTGATGGTAGTCGGTATACCCAATGTGGGTAAATCGTCTTTCATCAACAGGGTGGCAAAAAGAAGAGCGGCCGAGACATCCGATAAACCGGGGGTTACCAGAGGAAAGCAATGGATTAAACTGGATAAAGGGCTGGAACTGCTTGATACACCAGGTGTGTTATGGCCGCGGTTTGAAGATCAGACTGTGGCTGAAAATCTTGCCTTTACAGGGGCGATACGTGATCAAATTATGGATATAGAAACGCTGGGAGCGAACTTAATGTTTCGGCTCAATGCATTTTATCCTCAACGGCTCAAAGAAAGATACAAGATTGAGCCGGAAGCGGATGCAAGCGGATTTGACTTGCTTGAACAAGCGGCGAAAAAACGCGGATTTCTCATTTCCGGCGGAGTGCTTGATACCAATAGAATGGCTGTGGTTTTGCTTGATGAGTTTCGAGGCGGTAAACTGGGAAGAATAACACTGGAAATTAGGGACTAATATGGACTTGTGGTCGATTGAGCGCGAATTTTTTGAAGATGGATATGAGCTGATTTGCGGCGTTGACGAAGCAGGCAGAGGTCCGCTTGCCGGACCGGTTTATGCCGCGGCTGTGATTTTACCGTTGGGTATAGATATCCCACAACTGGACGACTCTAAAAAATGCTCTGAAAAAACGCGTGCAAGGCTATATGATGAAATCATGGAAAAAGCAATCGCCTGTAGTATCGGTACTGCTCATCACAAAGAAATAGACGAACTGAATATTTTGCAAGCGACATTTTTAGCGATGAACCGAGCAGTTGATGCGCTGGAGGTAGAGCCTTCAATTGCCTTGATTGATGGAAATAGAGATCCTAAAGTCCGTTGCCGCAGCCGTTGTATTGTAAAGGGAGATGCGCTATCTGCGTCAATAGCAGCAGCATCGATTCTTGCCAAAGTCAGCAGGGATAGATATATGATAGAAATGGCGGCTCAATATCCACAGTACGCATTTGAAAAGCACAAGGGTTATGGCACTCAATTGCATTATGAAAAGTTGCAAGCGTTTGGTGCTTCGGAAATTCATCGTTTGACGTTTCTTAAAAATAAACACAGCAACACGCATAAGACAGCGGCAAAACAGCGCGGAAATCTGGGTGAGGCACTTGCGCTGGAACATCTCAAAGAAAATGGCTACCATTTTATTGTGCAAGGATTTCGCTCCAGAGTGGGTGAAATTGACCTTATTGTGGAAAATAGAGACCATATCGTATTTGTTGAAGTGAAGCTCAGAAAAAATGCTCATTTTGCAAATGCGTGTGAATATGTCAATAAGACCAAACAGAACAAAATAAAAAACACTGCAAAACTGTGGCTTGCAGCCCATAGAACAGATCTCCAGCCGAGATTCGACGTTATTGAGATATATATGGAAGACAATGCAGCAAATCCAAAAATCATACACTTAGAAAATGCATTTTAGGGGGATATTTAATGCAATATCAAAGCACAAGAGGTAATGGTGCGCAGATTACTGCGGCGCAGGCAATAGCTCAAGGATTGTCTGAAAACGGCGGACTGTATGTGCCTGAAAATTTTCCGCAGCTTAGCGAAAAAACAATAAGTGATCTTGCGTCTATGTCCTATAAAGACAGAGCGGCATATATACTCGACTTATATTTGAGTGATTTTAGTATTGACGAAATCAGCAGATACACAAGCGAAGCATATTCTATGCCGAATTTTTCAAATCCGGCGATTGCACCGCTGCACAAGCTTGATAAAAGCACCCACTTTCTGGAATTGTGGCATGGGCCGACATGTGCCTTTAAAGACATGGCACTGCAAATGTTGCCGCACTTGTTAACCGCCTCACTGAGGAAGATTGGAGAAAAACGTCAAGTCTGTGTTTTGGTAGCGACTTCGGGTGATACCGGCAAAGCTGCGTTAGAAGGATTTTGTGATATTTCCGGAACAAAAGTGATGGTATTTTACCCCGATGAAGGTGTATCGGATGTCCAGAAGCTGCAAATGACAACTCAAGAGGGCGAAAATGTCAACGTGGTCGCCATCGAAGGGAATTTTGATGATGCGCAAGCAGGGGTCAAAGCGATTTTTTCAGATGCGCATCTACAAAAGGAACTTGATAAAGCAGGTTTCTTACTGTCTTCGGCAAACTCTATTAATTGGGGAAGGCTTGTACCGCAAATAGTCTATTATATTTCAGCATATTGTGATCTGATTAATCAGGCAGAAATCACGCCGGGTGAAAAAATAAACTTCTGCGTTCCGACCGGAAATTTTGGCAATATACTCGCAGCATATTATGCAATGAAGATGGGATTGCCTATCGGCAAGCTGGTTTGTGCTTCGAATAGCAATGATGTTTTGACAGAGTTTTTAAAATCAGGTATATATGATAAAAACAGACAGTTTTTTACAACGGTATCACCATCCATGGATATTCTGGTTTCCAGCAATCTGGAAAGACTTTTATTTGATATCATGGGCAGAGATGGGCAGTGCATATCCAATCTGATGGCTGCGCTAAATACTGATGGACGTTATGTGGTACAAGGGCATTTCAAAGACGAAATTGACCGGATATTTTCCGGGGGAATGTGCTCAGAGGAAGATACATTAAAGACGATTGCTACAACATATCACGAGCATAAATATCTCATGGACACGCACACAGCAGTGGCGTACAAAGTGCTCAGCGACTATCGGAATAAAACCGGAGACGAAACAAAGTCGGTGATTGTTTCAACTGCCAGTCCATTTAAGTTTTGTGATAGTGTATTGAGTGCTCTGGGCTGTGACAACACAGGAGATGGTATGAAACTGCTTAAACTACTGGCACAGTATACTCAGACGGATACTCCGACACCGCTTGCAGCGCTGGAAGGGAAAAAAGCTCGATTTTTGACATCCATTTCAATAGATAATATGAAAACAGAGGTACTTAAATTCTTGAAAGGGTAGACGAAATGGGCTTATACGCAATAGGGGACTTGCACCTGTCCCTCGGTACGGACAAGCCGATGGACGTATTTGGCGGAGGGTGGCAAAATTATATTGAAAAAATAAAAGAAGGATTTGCTCACCTTGAACCGGATGATATATGCATTTTATGCGGCGATACATCTTGGGGGATATCATTTGAAGAAAGCCTTCCTGATTTTAAATTTATTAGTGAACTACCGGGCAAAAAGATCATCCTTAAAGGCAATCATGATTACTGGTGGGGAACCGTGACAAAAATCAAAGAATTCTTCGAAAAATATAACATAGAGAATATTGAAATATTAAATAACAATTGTTTTTTTTATGAAGACATCGCAATTTGCGGTACCAGAGGCTGGTTAAATGATGAGGATGATGAAAGCCATTTTCCTCTGGCCTTCGGCGCACAAGCGGAAATGGGGCATAATAAGAAAATTATGGCTCGTGAAACAGGGCGACTCCGTGCATCACTGCAAGCGGCAGGTGATGCCGAGATCAAGCTGTGTTTTTTTCATTATCCACCCAGATTTAAGGGATTTGTATGCCATGATATCATAAATGTCATGAATGAATTCGGGGTGAGCAGTTGCTATTATGGACATCTTCATAGCTACGGTCACCGTTTTGCCGTGCGCGGTCAGGTCGCAGGGATCAATTATGAACTTGTTTCGTCTGACTACTTGGGATTTAAACCTAAGAAAATAATGTGAAGCGATGTGCTACCGAGCCTTATTGAGTGCAGCTTGCCATGAAAAGAAAAAAATAGTGAGGACAACATGATTAATTTAGATTTAATAACCGGATTTTTAGGTGCCGGGAAGACTACTTTTTGCAGTATTCTTTTGAAGCATTATATGGAAAAAGGCGCACGCCCTGTGTATATTGTCAACGAGTTTGGTCAAACCGGACTGGATGCAGAAATTATAAAAGCAGATGGATTTAATGCCGTGGAAATGTTTGGCGGGTGCATTTGTTGTACACTCAAGGGTGAAGTTTCGGTTGCGATCTTAAAAGTGATCGAAGCATTCTCGCCGACCCATATAGTCTTCGAACCTTCGGGTATCTTCATTTTTGATGAGTTTTTTAATATTTTAAAACAGGAGCAAATAAGGGATAAGTGTGTGCTGGGTAATGTAATTACCATCATTGACGGTGTGAATTTTAATTATTCAAAGGCCAAGTTTGGCAGTTTTCTTTACAATCAAATCAAAAATGCACCGACTTTGATCATCAGTAAGCTTGAAAAAAATAAATATACAGCAGATGAGCTGATTGCAGATTTAAAAAATATAAATCCGGATGCATTGATCATGGCAAAAATATGGGAAAAATTTGATGCGCAGACATTTGATGTTTTACTCAATGAGCGAAAAGGGATGCATTTTGATCATCCTGACCACATCCACGGGCATTTTCAATCGATAACGATAAAGCCGGATATGGTCTTTGTGCAAGAAAAATTAGATATGTTTGCTGATTTATGCATTGCGGGTGTTTTTGGTGACCTTTACAGAGTTAAAGGGGTATTAAAGACAGAATCAGGCTCAATTTTGCTTAACATAGCAAATGAAGATGTAAATATTGAACATTTTAAAGGCTATTCGGAAGAAACACTGACCTTTATAGGAAATAATGTAAATAGCGATGAGATAGAGCAATTTTTCCAACATGGCTGATAGACAAAATAAGAGAGATATTGACAATGATCAAAAAATATGATAATTTTTAGCGGTAATAATGAAAAGTTGAGGTAATTTATGATGAAAAGAATAGTAACTTTAGAGACGCGTGATTTTCCTCAAAGTTTTGAGGACGGTGGATGTGGGCAGTGCCAGACATCTTGCCAATCGGCCTGCAAAACATCTTGCGGAGTAGCCAACCAACAATGCGAAAATCAAGACAATAAAGAATAAACCCCACGACTGGAGTGTGGAGGTATTGCTGATGATTTTTGTTATTTTGCTCGGAACGGGTCTCGTCGCCCTACACTTCGCAAAACAAAAAAACCATCAGCAACACCCTGTAAGTCTGTGCGTACGGTATATTCTTCAAAAAAATAGTGTCCGGTATGCCTGAAGTCGTACCGGACACTATCTTGCGCATAATCCGTTTGCAATATTCGAGATGTGTTCTTTGTGAAAGGAATTAAAAAAGTGATACACGCATATAAACTAGATGGATATAATATTATATTAGATGCATCTAGTGGCTCAATACATAATGTTGATGATGTGGCATATGATGCAATAGTGCTCAGAGAGGATCTGAGCGCTGATGTCGTTAAGGAAGTGCTGATGTCTAATTTTTCACAATTGCCGGAAAGTGAGATAGATGGACTAATGCAAGATATAGATGAACTTATAGCATGTGGGAAACTATTTGCCCCTGATCATTTCGTTTCTGAAAAAACAAAAAAAGCGCTACCCCTTAAGGCATTATGCTTGAATATATCCCACACTTGCAACATGAATTGCGCCTATTGCTTTGCCGGCAAAGGCGAATATGGCGGCGATGAAAAGCTGATGAATCTTGAAATCGGAAAACGGGCGATTGATTTTCTCATTGAAAATTCAAAAGGACGCAGCAATCTGGATGTGGACTTTTTTGGTGGAGAGCCTTTATTAAACTGGGACGTAGTCAAAGAAATTGTAAAATATGCAAGAAGCATAGAGCAAAAGCATGAGAAGCATTTTCGATTCACACTGACGACAAACGGTTTGATGATTGACGAGGACGTCATAGAATTTTCGAATCGTGAAATGCATAATATTGTATTAAGTTTGGATGGCCGTCCGGAAATACATGATAAACACCGCATACTTCCTGATGGAAAGGGGAGCTATGACCATGTGCTTCCAAAGTTAAAAAAAATAGTGGAAGCCAGAAATGGCAAAGGCTATTACATCAGAGGCACATTTACACCTGAAAACCTTGATTTTGTCAATGATATCCTACACATCGCAGATTTGGGATTTAAAGAAATTTCGCTCGAACCATCAGTTGCAAAGCTCGGTTCACCTTTTGGATTTGCCAATGAGGATTTGCCGGAGCTCTTTAGACAGTATGAACTGCTTGCTGCAAAAATGTTAGACAGGGAAAAAGAGGGCAGAGGATTTAATTTTTATCACTATACGCTTGACTTGAGCGGCGGACCTTGTGTCCATAAGCGTATTGCCGGATGTGGAGTTGGCACAGAGTATATGGCTGTAACTCCGGATGGTAAGCTTTATCCATGTCACCAATTTGTGGGCGATGATGAATTTTTGATTGGCGATATTTGGCGTGGTGCAACAAATGAAAAGCTGCGAGAACAATTTGCGCAAACAGATATTTATTCCAGAGCAGCCTGTAAGGATTGCTGGGCCAGATTTTTTTGCAGCGGAGGTTGCGCGGCAAATGCATATAATGATACGAGCGTTGTGCATGGAGTTTATGATATAGGTTGTGCGCTTTTCAAAAAGCGACTGGAATGTGCGATCATGATGAAAGTTGCGCAGCAGTGCAGTGAGTGAGTTGATGAAAAAACATACAGCAGCGGCCGATCCCAAATGTGCAAATGGGTCGGCCGCTGTATCAATGCTATGTGTAGTGTGCGATATTTTCATCGCATCGCAGCTCGGAACTTACACAACCTTTGCTAAGAAGTCTTGTAAACGAGCGCTTTGAGGATTGTTAAAAAACGCTTCCGGTTTATTTTGCTCAACGATAACGCCCTCGTCCATAAACAAGACACGATGACCAACCTCGCGAGCAAAACCCATCTCATGTGTGACGACAACCATGGTCATACCCTCATGTGCCAAATCTTTCATAAGATCCAAAACCTCGCCGACCATTTCAGGATCAAGCGCAGAAGTGGGTTCATCAAAGAGCATCACACTAGGTTCCATAGCCAACGCCCTGACTATTGCGACACGCTGCTTCTGGCCGCCTGAGAGTGTGGCAGGATAGTTTTTTGCCTTGTCAATCAATCCGATGCGGTCGAGCAAGCGATGTGCAGTTTCTAAGGCTTGCTTTTTGGAGGCCTTCTTTAATGTGACCGGAGAAAGGGTTATATTTTCCTCCACGGACAGGTGAGGGAAAAGATTAAAATGCTGAAACACCATGCCCATCCTTTGGCGATGCGCATTGAGTAGGTGTCCCTTTCTGTAGCTGGAGACATCTTCGTTTTCGAACCAAATTTCACCGCTGGTAGGGAATTCCATGAGATTCAAACAGCGTAAAAATGTGCTCTTGCCGCCGCCTGATGGTCCGATTACAACGACTTTTTCACCTTGCAAGATCGTTTCGTCAATCCCGCGCAGCACTTTGATATCTCCAAAATCTTTTGTTAATCCTTTGACACTAATCAATTGCTTCTCAACCCTTTCCTCTTAATTGGTTTGACACGGCGATCACTCTTGCTGAGTTTCTTTTCCATTTTTTTGACGAGGAACTCAAGGAACAAAACCAAAATCAAGTAGATCGTAGCGACAAAAAACAAAGGCCCTGGGTCAAAAGTCCGCCCGCGTATGATATTGGCGACATGGGTAAGTTCGGTGATGGCGCCTACACTGGCTACAGAAGTCTCTTTTAACAAGCTGATAAACTCATTGCCAAATGCCGGCAAGCAGTTTTTGATGGCCTGTGGAAGAATGATTTTTATCATGGTTTGCACATAACCGAGTCCCAAACTGCGCCCGGCTTCTGTCTGGCCTTTATCAATGCTGAGTATACCGCCGCGGAAAACCTCAGAAACATAAGCCCCCGAATTAAAACCAAAAGCTAAACTTCCGATGAGTAAGTGATTGCGTGATGTCGCAAGTATGACAAATGACCAAAGTAATACTTGTACAATTACCGGAATACCGCGCACTATCGAGACATAAATAGATACGATCCTATTGAGTATTCGAATAGTGAGGTTCGGCTTTTCAAGCGTATCATGAGATACTCGGATGACTGAAACAAAAAGCCCAACAACAAGACCCATGAGCAGTGCAAAAAAAGTAATCAGGAGGGTCATTTCAAGCCCCGATAACCATAGCCGCCATCTATCTTCGGCGATGAAAGCATTATTTACTGCTCTTACTACCGTTTCTACCATTATTCAACAGCCTTTCGCATGTGGTGTAACGTACAGAAATTTACGTAGAAACCGAGGGAGTGATTACCCTCGGTTTCTACGTAATCACAAGTGTCTAAGGTACTCTGACTATAGCGACCTGAGATGCATTAAAATAGCCTTGAGTGAAATCAACATGCTCGCGGCGATCATCTCTGATGGTCATGCCAGCCATGCCAAAATCGACTTGTCCGGTTTGGACAGCCAGAATAATAGAGCCAAAATCCATGTTAATGATCTCAATTTGATAGCCTAGAACATCACCGATCGCACGTACGAGACATACATCGAAACCAACGATTTCATTGCCTTCCATAAACTCAAAAGGCTCAAATCCGGCGTCGGTTCCCATAAGCAACACCCCATTGGGATGCGCTGTACCTGCCGGTGTGACATAGCGGGATGCCTCAGGGTTTTCGTTGATCCAATAGTCATAGATTGCATCCATTGTGCCATTGGCACGCAATTGATTGAGTGCATTGTCAAACAGGGCAGTGTATGAACTTCCGAGTGGAAATGCAATGCCGTAATATTCTTGAGTCAGTTCTGCATCTAAGATCTTGAGTTGACCTTGGTTTGCAAAGACAAAACGTGCAGCAGGTAAGCTGTCGATGACTACCGCATCAACAGTGCCGGAAAGCAGTGCCCAAACAGCATCTCCACCCTGTGTAAAAGCGTCTACTGTTGCATCGGGAAAATTCTCATCAACAAAAATGTGTCCGGTGGTGTCTCTTTGTACGCCGATTGTGGCAGTGGCCAGATCCTCGACGGATGTGATTGCCCCATTATCATCGCCGCCGCACGCTACAAGCGCAAAAGCTGCGATCAGGACAATCATAACTACTAAAATCTTTTTCATAATATTTCCTCCTCGATTTGAATGTAGATAATTATACAAAAAACATGAATATAATTCAATAGGGAATTTTCATAATTTGATATATTTTTTGCAGTTGAAGTTCTATACATTATGACCAAGTTGTTATTGTGGGTAAGCTGATGCAGAAAAATGCTGCGGCATCATAGATTAAAAATTCTAACATGAATGCCGCACGCATAATGCTCATCTTGAATTTAATATTTATTCACAAACGGTGTCCGATGCGATTACATGAAGGTTGGCCTGAGCAAGACTGCACATTTAGGTGTCGGGAGTCACCGGAGGGAAGAGGCTATCAGGCCAAATCGGCTCTTCGGGCGTTGGGTCAGGATCCGGTGGAGGAGCAGGGGGCTGGGGCGGAGGATCAGGAATCGGATCGGGTATGGGGTCAGGCTGGGGTGGAGGATCAGGAATCGGATCGGGTATGGGGTCAGGCTGGGGTGGAGGATCAGGGATTGGATCGGGTGCGGGGTCAGGCTGGGGTGGAGGATCAGGAATTGGATCGGGTGTAGGATCAGGCTCCGGCTGGGGATCAGGAGTTGGATCAAGATCGGGTTGTAATTCGTCCGGTGGAGTATACTCATCTCCATCATCGTCGTCATCGTTATCCGGATCGGCTGTAGATGAACCAATCCACCTATATACAAACACAATTTGGTTTCTGCCCGGATCACTTGAAAGGGTAATCGTGCGCGAGCGATCGCCGACAATCTCATAATATTGTAGGGCGGGAGCGTGAACAGTGATTTCTTCACCAAGAATACCTGTTCGGCTTTGTTGTGAAATGGTACTACCCATGATATCCAGTAGGTTGAGTGTATAGGAGGTTGTTTCAATTCCGCCTGCTCCGACCGGAGGTCTGTGGGTTGGCCTTCCGGGTGTTGTGAACTGTCTGGTTTCCAGCCCCTCGTGGATCGGTGTCATGACCATGCGGAATATATGTGCCGCCGGATTGCCTTGTGATGACATGCGCGCAGGTGTGTCAAAACCGGTCCAGACGCCTGCGATATAATATCCTGTAAAACCGACAAACCAACGGTCTTGGCTCTCATTAGATGTGCCGGTTTTGCCGGCGGTCGGCATACTGCGTCCAAGGTTTGCTGCACCACCTGTTCCGTTGACAACAGCTTGATGCAATATTGCGGTCATCATGTGTGCATTATTTTCCTCCAAGACGCGAACACCCACCGGAGGATTATCCATGAATATGTTACCGTCAGTGTCATATATGCGTGAATATGTCCGCAATTCCATGCGCTCGCCGCCGGTAGGAAAAATCGTAAATCCCGAGGTCATTTCGCGTACGGTTGCGCCATTAGTTAATTGACCTGCTGCAAGCGGCGCATAGTTTTCGTCTGCCGGGTTGAGCTGAAATCCAAGCGCATCAGTTAAGAAGCTAAAACCGGCAGAAGGTCCCATTTCGTCAAGAATGATTGCCGGAACAGTATTTAAGGATAAGCGCAATGCCGTTTCTACTGTGACAACTCCACGGAAAGACCTGTCGGCATTTCGCGGCATCCAAGTAGTGCCATTGAGACTTGTGTTTGGGCTGTCATTATATTGTGAAGAGGGTATGATCAGTCCGAACTCCATTGCCGGAGCAAATACGGAAATCGGTTTGATGGCCGACCCGGGAGGTCTGCGTGTCATAGTTGCTCTGTTTAAAAGCATATTGCTCGTTTTCGCACCTGTTCCGCCTGAAAGTGCACGCACTTCGCCGGTAAATGGGTCGGCTACAATAATGCCGGATTGAAGCGGTTGCGTTGAACCGGTAACACGCGGCAGATTATCTCGATTTTGGTATATATTATCAACAATGGCTTGCATTTCCAAATCAATGGTGGCTCTGATCCTCAGACCATGCGTGTATAATACTCTTGTGGCCCATTGGGCGTTATAGCCTCTGCGCATTTGCAAATCTCTGATCACGTCGCGGATGATTGCCTCTTCAAACCATGTGTAAATAACGGGCTGAAAAGTCTCGTCTTCACCTCTGCGGAAATTGAGTGGTTCATTGATTGCATGCCTAAGTTCGTGTTCATCGATAAATTCAAGTTCATGCATTCTGCGCAGGATGATTTCCTGCCTTTCTTTATTTGCACGCCGATTGGCATAAGGGCTGAACCTTGAGGGATTGTTGGTGATGCCAACAATGGCGGCACTTTCGGCCAAAGTCAGCTCTGAAACATCTTTACCGAAGTAGAAGTTAGCTGCTTCACCGATCCCGAAGCGCCCATGCCCGAAATATATGATGTTTAAATACATTTCGAGGATCTCGTCTTTAGACCACTGGCGTTCAAACTCAAGCGCTCTGAAAATTTCTTGAAGCTTCCTTTGGACGGTTACATCATCTTCGTGCGTCAAGTTTTTTATAAGTTGCTGAGTTATTGTTGAGCCGCCGAAAGTGTCGCGCATACTCAGGAACATATTCATAAAGGCACCGGCAGTCCGATACCAATCGACACCGTTGTGCCGCCAAAATCTATGATCTTCTATTGCCAAGAGCGCTTCGATAAGATGTTCGGGAACTTCTTCAAGCGTGACATTGCGCCTAAACTCAGTCCACTGGAGTGTGACCAGATCGACCTCTTCGCCGGTTTCCGGATCAATGGCAAAAATGACACTGGCTTCTGAGAGGGCAATATCGTTCGGATTAATTTCCAAGCCTGTGGATATGTTTGTCCGCAAGTATATAAGAAAAATGCACGAAAAAACAGCGACTGTGGTCAGCAAAATCATAAATCCGGTGCCAAGTGCTTTGAGTGCAATAAAGAAAATATCTGAAATAGCCCATGCGCCATTTTTGGCAACTTTCTTAACAATTCGTTGAGTCTTTTTTGTCATATAATTTGATGACCATCCCTCTTCTAAATTAGTATGTATATCTCTCTCGTACTCGCTTATTCGCAGTATTTCGCAATATTTCATTTTTCTGTTTGTGAGATTTTAGTTAATGACGCATTGCGAAGCCTTGAAATTCACA
>Ga0123355_10011166_pt1 | contig 13825 bp, 10 predicted proteins | sample TergutEmb28metaG_3_FD_89872 | JGI IMG/M metagenome (GOLD analysis project Ga0123355, IMG submission 89872) | Embiratermes neotenicus P1 segment gut microbial communities from Petit-Saut dam, French Guiana - Emb289 P1 | ecosystem: Host-associated > Arthropoda: Insects > Digestive system > Gut ... | reverse complement strand
CTGGATAGACCGTGTCCGATACAGTGCAAGACTGCTGGCTACCCCCTCCATTCGCCTTTTTCCCCTTCACTTCTCCACCCGTGCGTTTCCGTGTGCCATCACATTCCATTTCCACTCTACCAATGGTTTGTTCTGAAACTAGACATCATACCAGCAGTTCGAAGCCTGTAATCCAGTGTCTGGTACTTGAGAGAAGTAGGATCTAGCCGTGGATCATAACCAAAGCGAACCCACATGACTCTCCACGGACCAGTTACAAAATAATACGCAACTACAGGCAACAGATACTTTAATTGTGCTTTGGTGTATTTGGTCAAATACAGGAGAGCATTCTTGGACCACACAGGACGTTCTTCAAAGATCTGCAAGCATCAGAAATAATGTTACATTAGTAGTGCGGCACATACACTTTATTCTGTTCTGGTGCTTAATTCTAACAGAATAAATATTAACCACACATACCATTCAGAAAATATGGGTCTTACTACCAAACTACATGAGCAGAGCCCTTCCTGAGAAGCTAACTGTTTGTCAGCCAATCAATACACTCACCACCTTTTATGGAACACCAAGGATCATTGATGTGTTCACATAAGCCCACCATTTGTCCCTATCCAGTCCCTACCTTCTTATTCTATTTCTTTAAATTCCACATTACAGTAATATTATTCTCCTCTCTATGCCTTGGTGATTCAAGTGGCCTCTTTCCTTCAGGTTTCCCCAACAAAACATTTTTCTCTTCCCCAAGTGCCATGTGCTCCACCCACCTTATCCTCCTTGATTCTATCACCATAATAACAAGTGGTGAGGCATACACAGATCATAAACTGGTGTTCTTACATGAATGAATATTATGATGTAATGCTGTGTAGTGTGTTGCATATGTACCAGTATGCCACCTCCATCTTCACTGTGCATACAGAGACAGCAGGTTGTCCTGAAATGTCAGTATAGCAGTACCTCATTGCTTATTATTTGTTGCAACAGGGTGAGGTAGCAAGGTGGTAAGAAAGGACGCAAGGTACATGCACCAGCAAGTATTTCATATCTATTGTAACAAAGTCTCCCATGACTGAAACTATAAATGTAATCTCAACAAAGCAAATGTATTTGAAAAAGGTATACCACTGCCTGGCTGATCTGAGGTGATCCTATCAGTGATCCCACCCCGATGACAGCAGCTATCCACAGTGTTCAGGAGCTTGTCTAGTAAGCTGGTCACTACTATAACAGTCTATCAGATTACACAGCATCACATCCCAGAAACTGAGCAAGAGGGCCCAAGCAGGGGAACTTACAATTCTTATTCAGAAGGTGCAAGGTTTGAATCTCAGTTAGGACATTCACTACACTCACAGGTTCCTGTGGTGCTCCTCATTCACTCCACACAAATGACAAGACAGTATATTAAATTACACTACCACCATTCTTCCCCCCTCAACATCCTTTCCAATTCATTACCAATCAGACACTCAATATGCCATACAGTCTCAGTTCCTGGCAACAACATGCATATACTACAAATGCAGACATATCCCACAAAATTGTAATATTACCTTTTTGACAGTTTCGAGATGAACTCCATCAAGAAATTTAAGACGTAGCAGTTTCACTGCAATATTCCGTGGTTTTGCAGGAACATTCTGAATGTCAAATGTCACAAAAACTGCATGGCCTGACCGGCGACGTCTTGTTCTGCCAATGATGTTGGGAGGTGTAGCCGTATCATCTCCTGGTTCTTTGCGGTACAGATATTGCTTGTGTAATGAAACAATATATTAAAAAAAACAAATGTTCTTTGTATGTGGTGTAAGATTTGCAACCTGTTACAAGAACTCTACTCCCCTGTACATTGAACAGACAGACACTGAAACTTAAGTGTTAGTGCTTGTAGTGCCTTTCTAAACAAATTCATAGGCAGGCAGGATAAAATTTGTGATATTAGAAGTTTTCACAGTGGTGTTGATAGAGATTCGGTTCTTCTTGGATGCTAGGCCATGTCGACTTGGACAGCTTGATCAAAAAGATAGAGGCACCAGACTGCTCCAAAACATCACTAACTATGTGGTCTGTAAGTAAAGTAATGAGACTGCCTGTGTATGGCATGAACTGGCAACACTGCAGGCTCACCCTTCATGTGAAGTGTAGGTAAACGTCTCATAGACTTCTAGTATGAGTTTCAACTTGCTAGCGTCACCATGTTAATTTTAGTGCGGTTTTTGTGAAGCAGTTTTTGTGTGTGTCACGGAAATGGAAGAGTGCAATTTCGAGCAATGATGTGCAGTCAACTTTTGTGTCAAACTTGAGGAAACCAGCACTGAAACTTTCAATAAACTGAAACAGGCCTATGGGGAGCATGGTTTGTCGAGATCACAAGTGTTCAAGTGGTATAAGGCATTTTCAGAGGGCTGTTAATCCATTAAAGATGAACCCCGCTCTAGAAGACCTTCAACTTCAAAAATGGATAACAATGTGGTGAAAGTGCGAGCCCTTGTGCGGTCATACTGTCGACTCACAGTGTGAATGTTCGCTAGTGAGTTAAATTTGAACCACACCACGGTCCATCAGATTTTAACACAGGAATTAGCCATGAGAAAATTGTGTGTGAAGACTGTTCCCAAAAACCTAACAATCGAACAGAAGGACAATCGGAAGGACGTATGTCTTCATCTTCTGGAACGGATCCAAAGTGACAGAAATTTCTTGAAGAACGTGATTACAGGTGACGAAACATGGAACTGTGAGCACAATTCAGAAAAAAAAGACAAAGTAAGGAATGGCACACACCTGCACCACCATGTCTGAAAAAAGCAAGAATTGAGCAAGTCAAAAATCAAATCCAAGCTCATCTGCTTTTTTGACAGTCAAGGGATTGTCCACACAGAATTTGTGCCTCAAGGACAAACAGTTAATCAGTTTTATTACCGTGAGATTCTTGGAAGACTAAGAAAAAGAGTTGTTTGCGTGCAACCAAGCATTGCTAACAATTCGATGCTCCATCACGACAATGCCCCTTGTCACATGGCGATCTCTGTGATCGAATTTTTGGCTAAAAAGGGCATTCCTGTGGTTCCACAGCCCCCATACTCCCCTGATCTGAGTCCGCGCAACTTTTTTTTGTTCCCAAAACTAAAGTTTTACCTTAAAGGATGCCATTTTTGGATGGTGTAAAACATCAAAAAAGCTGTAACCGACCAACTAAAAGCAATTCCGGTTAGTGACTTCCAGCGCTGCTAAGAAGAGTGGGAACAATGTCTCCGGAGATGTGTAGCCTCCCAAGGGAACTATTTTGAAGGGGACAAACTTGATGTGTAGTTTAAAAATAAATAAAGAGTTATACTGAATCAGTCTCATTACTTTATTTACAGACCACATATAGTACAACTCCAATTTTAGATTTTATGGAAACCACCTAAAATGGCAAAAACCTGGAAATTATTGTTAGTATGGGCATTTATCTGGGGTCATATAAAAAGTGTGTAAAATCATGAAAAATGTAAATTGTGGGACCATAAAATTGGGGTTGTACTGCATTGACCAGTTGATACAGCGTAACATGTCAGGAGACTAGAATAGTCAGGATACAAAAAGTTAAACTGAGGAGCCTTGAAAATAAACATGGTACATGAAACGGTGATATTTCACTTTCTCTCAACCTGTTGGCCCAGAGGTTGACCGTCCCATATTTGGCCCAGCTGAACAGATCTTATTATATTAGCACAAAAACAAAGACTAGTCCTGTCCCCAAAGCATACTGTTTTGTTTACTATTTATTTATTTCTATTAATATTAGAGCACAACATGATAAAGTGCATGAAACTAATGGACAGAAAAAGAAGAGCATTAAAATTACAGTCTATAACAGAGACACCTAGGGGATGACAAAAACTAGGTGGTTTGGCAAGATACTGGATGATTTGGAAGATAAAGCCCACAAGAAATCAAACAGAACAGACTGTGGCAAGACAGAAAAACTTGGAAACAGAGAGTTCAGGTCTTCAGTGATCTGAATCTGTGTCATTACATGCCTGTTGTCAGACATTTCAAAGGCATGACAAAACATCAGGAAACACTAAACCAGCAACACAGTGTCACATCCCAGACAGCCTGGCTCTTCATCAGCAGCACTGTGAAAACCTCAAATCTCATAAACCTGGAGCTCTTCAGCCACCAACTCAAATAAAATTAAAACAATGCTAGGAAAAAAGGCACTGACGAACAACGGAAATCTGTCTTTGAGGTACAACGTTAGCACAGGAAACATATTATATAGTTAAGAGTGGCACTAACAGACTTACTAAATTACTTAATGTAAATATAAGGTACTGTACATGTACCTGCATTGTATCCATACGTGAAAAGGTAGCTGGTGGCAAGAAATATGGTGCATCACCAGTCAGCCATGAAAATGTAGGAAGTCCAATTGGAACCAGGCTGCTGTAATTGCACACGGCAGGGCCATGACTACCAAATTCAGGATTCATGGGAATGTACTGGAAGTCACAGAGGTCTAAAGACACAAAATAACTTTGTAAAAGTCACAATTATGTGACTTGATTATGATCAACTAACCTAGTTATGATTGAACTGCCATCAAATACAGATTATATTCTTCTGGAATCATAATCCACTGTCCAAAGCAAAAACATTTGCAGCTGATTTGACACAGCAGGTCATTTGTTACTTTTTGGCTGGTGAAATTTTCAAGTGGAAGGCTAGAACCAAGTTACTTGTGCAACAATCACAGTAGCAGATGGGAGGGCAAAACAAAACAAAACAAAACAAATATCCTGCCCCTGCCACCTCACATAAACAGTAGGCCTAAATGCCAGTTCTGCTGGGCCAGAAACTAACAAATGGCCCATGCCAGTTACAGAAACCATACGAATGAAAACATACTGCTTTAGAATATAATTTGATACAAGCAACATAACCTATACAAGCTTGGTGAGTACGTAAGATCTTCAGTGTTACAAACTGTCTTGTTGCATATCACATGTTAGCAGTCTCTTCTCCACCCTTCTTCTGTATTATACTGCTGACTGCAATTTAGTCTGTATTCACATAACTGTGGAGGATTTTTTACTCAAGACCTGTTGCCTGCAAATTCATCCTTCACCGTTCTGAATGGGTGTGAAACTTGATCTCTCACATTAAGCAAAAAAACATTGGCTGGGGTTGTTGGAGAATAGGGTCCTCAGAAAGATATATGGCTTAAGAGGGAGAAAGTAACACCAAAATGAAGATAATTACATAAGGGGCTTCATGATTTGTATACCTCAGGTATTAATCGCTGATTCAATCAAGGGGGATATGGGTGGTCTTGTGGCACATAAGCAGATGGACAGAAACAAATACAGGGTTTTGGCAGAGACACATGGGGAGGGTACATGGACTGAATTTATTTGGCTGTTGAAGGGCACAAGTGGCACGCTCTTGTGAACAGATTAATGAACTTGCACATTATATACAGGGTGGAAAATCTCTTGAATGAGGAACTATTGGCTCCTCAAGGACTCTGCACCACAGAGCCAGTTATTCAGAACAGCGCAATTATAAGGAACCATCTAAAATTCTGTAAATACAACACTTTGCCCCAGTGAAATTAATGTTTTTTATCTTAACATCATAAACACAACTTACTTCTAAACCGATAAGCTGTCTCTATTCTGCCCAACACAGCTATGCTGCAAATTGTCCTTCCTAAACTCCTCTCACAACATGCATCGGACGAGCTATCAGAGTCTTCTGCTGAAGATTCGTCCAAAGGCGGACTAATTTTGTTTTTCTTTTGTCGTACTTTAACTTTCAGGAGAAGTGACAACGTTTTATGTCGATCACCACATGCAGGCTTGCTAAAGGCATCATCGGGTCGAAAACGAAGCTCTAATCTTCTGTTTGCCAAAGAGTAAGTCTGAAACAATGATCATCATTAGCTGTTATCAAGTTCAGACTAACCTCACGACTGACAAAACAGAAATATGTAGAGTCCCAGTTACATTCTGCTCAGTAATAATAATCAACCACATAGAATGTAAAAAAGAATATGCAAATTAATTAAAACACTCCACAAACTTTTTGTTCTCATGTGAATTATGAACATGAATTTCTGTAATGCAATACTGCATAGATATAACACCAAGTCGATAAGTAAATAGCATCAGTGTTCTGAAGGAGCTTGATGTCCCAGTCTTCAGGGTTTAAGCAGTCCAAGAAGTGCAGATGTGCTGGAAAAAATCAATACATTATAAACATTAGGCCAACTCAGGTGATGAGCTAATATGAGTGACAAGTATCCAGTATAAAAGGAAATAATGCAGCTGCAGGTGAGTGTGAGTATAAATGGAGGTGACATGTTATGGTCTCAGACAATGTCAGTCTGGAGATACAGACAGTTCAGCTACATGACAAGAAACGAAAATTTCATGGAAGAATGTAGCCCTTAAAAATGATCATAATGCTGGAGGCCCTGAAGAGGGCTATACTGCTATAAAGCATCCTCACTGAAGGGCTTCAGGGAGTGAATAGGAGGTTGTCATAACCTACTCAAGGCCATGCAATCCTTCTTTTTCTTGTATTGGGATGCAATACATCTCCGTCACCTCTCTGAGGGCATGTTTCACGTAACTGGATGTGGAGTAGATCTTGAAGTTCTGGATGTGGACCTAATGTTCCCTTCTACAGCCAAGCTCAGTTACTAGTGACTAGTGTGCTTGTCTTAGGGCAGGCATGTCAGTGATGCTACTTCACGCCAGCCTCGACATATAAACTGGTCTGCCTAGTGTACAGGTGACTCAACTTGCACAGGATGTTCTATGTACCTGCAGTTCAGGTCTCAGGTCATTCATCATAGGACAAAAAAAGCTGTACATCTTCCTGGGCAGCAGAGTAATAGTGATACTGTGTGGTTTAATAGATGGGCATTGATATTTTGGAGACCTGCTACTTTCATTAGAAGAACTGCTTCTTTACCAAGATGGAGGCAGTAGGCCCCTACAAAATGTTGATACCTAACTAGCAAAGTACAGTGCACATTCCAGAAGACTGTAATCTTAACATTATAGGAACTTCCAAATTTGACACCTGTATTTTGGGCTTTAAAAAGGATTTCCATAAGGAATCATAAAGATACCTTGCTGCAAAGTGAATATGACCATTCTCAGCATAATAACATATGCAAATGATTATGATCTGATCATTATAAATAAGGATGCTGACAATAAATACACAATCTTGGATAGACCATTTGGTCTTTTCATGGAATCTGTGTGATAAACTATGTCAACAAGAAGTGATTTTTTTTTATCATAAGTATTCTTCATGCAAGATGGTTTTGCAGAGCAAACTTTTTGAATCCAAATGTCCATTTTTTCAAACTGTCTTCACTAAATAAAAAACTGTGGATCGTGAAATGGCTGCTGACTACTCTGAAATTTTACACTCTTCAAGTGGAAAAACTAGGATTTTGAAGAATCTGTACCTTTGTGATTAGTGAACCGACAAAAACCTGGAATGTTCATAAATTACGGCAAATTTAATCTCGTAAGCACATGTTACTATATCCGCTTACTTCACCTGACCCACAATCACATCAAATCTACCCCCAAAACCAAAGAGATGGTGGGTACTTTATTAAGATTTACTCGAATCAGAATTAATATGGATGCTAATGAATATGTGCTTCACCACTTACTTACAAAAATACACACGATACGATTCGGAATAGGCACCCCACTAATTTAACACTTCATACATACATGCATTTTCCAATTGTAATTACTCACCGTTGAAATATTCTGTAATCCACCCAGGGTCCTAATGGCTCTGTCCACATTTAAGACAACTCCTGGGTATTCCACAACAACCAAATGTCTGTCAAAATTATGAACATTACCGCCTTCTTCACTTTCCATTGTCCTAACCTATGTAAGAGACGTTGGGTTCTGAACTCACGTCACAAGATTTACTTTTATTTGGGCTATATATCCACTAACTACATCCACCACATTAGTTTTCCAGTGGTTACGCGGCTGATTTTATGCACGTAAATATTACGCACACATACATATCTACAACAGCAGACAAACACGCTCAGCACCTGTTTCGATCGTATTAAGACACCATCTGTGGGGATACCCACGAACAATAAAAAAAACAAATGAAGGCACTGTGTAGAGTGTGCGTGCGCGAGATTTGAATCTGAATAAACTGTTGTGACGTGTCTTTAACGAATTCTGAGATTTTGATTTCAGTACTTTCCAACACAGAGTGAAAAAGTGCATACTTATTTGTCAGTTACAACAAACTGTAGGCTTATGTATGTTGCTGAAGTAATATTGCGGAGCTTCTTCGACGTGAACAGTTTTACGAATACGTGTTCCAATATTGCATTATGTAATTACAACTTTCAGTGTTCTTTGTAGCTTTCATTAAATATGGTTCCATCTGGGATTCGTTACTAACATCAAACACCGGATTTGCTGGTAACATATACCTAACAATTCAACAGAACACGAAGTTCTTCAAGTGACTACTTCGCTTTATTTCCGAATGTTTGTCCCAACATACACAGCATATGCAGCTTCTTATGAAGGTATGTAATCAATCTTTTGTTGAAATTTCAGTGGCAGTTTCCATAGCCCGGATCCGACCAGCTAAACTCGTAGCTCGTGGGCAACATGACGCCCGCGACGCAATATTATGCTGCCCTCAGCGACATTTGAAATGAGAAAAAATCTTTTAACCCTTTCCCTGGCGAAGCACGTAGAGAACGCGAAGCAATTTTGAGAACTTATAAGCTATTTATTTATGTAGACATACACGATATTACTAAATCGTTTTGTAAAAACGTGCCATGTTGTGAAATGCATTGTTTATGATTTTTTCATATTAGAATAGATGAATCTAATATACGTGTATTATGCGTTCGAGGCCTTAAGGACCCGATGCACGTAGGCCTTTTCATAAACAGGCCCATTGTGCACTTTTATTCTACGATCTTTTCTGTCTAAGAGAAACAAAAAACTCATCCAAATGCTACAGCTTTAATAAAAACCAGGAGTGATCTTGAATGAGTTTTCCTAATAAATTCTGGATCCGACTTGCCCTTTGGTTGTTGTGGTCAAAAATAAGGCCACAGGCCATCTACGTTGTAAGAATATATGAAGTGCAGGTTGCGGCCCAATAAACACATTGGCCGAGCTCTCCCTTGCTAGGTGCCTTAAGTTCCCCCTACGGACTCCTATAAGAGAAACGCCCCGCTTCCAGAGCCTTTTATTATATGTCTCTCGGAGTCCTCAGCATAAGGTCCTACCCTCCAGATTCCCTTCACGGAACCTTCGTAAAGAGAGAGATGCTGCATTTCCAGTGACATTGACATGTCTCTTGGAGTCCCCAGTAAAGGACCCCTCCCCCCCTTCCAGGTTTCCCTTATGAAGCTCCTACATAGAGAGAGACGCTCCGTTTCCAGAGCCTTCTTTTACCTGCCTCCCAAAGTCCCTGGTAAACGAGCCTCCCTCCCCTCCAGGTTCCCCAGCGGAGCCCCTATGGAGAGAGATGCCTGTCTCCAGAACCTTCTTACGTACATCTTCCGGCGTCTCCTGTAGAAGAACCCTCCCTGCAGGTTCCCCTCTCAGAGCTCATAGAGAAAGACACTTCTTTTCCAGAGCCTTCTTTCACCTAATATTACGCACTCCATTCCGTGCCTTATGGTTCAGTTACGATGTAAACCAACAAATGCACGCACTTCGTTAGAATTGCAGTAATGTTTTAATATGTAAACTGCTACATGTTTCGGGCCTCATTAGCCCAACATCAGGCAGTACACAGATGCGTAAAAAAATCGTTTAACATTTTCTGCAGTATGTAGAACAACTGTCCTAAGTACTCATGAGGTTTGACATCCCCGTTGTGTTTTTTACAATAACTGTGTTCGGGTGTGTATATTTGTCTGACACAACTAGTGGTGGTAGAGAATATGTATAGTTTATTACATAGGGGTTCTAAGTTTATTCAATACCTACCTGAAGATGGCCAAAGAAAAGGGCCGAAACATGTAGTAGAACCCCTATGTAATAAACTATACATATTCTCTACCACCACTAGTTGTGTCAGACAAATATACACACCCCAACACAGCTGTCCTAAGTACGTCAGTGTGCAATTTGCGGTAAAGGGATATGTGCACAGCAATTGGAGCAGCTTGTTGTTTTGAGGGTGTTCATGTTACTATTGGCTTTATTAAAACATTACTGTAATTCACGAAGTGTGTTCGTTTGTTGGTTTACCTTGTAACAGTTCTCTTACCTGTCTCTCAAAGTCCTCAGTATACAAGCCCCGTCTCCAGGTTTGCTCGACGGGCATCGTACGGAGAGAGATGCCCGTTTGCAGAGCCTTCTTGTACATATCTCTCGAGACCCTACTGAAAGAGCTCTCCAAATAATTACCTGTCTCTCACAAATCCGCGGTAAATGAGCCCCCCCTCCCCGCCCCTCCAAGTACCCCAACAGAGCCACCTATGGAGAGACACGCCCATTTCCAGAGCCTTATTTTACATATCTCTTAACCCAGAGAGAGAGAGAGAAATCTCATATCAGACCTACAGATCCCATTCTCTCCAGGAGCCGTCTGTAAACCAGACAAGCCCCTGGACGTCCCAAGAACCTTTGGGCCACGAATCCAGTCTTTCCTGGACATAAAAGTAGCTGTATACAACGGCTGCAAATAATATTTAGGCTTCATAATCACATTCCTAAAAACGGATTGTTGTTCTTGCGTTACAAACTCTCTTAGTAGCAACAAATGCACAGTTCTGGTATTGTGTATTGCACTCCCAACTAGCTCCTACATGTTTCGGCGTAACTGTTATCTTTGGGGAGCTCACACCTCTGTTGCTAAAACTTACAGCGATAGGATAGTCTTACATTGCTTCTGCATATCGAATATGCTGGTTATAGTTAAAATTTACAGCGTCTCAAATGTCATAAAATGACAATATAAAGTGTTGTTGACTATAAATTGTAATAAAATATTAGTAGTTGTCATTAATTATAACTATCTCCTTTCCGGATGGTTGCTTGTTCTACAGACATCTATTGCGTTATGGTCCTAACTGCATCCTGTCCTGTTACCGAATGTTACGTCCTGTTCGTTTGCAGTGCCCTGCCAGAAAGGCTGCTAGAGCACTGCAACCTGACAGGACAAACATGATGTGTATAAAAATACAAGGTACAATTTTACGTGTTCTCTCTCTTTCTGTCGCATTACATGGCACCGCCTGCAGAAAAATTTCTGTCCAAGTTGCCCGCGCCACCTACAGGTCTGTTCAAGCGCATGCAGCGTCAAGTGATTGAAACGCTATAAGATAATGAAGTGGGAATTCTGTGGAAAGAAGCAACCGTGGTGTAATTTGGGATAATATCTCAGCGTATAAATTAATAACCAGTTAATATTTTCGTTCAGTTTACCCAGTAATGCATGGAGTGAACAGTTTTGATATTAATCACCAGCTGTGTGTGTGTGTGTGTGTGTGTGTGTGTGTGTGTGTGTGTGTGTGTGTAAACAGATGGTCTAGCAGGCTGTCAGATTCGGTAAATAAGATAGTTACATTTGTTTGTCTGTTTGTTGGCTTGTATGTTGGACTATATTACAGCTTTGTTTTACCGACAAGGTTATAATTTTCGATAACTATATGTACATATGTGTGTCTTGTGTAAATCTCAGAACAAACAGCGATTATTTCCCTGTAAAGCGTTTATTGGCCTTTAAACACAATTCAAGTTAATCCTAGTTTTGAAAGGTTTAGCATTAAATCGCCATGTTTTTCTCCACATTATATTTGTGTTGCGTGTGATTCTCGTAACAAGCAGCCTTTATGTCCCTGTGCAGCATTAACTGCTTGTACGTGTTTACTCAGTAATGACTGTTGCATTCAGTCGCACACGATGCAGCCGTCTGTCGACTCGCCAGTATTTGCTCTGTCTCAGAGGAACTTTCTCTACGTGTGTACGTACTTGTATTGAGGCACGTGCATTAGCCACTTCGAGGATGGTTGAATTAATTTCAAGGTCGCGGCGGGATAGAAATTACATGCATCAACGTACCAGCAAGCAAGGCACGCGCTGATTGGTCAGAAGAACTGTGCATTTGCCACTTCAGGAAAGCTGACGCTATCACTTTGTTGTGACAGCCGCACGGAACATAAATATGCATTGTGGGGACATTTTGTAGTTCTAAATATAAGATCAGATGGTGCATGAAGTTACCGGTTCGCCTTCCGGGGCTAAATAAGTGAGACATCAAGTTTTTGTGACCTATGCTTTTGCACATCAGGTCAGTTTGAAGTGGGATTGTGCACTTCGAACACTTTTGAAGGGGGCTTCTGTATCTCTGTGAACTAGGCTTATGTACGTCAAGCCTTCCTTAGCTAGGCTTTTACACACCAAATCCTTGCGCCAGACACAATTACCCAACTGCGCATGGAACAAAGATATTTTTATCGTCTCTTACAAGCTCCATTATCCATACTAATTGCCGAATTGTGCCACGGATTTAAGCAATCGTGTGGGGTCTTATTATACCACTGACAATCATTCTGCTTTCGTGTTCCTTGTGCCTTCTTCGTTACTGTCCACCAGTGTTAATACAACGGCCCTGATAACTGCTAAAGAGCTGTGACTGGCGTCCATCTGGTACAGCTTGATGTACGATGATAAATTTTCAAACATGCTGTTGCATTCAGTTTCTGTAACATGAACACGATCTCCTGATGCTTTAGTGACACGCTTTATGTGCAGCGTATTTTGTGGCCTTTTTAGCTCTTTAAAGAAGAAACAAGACAGCCAATGTACGTATAACGTAATATTGAGGCGCGTTCGCGCAACCATTGTTACGTAGGAAAATCAATAAGAATCACATATTCTGAATGTGTGTTTGCAGCCTTCGTTATAAAGCATGCAAAACGCATGAGCTCTATTGTATTGTATCGTCATCTGTGGCCTATCCGGCTCTACAATAATATTTCACATTTTCTTATAAAGGGAACGATTTTCGGAAAACAAGTTATTGAACATAAAATGTGTGTTTTGATTTTCTCCACAAATTTGTCCAAAGAACTTCTCATTCTAAGAAGAATTCAGCGAGATATTATCATAAATGTACTTACATACTGTAGTGTGCAATAAAAGAAAAAGAAAAACACATTATTTCGGTAACTTCATCATGTACTTATACATACTCCCTGAGGATGGTCTATGTTGACCGAAACATGTTGGAGATTTTAACAGTAATATAATATCGTTTAGTGTATTTTAAATAATAAAACATTGTGCAATAAGCTGGCTATTCAAAATAATATTTAATATTGCACGGTATAATAATGAAATTTGTACTTACGTGTTCATGTACAGTGCCATTTATTCTTATAGAATTTTAGTCAAACTCGAATATTATCGCCAGGCTTTCGAAAAATACTCAAATATCAGATTTCGTGAAAATCCATCTAGTGGGAGCCAAGTTGTTCCATGCGGTCAGGCGGACGGACAGACACACGTACATGACGAAGGTAATAGTCGCTTTTCGGAATTTTTCGAACGCGCCAAAAAAAAACCAAAGTGCTTTTCTATGCAATTCTGTCTGTTTTCTGAAAGAGCGTTACTTGTTGGAAGGCTCCCAGGCTTCGCACACTTTTACATTTTTTTACCCAGCAGTAAACACACTCCGTCTCGGTTATACAAACCAGGCAGTTAATGCTGTATAGGGAAATAATAGTTGTTTGTTCTGCGATCCATATAAAGCATATAACCCAAAATACATTTAAATACCCAGT
>Ga0123355_10011164_pt1 | contig 13827 bp, 10 predicted proteins | sample TergutEmb28metaG_3_FD_89872 | JGI IMG/M metagenome (GOLD analysis project Ga0123355, IMG submission 89872) | Embiratermes neotenicus P1 segment gut microbial communities from Petit-Saut dam, French Guiana - Emb289 P1 | ecosystem: Host-associated > Arthropoda: Insects > Digestive system > Gut ... | reverse complement strand
TTTTTCTTGGAGGGGGAGACCTGTTTCTGGTGCAGTACCTAAATTTAAATGCCCACTGAAAAAACGCGGACTTTCTGCCCGTGCAGTAGGGTTTTAAATAGGACCGGCAAAGGGTTAATGTCCTTATCTACAAAGTTCATGATGATAGTGATGATTATGATCAGTGAGCTGGAGCAGTAGCAGTAGCATAAGAACTGCAAACATTACATGCTGAGCTCTTAAGCTCTCATAGCATTACCATGTTGCAGAATTCACTAATTGTTATTTTAACCTATGTTTAAACTTTCATAAGAATAAAATACAGTGTGTGTACATAGAAAACACATAACTAAGGTTTCTGTGATTACATGAGGTGATGTTATATTAATTTGTATTTCTGAAGGCAAATTTGTATCATGTTTATCTGATGAACATTCACAGGCACATATACACATATGCTATACTGTTTCTCAAATGGGCCAAACCTAATGGACTATAATATTTAGTAACATTAGATTTAATAGCACTACTTTCTGTAATTTCATCTGGATTCCCCAAAATTGGATGTATATTTGAAATGTTACTGTCCTATGTCTTACTAAGCATGTAAGTCAGTATTTTGATATTGAATTTTGGCATCTTGAGTATATGCTGCATATGATTTTTGACTGAGAGTTATTGAGTAATGGTCAGTATTGTAGTCATCCCCTTTGTAATACTGAAAATGAGTCATATTAGAATGTCTTCTTTTGTCAGCTAAAATGGCATTGCCCTGATGGTATGTAATCCATTCAGCAGAAATACACATTTACAAATTAAAGTTAGGTATATATCAATGTGGAAAAATTTGGCCTTTATGAATTAGAAGTATTTAATGTGGCTGAATTCACAGATCTTATTATCATTATTAATTTAATGTAAACTGTCATTCTGTATGATTGGTTTAATAATGTTTTCCCATATGACATTACCATTGAAGTCTCCAGCACAATGTTCTTGAGATATCTACACATCTGAATACATGTACACTCTTAAGTCCTTATAAAAACATCCCTTTCATCATCATCATCTTTATCTTCATTTGCAATAGTAATGATAACAGTAAGGTAAAAGCTGAAGTCTCCCCATAACATGCCAGTAAGGCACAGAGGGGGAGTAGAGGTATAGCTCTACTCATTCCTATCCTTGGTGCTAGATGGGGTGAGTGGTCAATGCCATGCCCTGCCTCCTTTACTCCTGGGAAGAAGCCCCAGTGCTTATTGGAGTGGAGGCTGGGGGTGCCTCAGGACTGGTCTGGACAGATATGGAGAAGAGAAAATCTCTTTCCTCCAACAGGATTCGAACCCTGGCCCATCCACTCTGTAGCAAGTCATATTACTAACTACACTATTCTGCCCACAACAGTAACAATAACAGCAGTTCAAATCAAGTATGACATTCATCCTTTCTCTAAGAGACACACCCTTATTGACTGCTGTGTGGCTGAGGCAGTTTAGTTGTGGGCATCTCATCACGCAAGCATGGGTTTAATCGCAGGCCAGTCAATGTAGAATTTTTGTGGTACTGGGACAGGTTTATCCTTAAGTACTGCAGTTTTGCTGTGCCAGTGTAATTCCACCAGTACTCATATTCTTATTGCATTTATCTGGCATATATACACTGTATAATAATAGCAATTTATGGTGTTGTTGAATGAAACATCTCTTGCTCCCCCCCCCCACTACAGGCGCAGTACAGGATTTCATCTTAATACAGTAAGTAGTTGTTTTGAGTCGTGATATTATGAGCAGCCAGACAATCACATGCAGCAATTAAAAATTGATGTTGCAGTTCTTATTAGAAGTTTCAATTGTCTGATCAGTGTGTGTTGAAATTTTACTCCCCCTCCATGTAAATATATGATCTTGAATATGTTGTGTATGTGCAATATTTGAGAAAACAATGAAACAGTGTATTTTTTTTTTAAGCTCGTGGTTCCGTGCATCGTAATTTAATGTGAATAAAAATCCAACAGATGCAACAATATGCAGATATTTATTCACTGCAAAACTACTCTACATGTTTCGGGTGTCACAGCACCCATCATCAGAAGTATTAAAAACTGTACCAGAGGCTGTGGGTACAGTTTTTAATGCTCCTGATGATGGGTGCTGTGACACCCGAAACATTTAGAGTAGTTTTGCAGTGAATAAATATCTGCATACTCTTTGCATCTGTTGGATTTTTATTCGCATTGAAACAGTGTATATTGATGATACATCAGAAAACATTATACAGGTTGTAAGTTTTTAGGACTACATACATTGTAATTAGAAGAAACCAAATTTGTGGTTTTATCTTGGGCCCTCTAGACATAAGATGCATTGCTTGGTCTTTAACATATTAGGCAGCTTTGTTGTTAACATGATTTATGACCTGTGACTTGATGTGATTGTCACAATATTTCCAGAAACTACTATTTTGCCTGCTGCTGCTAAGCCAGAGACTGTAAATGTTGGTAAATCTGATAAAATAGCTACATCCATTGTGAAGGTGGTGTGGTTCTTGTTGGAGAGTATAAACATGAACATCGCTAGTCCAAAAGGTGAAGTGACAGCCACTTGTCTTAAGGGAAGCCAATTGTCAGGAAGGTCTGGTGAGTGAAAACAAAGCCTTCCACAGTGAATGTGCAGCATTGGAAATTATTTAACTAGAGGTTATATACCTGATTCTGTAATAATATAAAATATTTAGTTCAGTACTGTAAATGAATATTGTAACAAGGTTTCTACCTCGATCCTTATCCCTCTTAATTTGTCCACAAGAAATTTAGAATTGGTACACAAGAATAATACTAACTGTGACTGCACTAAATAATATATCGAGTTATCAACACCATACTCATTTGAGGAAGTATATTCCAGTATTGTTTGTGACTGTTTTTGTGCATTACACACTGTAGTGTTGTTACGACTGCAGGTGGACACCTACATTTCATTTCTGTGATAGTGGCATTACTCTAACGTGTTTCAGTTAGCTTTTTAATAAAAGTGTTGATGTTTTAACTGCATTGTATATAGAATTTTTGAGACACAGTTGTCACATGTTTAGACTGTTTGGCAGATATTGCTGTGAGCTTGAAGGTACATTTATTTTGTTGCATCTAATGCTATTCTATGTGATCTCATAAGAAAGCAATTTTTATTAACTTATGGTACCATGTGAAGACAGTAGGGCACACAAAATACATTCAGTATTTTATCTTGCTTCAGGTAATATGTTTTATTTTGTAGCTGTTATATAATATTGGTAGTTTAGAAAGACATATTTCAGTACTTTAGATTTTAGATGTATGTAGGATTTCTTATACTGAAAACCTGTTAATTCATAGAGCCAACAAGCAACATGATGAATATAATTTGGGAGATCCTTACTGTGTATTGTATTTGTTCATGACAGCTGACACACTTTGAATGCCCTAATGTTGTTTTATGTTACATTGATTTCAGAAATTTCATTCCAGTGTATTTGCACAATCCGAACCAAGATAGGCTTCTGCAGCTGTCACTGTCTGTGCATTACTTATTTGAATGTAACCGCAGTTGCAGATTCTGATCTGGAGGTCAGGTTTAGCAGAAGTGTACACAATGCAGCGTTTCATGCTTCTGTTAGACCGGACCTCCAGATCAGAATTTGCCACTTTGTATTGGTATGAGTTCTGTTGTGAAGAGGAACAGAAGTGAACGCAATGTGTGGAAATATTAAAGCCATTAACTTTCTTCTCATCATGTCATTATGAAAACCTTGCCTTAAATTTGACGTGTGACCAATTTTCTGTAACTGACTTTTCTTTTTTCCGAGTATCTGTATCACTTTTGAAACCTCTTTTTCTTTGTATCAACTAACATCTGACTGAATTGTGGCGTTCGGATTTGCTGAAGACACTGTTTCTTAATAAACGATCTGCCTGTTCCACTCATCTGCCATAGACTGCTTAAAAAATCAATTTCTTTTAATACCTCCAGTATATATCTGGGCATTGTTTGGAATAGAACTGGAGAACAGAATCATCAGTGAAACCATTACATAAAATGTATGGTGAAACCTGTCTATAATGGAAGAGCAAAAGAATGGAATGTTTTTTCCATCAGTAGGCAGCTTCTGTTTCATAAAAGTACTTGAACTTTGGATCCTAGGGACTCCACATCCACAGGACTGTAATAGTTTTCTGCTAAACACAAGTTTTCTTTATGTGCAGGTTCCATTTAAGACTGGTTTTACTGTGCAACTGTATTACATGCTAATGTGAAGAATGTTCCCCCACAGCAGTGATAATTGTTTTGATTCTTGTAATTAGTGGCTACACAACAGATAGGTGCCAGACTGCCAGTTGTTCAGCAGTTGCTATACAAATAACTGTCCTTGGACTGTGCTGTGTTCTCAGTATAATATTCAGAGCATCTAATGAGCTGAATTTTGGTCCACAGTATTCATTAAATTTTAGTTACACACCTTAATTTTTTATGAATAGGATGATTATGTTACCATTTTATTTATTTTTATCAGTCTGATCTTGGATCATTATTTATGGGGTGAAGTCATGTAACATTCTTTAATGATAAGTTTCAGTTCCAAATATGCATGTATGTGTATATGCTCTCTACAGTATAAATACCATATTTACTTGAATATCAGACAAGGATTTTTTTCCCAATTCATCTTCTGAAAGGGGGGGTTGCCTTCTAATCATGAACAAAATCAGACATATTCTGTAAGAGCTGTTTTCCTGAAAATTGAAGGTTTTGAAGGGGGGTCTAACATATATTCAGGTAAATATGGTACATACATGAATTTAAAAGTTGTTGTTACTCATGTTGACTACAAAACAAGGTGGGAATCCTTATATTTGGAAAAATAGTAATGCTTGGTCTATTTGTTTCAAGACATCCAAATTTGTACAGATAATAAAAAACAAAATGTCTGTTACAAAAGTGTTGCATTATAGCTGCACATGTTTATACTTAAATCTTTTACTTCTTGTTGCAGAAGTCATTTAAATTTATGTAAGGCATTTGCACTGTACTATTCCCAGTCTCCTGTTAGAAATAACAGGTTTGTGAAAGTGTCAAAAAAAAAAAAAAAAATCCCCCCCCCCCCCTTTTTGGGGGGGGTGGGGAACTTGTGGCTCACAGTCATGATATTTTGTGGAATTACCTCAGACCCACTCAAAAGTTTCTTGGTTTGGAGACATGCTACATTAGAAGGTATTTGAATGAAACCTTGTAATTGTTTTCACAATTGTCCAAAGACTACAACAGTACCTGTAATCAGTATAAGGTAATATTCAAACAGAGGAAATATGTCCAGTTAGCTTGATTCAAATATGTCTGTAATTAGAAAATTAATTTTGTTTTGGGCCAGTGAAATGCTAGATGATGATTCAGGTCTTTGGGATGTGACACTGTGTTGGGGAGGTGAGTGGTTCTAATGTGTTGCAGCATGTGACAGTGTGTCATTAGGTGAGTGGTTCCTGATTTTAGAAACGAACATCATGCCTTCTTCTTCAAAGGTAAACAGAACAAAAAATGATGGTTTGACCCTTCTAGTGAGGGCATTATATTGCTTTGAAATATTGGGAACTAGTCACCCAACAACATGGCATCACATACCAGAAGGCCTGAATCCTCAGTAACTTGACTGCAAGAATATCAAATCACACAAATTGCTAGATGTGGATGTGACTAAAAATAAATATTCTTGGTCACATGACCATTTCCTTAGGTTTTATTGGGTAATGAACTGAGCAAATAAAAACAGTACATCAATATACGCATGCAGATATTAGGACGATAAACTGATTCACCATACTGACATGATGCAAAAATTCAAATTAATTTGGTTCTCTGTGTGTGTGTGTGTGTGTGTATGTATGTGTCTGAAATAAAATGCAGTTGAGATGAAGCTGCTTAGGCTGGCCTGGGATGGTAACATTTGAAACTGTACAGTAACATAAGAACAAGAGCTTTATTTAGAAAGTGGTCTTCTGGGTTGACACCACACAGACTTGTCAGTATTAGCTGATAGTCTGGAGGTACCTGCTGTCTCCATCTTCTTCATCACCAACACTGGAGGCAGTAGGTTCCACTGAAGTATTGGCAGTTACTCACAGGTCTACACAATGTAGCAACCCAGGAGATGCTTTAGATCTTCGTCAGTGTGAAGTCTTCAACACTGAATATAATTTTATGCATAATACTGTGTGAAACTGTAATTATTATTTCTTGTAAAAACATGAAGGTCTGTACTACTGCATAATGAACATTCACAAATCCACCTAACACAAAATTTAAACACACATTCCTTTAGCATTTCTTCTGGACAGTATATATGCTGTAAATATGCAATAATTTTCTGTGTTCATAATCAGTCAGAAGTTTAGAGGGCATTTTGGAAGAGTAATTTCATACATGAACATTGTTTTTATTATGTGGTTACTGTCTGATAACAGACTGAATTGGGTTAACACACTTGGACATGTTTCATATTTCATGTTCTACATATTGCATCTGTTTTGTTTGTCCCATACTTTCTTCTTTCTTTGTCTAGTGCAGTGCAGTTCAGTCAAGCACTGGCAGAAAACTGGTAGCATATGTTATTTTGTTTAAAATCATTATTTCAGGCATGAATAACATGCTAAAAGTTGTTTTGACCAAAGTGAACATAATACCTCATCTAAAACATACATTATTGTTCTTACAAGGAGGATCAGTTTGTAAAGTTTCTTACCCAAATGCCCTATTTTTATTAATATACTCAGTTGACAAAGTAAGGTGCATAAATTGAGATTTTCTGCAGGGTATTTTCATTTGAAAATTCTCTGCACTATTTGTGAAACTAAATTTCTTGCAGATATAAAATCTTGTTCATAAATATGAGTACCTTTATGAGAGAATTAAATTTTTAATGTACTTGGAGTATTCAGAAATATGTTTATCAGACATGTGCAGTTGTATTCTTCTATACAAAATGGAAACATCCTAATTTTAAAGGTATGATGTAAGATCAGTTTTCTGTACACAGCCTACTTAAATTAAGCTTTATATCTACCATTTCTGAATCCAGAAGTGAGGCTTAGTGTTCAATTAAACATGTTTACATCTGTCATAATATCAGAAGTAAAAGGTGAACACATATCATAGGATAAGTCGTATTGCAACAATTCAGTTTATTATTAAAGAGACCAACGGAATGTAAAACATAAGGTCTAAGGTAAAGTTATCCCTGTCCATGCCATGAAGGTATATAGGGGGGAGTAAAGGTATAGCTCCACTTATTCTTAACCTCAGCACTAGATGGAGGTGAGTGGTTGACATCATGTCCCAGCCACTTAACCCCGATGGAAGAACCTGGATACCCACTGAATATGAGGCTGGGTGTGCCGAAGAGCCAGTCTGGATTGTTTTGGAGAAGAGAATCTTGCCTCTACCGGGGTTTGAACTCCAGATCATTCAGCCCATAGCTAGTTGCTATACTGATTATGCTAGCCTGGCTCCCAAATAGAAACCATACGACACTTACAGTGTTGTCCCATCTGAGTATTTTAGTGAAACAAGGGAACTGAAGGAATGTTTCTAGAGCAGGAAGTCCTTCATCACTGAATTTGTACTAAAACTGGATTTGTCCATTGTGACACAAATAAGAAAAATGTTCCAGTTTGTTACTCTGTATGCTTATTGGTTCAGCCTAATAACTTCATCCTGTAAAAGGGCTGAGAAATGCCAGTAATGCACAGACAAATAAATTAAACTTATATTATCACCAACTGCTGATGTGTTCAAATTAAAGTACATATTGCTTCTGTTCACACGTGTGTTTTCACAAAGATATGTAACCATTTTATTGTTAATAATTTGTTAACCATTATTCACCCAATTGTCTGAAATTAGACATCATCATAACATTTCATTACTGCATATAAAGCTGTACCTTTTTAAAACTCAGTTGGTATCTAAAACATTACTATAAGAACCTTATTTTTTGGTTTTGTAATTTATTTACACAATAGATGTTACAGCACACTCTATATACGATCATTGAAAAAGAACTCCCTTGTTTTATGGTTGTGTATGACAGATATTTTGAATCACATGATCATGTGGTTTGTTTGGAAAGGTTCAGCAAGTCACATAGTTCTGATGTTGGCCTCCTGCTAATGTGCATGTGTGTATATGCTCAGTTGTCTGAGTGACAGTAGATTGTAACACATTCAGTGCAGTGGCGTTCATTTGGGAGAAAATGCTTTTGCACATAAGCAAACAATTCCAACGTGCTGAGACAGATGTTTCCCTTAAAGGTGTTTTCTGCAAAAAGGGACAAGTCCTACAACACAGTCACTTGGGGAAGTCCACACCATGTGTTCACTTTCAGAATATCATACAAGAATTTCATGCTTTTCTTATTCTCAGATTCATTAGTTTTGATGATTAGCTATGCCATTCATGTGACATGGAGCTCTGTGGAATGTACTCATCATAGATTATCTCATTTTCATTTAACATTAAATCTGCATATTCATCTCTTTTTGGAAGATCTCACTAAATACTGTGTGTAATGTCATTTGCTTTGGCAGCACATTTTCAGTCATGAATTTGGAATGTGTATTTGAAAACTGTCACAAATAGACTTCTTTGGACACCCTAATGTGTTCACCATCCTTTTCTGAAGTCTGTGTTGTTCCTGGTGATTTTTGTTTTAACAAATATTGTGGTTGTTTAAATTTAGCAAGCCAACAATCCCCCATGATTATATGTCAAAATGAATGAGATATTCACCCTTAAAACTGAGGAGTTATTTTTTGGTGACACTGTATTTCATGGAACAGTTCCATCCCCAGTGCACAGCGAAACTGTGCCGTCCATTACAGTAAAAGGTTTTAACTGAGTATGTTACTTTTTAACAAGCTGGTTAAAACTTATACAAAGTTGTATTTAAAAAATTTTCCATATCGTACTGTGCAGTCTGTCTCCATTTGAAGGCTAATGTTTTGCATTGTATAACAGCACACTGCACAGTGTATGTAGCACTGAATGAGATTCCACATAATAATGAATGAGGTGGGACAGAACAAAGTAGTTTTGGTGTATTTTTAAGGGACAGTTCCTTCATTCTGCAGTACCAGTTCAACTGACCCTTAAGTTTAAAAAAAAGGTGTATTAACTCCTGAATGTGAGATGCCCTGGAACTGTAAAGCTACCTCATGTTCTTGTAAATAAAGATGTCATGGCAATATTAGATCAAGTGTTAATGGGCTGTGTTAAATTGAAGAATGGATTGTACTATTTATTTTGTTTGTATTAAGATTTCTTAATATTTCTTCCACTCGGAAACCCTGAAAGACAAAGCCACTAGGGAATATGGTCGCTTACATACTGACACATCACGTTATTAATAAACAAACTGCCAGAACACAAGTAGCAGAATAATGAAGATCTGGCAGATAATTCTGTAAATAATTCTCCCGGTTTCATGATGTATAAAACAAAAGATGGAAAAGTAAATTTCCAGGGCATTGAAATGAGACTCTTAGCCAATTTCAGTACGCAAATGAATAGGACACAATAAACACCAATCAGATTGGTATTGTGGTATCAGGTTGTCATTTGTATTCAGGTAGTACCTGGTTTGGGACTATATACCTTGGAGATCTTTTTATCTTCTTTAATCCCTCAAGGTAGACATGTTAACAAGCTATAAATACTTCCTGTCCCATTCCTGCCAGTTCCTCAGCCACCTCTCACCCTGCTGTATCTCATTCAGTGCTGTATAACAGGGATCACCAGTTGTATGTCTGAAGGCAACATGGTGCCTGCAAGAATTTCAGACTATTCATGATAACTTTTAACTGCTCAAAGATAATCTCCAAGCTTTCCAGAGTGAAGTTTATGCATTTGCTGTTTCTGTTAAACCATTTGCTGACTATGACAAGTGTTGCTTGCCCATAAGTGTCACTTATGTGTGTATTCTTTGTCCCAATTGACTGACATGTGGCACTCACCAATACTTACAAGCAATATCTGTGTCTCAAATATTACTAAGTGCCACCAAAAGATTTTGGGAAACTACAAATAAATTTAACATAGCGGTACTTGCAGGTAAAATTTTTCATAACTATAATGGAAGTAGGTTAAGTACTGATGTCCATAATTTGACAAAATCACTGGCTTCTTCATTGAAGAAGAAAGAATTCAAATGACTGTTGCAAAGTCACATAAACATGGTTATGGGACAAGCCAAGTGAATTGGTGGATTAGCATATGAAAAGTGGGTGTAATCAAATATGTACTGCGTGACTTCTTATGCTGTTGTTCCAACATCAATTTGTAAATTGAAAAAGGATGTCACCGTGTATGGCTGACCCCACTTTCTGACTGTCAGCAACTGTTGATATCAAATGACTTGCCATCTGTTGTACACAAAGAGAGTAACTACTAATTGTAATTTGTGATTGTATTTTAACGTAACTCAAAAGAATGGTTGAAATGTCAGAAGCGTGCATGATAACAGAAGGATTTTTTCAGAGTTAAGGAAATTATCTTAATCATCCTGATTAGAAAATAACACCCCCACAATAACACCCCCCCCCCCAATAACTTGATTTTGACAGATTTTACTCAAACACAAAACTACTGACAAGAAATGTACAGAGCACTTCAAAATTTGTTACTACTTAACTTAGTAGAATTATGAATATTTATTGTTTATTTTTATTATTCCTAATCATTAACTGAAGCACACACCGTTAAGTGGTAAAATTTCGTTGTTCTAAGGGCTTATGCCAGTGGTAATGCTCCTGAAGCAGCTTGCACGTCAGTCTAAAATAAGTCCTATGTTGACATTTGTACTTTTCTTTTGCTATCGCAAAACAGGCGTAAATACAAAACAGATATTTGGGAAATATCACTCTCATTTTGTGAAAACTGGCTTTAATGTGTTAATTGCAAATACTGATATTTAAAACCATGCAGAAAAATCTGCATTTACATATAAAGCATATCTAGGTTATCAGACATTAACCTTCAGAACATGTCTCTTTACTGTGAAGTTTATGATTACACATTCTGTTACACTTGTACCCATTTCTTTATAGCACTGAAGTTGTGAATGGGTTGGAGCTTTACCTCCGCCTCCCCTCTGTGCCTGTATAGGCATGACATGCAGTGGCCTTTACTGTTTGTCAGATGCAGGAAGCCATGCATACTTTTGTTTCGTACTTAAACTGATATCCTATGTCCTTAATGCCCTCTGTACCATTCTCAGCATTGCTCCGTAATTGCTTATCATCTCTTGCCTTCGTCCTCATGAAAGAAATCCAGCAGCTTTAGAAGTTTTTATAGCATTACAGTTCAATCTTTCATAATTATACTAGGGTCTCTTATACTGGAATAAAAGAGCATGCATTATATAAACCTGTAACCAAATGACTGCTTGGTAATTACATCAGCATTCATTATCATTGCAATACAAATGACTTTGACATGGACTAAAGCCCAAATTACTGTATTCTTAATTGCTAAAGCCCCTTCCCTTTCTTCATTCACAATAGTTTTACATGAACAGCAGAAGTTATACCCAATAAACTGTATTGTACAAACATAACTACAGAAATCTTTCATAATAATCTGACCTTAAGAAGTCAGTTTGATGACATACACCATTTCCCACATGTCTGTCTTTTGTGTTTGCTGTACTTATGGTAGTATCTAATATACTATAAATTAGACCAACTTTCTTGCCCAGTGTATTACACAACACAATGTAAGGAATTTAACAGCTACTGCTTGCCTTGTAGATACATTTGTGTTATTTTGCATTTATAAATTTGTGAAAAGGATATCACTTATTCCTAACACAGAATGGTTATATTAATTTTTAAGAATGATTAGTATCAGAATATTACAGGCATACTACAAACTGATGCATGTTGCTGCAGTACCGTAAGCTAGTCTTTTGTTACTTAAAATAGTAATATTTAAGTTTTAAACTTCCGTGTTTTAAACTGTTATAAATTGGATCACCGCTGTACTATAATGTGTATTAAACTCAATTTATCTATGTTTGTAACAGAGTTACATTCATTGAAGTTTTATTGAAAATAAAATATTAGTCATGCACTTATATTTTCCTTCCTGTCTGCATACACTGTGGGGGCTAGAAAGTTGCTTCAGAATTGCAAAGGTACAGCATGACCTTTCACATTCAAGATATTCAAGAAGCATGATAAATTACTATACCATAAAAAATGTGAGAAAACCAACTGTATGCTGTTGACTATGGAAGCTACTCCTTTTGCCACATATATAAAAAAAATTATGAAGTGTCTGATGACTTGAAAGACCCTTTTAATATGTCTTATATAGCCAAGAATGAAAAACCATTTTGAGACTAATGTGGGCTGTTACAGTTGAGTGGAAAATTGGGAGTTGGGCTATGGGAGAAATACAAAAATGAAAACAGAGTGTGACAATTTGTATCTAACAGGTAGGTAAAGGCGATAAGAAGTGTACTGGCATGTCTCATCCGATTTTGCTTTCTGGATTGAATGGGGGTCTAGCAGCACCGTTTAATCCATGCAGTTTTACGTTCTGACATATCCATCCCATTTAAACAAGTCTGACACAAATATCAGTTCATTTAAACCTGGACTACATTTCAGTGATTCCATGTTCCATATATATATATAACTAATAGTCCAGCCCCTACATTTTTGAGCTGGTGACTAAATTAAAAGAAATAATTTATTAACTTCTGTATTTTTTGTCTTCCACATATTTAGGTTTCCTGTCAGGTATCTGTGGGCCACAGGCTGCCACTCCTTATCAATACTGTCACAGTTTTTTAATGCTTATGTGTTTTGGCCCTTTCAGCTATCATGATAAAAAAACCACCATGGATATGACATTAAATACAATGAAAAATAGTAGTTCAATGATTACCACTCACTGCCAAGTGGTGACAAGGTTAGAATAAATGGAGCTATATCTCATTCCACCTACATGCTTTCACTGTGTGGAGAGGGTAACTTTAGTTCAACGATTATCATTAACATTAATGGTGATGAATGTCCTGTTGATCCAGATAATATAAATGGTAGGGGAGAATACAAGACATTATGTTATTTTAAAAAAATATATTTAATTATTCATAAAACAGTAACAAGTATTCCAATAATACTTACATTGGTCATTTCATTCATATAATATTGCTCCAGTCACATAAGTAAATAACAAGGGTTTTGAATTGCATGACACATCACATAGCAATGGTGCACACTATACAGACTGTCTCTTTTCTCTTTTTCCCTTTCTGTTCTACTGTAGCTGCTACCAATATTCAGTGTGTCACAAAGAATCTGATACTTACGAAACACAGCCTGCTGTCTGTATTTGATACAAAACCATGGCCCACAGCATCATATACAGGGTGATTCAGGAGGAATCTGCACTACTTTGGGATATGATAGTTTGAGTGATTCTAAGCAAAAAAGTTCATACGAACATGGGTCTGATTTTGAACAGTTACGGAGTTATGACCGCTTGAAACTTGGAATAGAAGGTAATGCTTATTGACAATGAACGGAAGAAAATAATAAACCAGCATAATACATGATACATTTAAAGTATAAATGTAAAGTTAACTTCGTGAAATTACCTTTAATTTGAATTTATCTGTGCTTGAAGCTGGTTTTCGAAAATGTCACCGCCGGCCGCAAAACAGGCTGCCGCTCGGTTGTGAACTGCGCTATTTGCTCGTTGCAGTTTCCGCTGACTCATTCAGATGCGGTCTGCGGCCTTCAAAATGCGACCAAGCAAT
>Ga0123355_10011162_pt1 | contig 13828 bp, 3 predicted proteins | sample TergutEmb28metaG_3_FD_89872 | JGI IMG/M metagenome (GOLD analysis project Ga0123355, IMG submission 89872) | Embiratermes neotenicus P1 segment gut microbial communities from Petit-Saut dam, French Guiana - Emb289 P1 | ecosystem: Host-associated > Arthropoda: Insects > Digestive system > Gut ... | reverse complement strand
CTACCGCTGATGCGCACACCTCGGCTGCCAGCAGCCGACTGAACTGACACCCCCGCCGATATAAATGGACTCGTCCGTTTCGCTGGAAGACCAAATCTGGTTTCTGCGCGTGTGCCATCACATCCGGTTTTCACTCTACCTGCTTCTTACCCGGAGTAAGCGACTCGGACGGCCTTCTGATCATCCATTCCCTTCTAGCACCGCAGCTGCGAGTGGTTTGTAGCTATACGTACCCGTCCCCATTTTTCCTGCATAGGCCTATCATGGGGTGGCCTTACTTTAATCAAATGAACATAGCTCCTGTATAACTGCCGTATGTAAAAGGAGATGCCTTGCTGTGATAACTCTCCAGTCACTTCCCCACAGAGACTGGAGAAAACTACCAAAAACACTAGTGAAGTTAGTCAGCGATCTGTCACACGCACAGCCGACAAACTGACAGTAAAACAATGAAGACAAGAAGAGGCTACGTCCTCGGAATTATATACTTAACTTTTGTGCGGTGCGGAAACCATGTGGTATGTCAGTATGCAACATTCGTGGCACTGGCAGCGACGAACCTGGCCTCGATGTTTAGACCGAGCTGCGTTTGAACTGCCTGTAGCGCTGGTAAATGCAGCAACCCCTGGATAACTACGACGGTCGTGTGGAACGGTGCTTAACACGGACAGTGACCTATGGGAAATTGGAACTTTCGAGAAACGCAGCCGGTGTGTGCATTAGCGACACCTAAGTTACCTGTTGCTTCTCAAAATTAAAAAAAAAAACGTTGTGATATCGGTATAACTTAAAAGATGTTACAGAAGGGCGCAATGTCACGGTTGTCTGGAAGGTAGAGAATCAGATTTGGCTGTCACTATCACAATGGCACCTGCAAATCTGCATATCTTGGCGCAGAAGGCACTGACCTTCTCTGTGTCTTTATGAATTTTAAGTGGCAGAATCGTAAACAAAATACCATGAACGTCAAAACTTTGTTAGTGGGAGCGTGAAGTGCTGGTCAGTAAAATGTAGCTATCTGTTACTTGCCTCGCAAGTTTGTGGTGCAACTGTGTGTGGAGTCCCGTGTAAGGACTTCAAATACGATTAGTGTGGTGTTTTGAGATTATTAATATTAATTCGTATAATTATGGACTGGTGAAACTGAGCTTTGATGAGGGAATGGCAGTGCGAATGATCTAAACTATGCATGATCTTCTCTTTTCCTCCGCTCGAGTTAAAGAGGATAGATAGTTGACCTATGCAGCGCATGTTGACGGAACTTACGCTTTAAGAAGCCATTGATTTTTATGCAGCGAGAAGATCGCTCGGTCTAGTGGTGGGGTTCTAAGCTTGTTCGAGGGAGGAATTGTGATATTGGGACTGAGTTACTGTGCTTTTAACTCGCCCTCAACAAGCAACTTCAGGCCGCGTCCTGAAAAATGCAAACCAACTCACAGTTAACAATTAAGTGGTAAATATATATATATATATATATATATATACCACATATTACAACACTAAGAAACTTTACCTTTTGTCATACAGACATGTTTGTTTTTATATGATTCCTAAAATAAATACTAATTATTTTGCTAAGCAGCATTAACCGGTTGATTTTTATAAAGGATATAGATTGTGTTCTCTGCAAAGTAAAAGCTGGATCTTCATCGTTGCACCATGCATTTCGTAGAATCATTTAATTAGCACGCCAACTAATGCACATATGTAAAATTTTATTTTAAATATTTTAATATGTAAAATGTTATATATGTGCATTAGTTGGTGTGCTAATTAAATGATAAAAGCTGGATATTTGTATGTAATTTAAATAAATATGGGTTTTTTAAAGGGTTAATTATTTTTCCAAGAAGTTCGGCACTCTGTAACATTTTGGTTTAACCGTGTCTATATATAACCCACAAACCATCATTTTCTGCACGTTACGAAAATAAATTAACGTAATATAATATGCAGTTTTGTAGTCACTGATATATCCAGTTTATTTTTTATTTAATTTACTACTGATTATGGAAGTTCTTCCTAAATATTATTGGTCTTTATGTATATTTATTTCCCTTGCCTTGAGCCAGTAGTCGGTAACAAAAATGATTCCTAGGTTAATATACGTGATTCCCTTTAAAATCTGCGAAATGCGCCGAATGGCGTGCTTTGTAGTGCACGAAATTAAAAGCGTATTTCACATTAAATTAAAATAACTTAAAAAAATAACCCAAGAGTTTGGAGATTTACACAGTACCCTCTAAAGTGTTTATTTTCTAATTTCGTATCGTAACATAGTACTAATAATGTGTGAGATATCTTCCCAATTCACAATGGTGATAAGCAGTTGGTTTATCCTGAGGACTTAAAAATTGATTATACCCATTTATAATTAATACATCGAAACCTGTGATATGTACATAACAATCATAAGCATTCAGTTCCATACTGTACTATTAATGTACTGGCGAAACAACCAAATGGCTAATTACAGAGACAGCACAGGAACGTGATAGGAAATACGCCGAACAACAAACCACAAAAGAAAAAAATTATAAATTAGGTAATAACAATTCAGGTCAGCTAACAGCAGCATTAAAGAGTATTATAATTGTCAATGCGAAAAATGGTTAGGAGAAAATATGTTCCCTAATACTTAAGCTTTTCTCCTTTTTCTTCTTCTCTGGCGGAAAAGCCCACGTCGGGCGTAGACCGCCTGACTGTTGAGATTTCTAGATCACAATTAGACACTCACACCCGGTAGGTCTCCTCTGAACGAGTGATCAGCTCTCGCAGAACTCGCTGCCCACGCAGCACACAACAAACACATGGCACGAATATCCATACCCTCAGCGGGATTCTAACCCGTGATCCCAGTAATTAGACCGCACGACCACCGAAATCGACGGTTAATAACGTTGCCAGCAACATATATTGCCTTCAGGAGTTTTATTCGTGGCCAAATTTAATTTGAAAATTGAAAAGAATTTTGTTTACAGCATTCTGATGAAACTGCCCTTTCTCAAGTACAACACAGCAAACGTTCCAACCAGTGGCACAGCCACACCATAAATGCAGCCACAACTCGCAGTGTTGATAGCCAGTCATTTGACTATCCAGACAAAGGAACACTACAGTTGTCACTACTGCTGCCCTGTCAATACTGTGTGCTGGGGATTTAATTATTTTTAGGGTGGTTACATTACTTGTCTTATTATTTTATTAATACAAAAGATTAAAAAGCATTTACATTTTGTTGATACAGAATTTAATAAAGAGCTAATACTCTAAGTATAAATACTAAGGATTTACTAGTAGAAGGCGTTCTTGTACAGAGTGTTAAGGGCCGTCTTTACCTAAAGACAGACTTCATTATCGTATGATTTCTAGGCAATAAATAAGATGGCTGACAATTTAAGAAATTTAATAACATGTGAAAATATCTCTTGAATTCAGAATGTATCGCAGACAATGCAAGGGCTAATCCTTAACAATATAATTGGTTGTTCGTGTATTGTCGGTGTACTAAACCCGAAATGTTATGAGTTAATACTGTATAAAACAACTTAAGAAAAATATTAAACCTGGCATTTATAAAGAGAAATATCTACAGTAGAATTAATATAACGTGACGACCTCCGTCACTGTTTAAAGTTTACAATTTGAAGAAAGGATAAAAAGAAACTGACAATTTTGGAAAATGAAGAAGTAACCACCAGCAGATATCAAACATCTTCAAAGGGCAGTTTCTTCTAACGAACGACAGTTTTGCAAGTAGATGGTAAATAATTCAGTTAGTCAAATGTAAAGCAGTATTCCAGTCACCAGTCTATGAACAGTGCATGCAGAGAAGTATAACGAAGACGTGTAATTAGCTAATTTCGTTAAATCATAGTTACAGTGAATTTAACCGTCGTGGGGCTGCAAATTTGTTAAATCAAGTTTTCAGAACTTAATTAAAGTACATATTGCAATTCATAATCAGATTGTTTCGCGTTTTAAACAGAAGAAGAAGTACTTTTGCGTTCAATTGTAATGTTATAGAATGATACTAAAGGCAGGTATTTTGTCGGGATCGCATGGATGACTCAAATTACTACAGGGAACCACTGAACCGCAGGAAGTAGAAGTTAGTGGCAGAGACACTTGCTGTATACATTGGCGCTTACATGAACCAAAACGTTCAAGGGAAATCCTCAGATATTTTAACGTACAAAATTTATGAATTCTTATAATACGGATTGGCTTATTTATTTACAAGATTTCTCCATAAATTTTTCAGACTATTGCATAGGTCGTTGCGAAATAGTGTAAGATTCTGACAATGGTATATCACATTAGGAATCATGAGTTTTCAGAACTTACTTATCACGCCGTTTTTACAATAAAAATTAAAACACGGTTCGGGAAGAGAATCGGTCCCCATCTTCAGATAAAAGAGTAGTTGGGCCCGATAGTAAAAATTTTCTAAACCTCAGAACCCAGAAATTTACAACAGAAGAATGTTCTCTGTGTAATCTACGCGTCGAAAGTATGGAACTATCAGCTATCAGTTGTGGAATGATGTGAATTTTGTTAATGTCAGTCGTGAACTACATGTGTAAGTTAAACTGTCGAAACATCCACATGCTGACTGCAGTTTAGAGCATCCTGCAAAGGCTGCAGTACAGAAATGTGTCGATCCTCTGGGTCTCGGAATCGAGACGGCGTAGTGACAATGCTGACTACGCTATAGACTGAGCGACTGAATGACTAATCGGAGTTCGGCTTTGGGTATGAGATTTTCCTCAACTCCAAAACGTTCAGACTGAAATTGACGTCCACCCAGCCTCCGGAAAAATGGGTGCCGGGAAATTTCCTTATGGGGATAAGACGAGCAGGGCGTGAAGCTGATCACGCACGTCCTTCTAGTGCCAAATAAGCCGGTAGCCCTACTCGCCCACATGTCTTTTAGAGAGTGCAAGGGACAACTTTGCTTTGCCTTTTCTTCTGCTGTAAATTTGCTGTCCATGCTTCCATCTCTGTCGTTACCGACACAGCATTACGCTGAATTTCTGTCCCAGTTATCCTATTCTTTTCTTAGCGAATGCCTTTGTTTTGCTGTAGCATGCACCATGACGGTTGTTCAACCGTATGTGGTTGGCATTTATAATTGTATTTGAGTTTAGTTCCGTACGCAATTACTGCTTTATTTCGGCTAAGAATATTTAGTTGTTTCGTGGTTCCTGCGTGTCGTTTGTGATCCAGTAAACTTGACACGATGTAATAAATATTTCAGTTATATTTTTGTGTCCCATGAGTTATTTCTCTGTATCAGCTTCTGAAATTTGCAAGCATGACCTTCTGCCGTCTTCAATACTGCTTTAAAAATCTGATTTTCTGTAGTTATCTAACTTTTGGACTCCTCATATTTTGTTAATAAGTCGCAAATAAAATATGCAACTGCACATGATCTGCCTTATCTGAATTGCTTAATTATTTCATTTTCTAAACTACATTAACTTTTATGTACTGCCTTCTTTAAAATATTTTTGTCGTCGTAAATGAGATGTTACAAAATTTTACGTAATTGCTCGTTGTTTCGGGAGGATCTGTTTGCCTCTATTCAATTTATCTCTCTAGTTTCTCTTGTGCCACAAATAAGATAGACAAGAAAATATTTACATTCTGGGACACAGAAATTTAAAAAATTTTCGGGCGTAAGTTGCAGCGCTTTATTTCAGACAGCACAAAACCAATTTTTGACGTTTTGCTGACCGTGCATCTCAGTATATTTATCTCAGTAATTAACCAAGTTGATGCACAAAAGTGCACGGGTTGAGAGAGGACTCTGTGTAATGAGACTTTGTAATGCAATTTTGACCTTCTGGTGATGAGCACATGAAATAAACTTATTGTAAAACAAAAATTTTGTGCATCAAGTTGGTTAATTACTGAGATAAAAAAGCACAGAGCGAAGTCATGTGAGACGCTGCAATTCTTAAGTAGTTTTTCTTAGGAGGGTATCTTGCTTTCTTATAGGAATCCCGTAATATTAGTCTATAACACAACATTTATTTTATATAGACTGGTATGCTGTATGCTGTATGTTGTATGTGGTATGCTGTATGCTGTATGTTGTAACACTTCGGGACGGAAAACTAAAAAAAAAAAACATAATATTAGATTCATTGGTAAAAGGTAAAGTGATCCCGTTACAGGCCCGGAGTGGCCCAGAGGGTGGGTAGAGGTATAGCTCTACTCTTCCATGACCGCGGCACCAGAAGGGGGTGAGTGGTCAGCAGCACACCCCGGCCGCACTTTACCCCCAGGAAAGACTCGGTACCCATTTTACAGGCGGCTGGGTGGGCCCCAGGGCCGATCTGGACGGGCGGAAAATCTCGTCCCCACCGGCATTCGATCCCGGACCGTCCAGCCCGTAGCCAGTCGCTATACCGACTGAGCTACCCGGCCCACTAAATACAAAGGACGAACATCTTTCTAGTACAGAAATAAAAAAAAAATACGTGTTTACTGCTTGACTTTAGCTGTTAGTTTATACCGTGTCGTTAATATGCCCATCGTGTAGTCACGTGCATTAAATATTCATTTTATGACGTCGTAGCATTTTTTTTTTATTAATTTGAAACAACCCTAACCACAAACTTCACTTGCCGTGGCACTTTATCTTCCCATTAGTAAGGCCGTGATTTTTACAGTAAGTGTCAATTTCAGTAAAATATAAAGTAGACTGTTTAATACATGCATTTATGCGTTTTCCATTATTGCTCCTTGTATAGAATGGTTAGCTTTTCTACTTAGAATTTAGTTATTCATTTTTTCCTGAAATGAAAATTTGGAAGTAACGTATTATTGTTTCTATGTAATCTAAAGCTTTCATCGCGACTGTAACAAAACCCCCTGCTGTTACCAACCGCATCAGATGGATAAGCTTGAGTGAAACAATGTTTTGGGAACCGTCTTTGTTCTCGTCAGGGCACCCTGACAACCACATTTGTTTTTGTCATCACGAAACGCGTCCTTGGTGACAAGAACAGTCAAGGTTCTCAAGGAACACCTGACGAGAACAAAGACCCTTCTAAAATCATTGGCTCAGTCTCCGTTTAACAATCTGCCGCGGCTAGTAGCCCGAGAGTATTATAGATAGCAGCATTGTTTGCAGTGTTTCTGTCTTGGCAAAATTAGTGACTTGAACACGATTCGTACTTCGCGTTTTGAAATAGTGTTCTGTTACATTCTAGTAAGTGATAAAATTCTGTTTCGTAACACTGTTAGTTTAAATATTTTGTCTTCCACTTTGCTATCCAAAAATTTGAAGATGAAGATATTCAGAACTGTAATTTTGCCTGTTGTTTTCTATAGGTGTGAAACTTGGTCGCTTACATTGAGGGACGAACGTAGGTTCAGGGTGTTTGAGAATAAGGTGCTGAGGAGAATATTTGGGCCTTTCTCCACTCCCCTGTCACCTTGTCCAAAGTGATAGGGGAGTGGAGAAAACTACATAAAAAGGAGCTTGATGATTTGTAGTCCTCACCCAATATTTTTCGGGTGATAAAATCGAGAATAATGAGATGGGCGGGGCATGCAGCGCAGAGTGGGGAGAGGAGAACTGTATACAGGGTTTTGGTAGGGCAATCTGATGGAAAAGACCACTTGGGAGACCCAGGCGTAGATGGGAGGATAATATTAAGATGAATCTTCATGAAGTGGGATGTGGGGGTATGGACTGGATCCATCTGGCTCAGGATATGGGCAAGTAGTGGACACTTGTGTACACGGTAATGAACCTTCGGGTTCCATAAAACTCGGGGAATTGCTTGATTAGCTGGAAATCTGTTACATTCTCAAGAAGGACTCTGCTGCATGGAGTAAGTAAGTTAGTTAGTTAGTTTAAATACTGCTGTAACCTCACTGACACGAAGGCCTACTCTGTGTTCTAATAGCTGGAACATCACAATAGTCTGTCACATGTTCGAACTCTTTAAGTATTTTCGGACAACGAAACATACCGCACATTAAATATGACGGTTCTAGTGTAGGATAGAACAGAGGAGATGTTCTGCTACGTATTTATTTCCTCCTTTAATTACCACCTCCTCTTCTGGGCATTGTCAATGTACACTATCGAACAGAAGCGTGTTCAGTGTGGTAGTAGACGAGGGTAACGTTAAAGTCTGCGGTTTTACTTTTTAAAATTCGTCTCAAAAATCTCACACGAAATAAGTATGACATGTCTGACGTCAAACTGAAAAGGTAAAACTGGGAAGTAGCCTGCGACTCTACAATAGTCACGTAGTTACAGTACCGCAAAGTGGGGTTTCTTTAACAATTAAATTATTTAAATAGTATTAACGCTAAACGTTTTGATCTTTTTTAAAATTTGAGTTACATTTCTTTAAATATTTACGATTTAAACTTATTTTAACTCTTATCCTGCTAACGTGGAGAATATGGTGAACTCCTAAAAATATCAGCAGATGGAAAACGGGATTTAACTCGGCGTTTAAAGGGTTAATGAGAGTACTGTATTTTGTAATGCTTTAAAAAGTAAGAAGATCACCATTTGAAGCTTCACACATACACTGTAAGTTACTGTTTACTGTTGATACCAGTGGTATTAAGTTATGACATTATACGAATCGTTTACTTAAGTCTCGTGTAAAAAATGACTTCAGTATTCACTTTCGTTAAAATATTACATCATAGCAGTAGCATTAAACAGTAATAGAATCCCACATCATCAAATATGAATCTTGAGAATTTATGAGCCAGACATGTCAGTTTCGTGCCTTGCATACCGCACGGCCGCGATAAAACAACTTTAGTGGAATGTGCGATGGTATCTATACAGTTACAGTTGTTCACTGCCAAATGCATGGGTTTCAACGCTTAAATTCGCTTCATCCTCAGTGCCTGCCTATGCAGATCTAAGGCACATTTGCTTAGCAAAATTTTAATACTAATATCAGACTCTTCTACAAGGTTAATGTTTTGCCAGACAGAGGGAAATTAGAAAACCACAGATATGGTGCATATTATACTGATGATTCGAGCGTCGAAGCGCGAATATTTGGTAATGGATGACAATTATACAGAGACTGCTGGACATTCCGGTAAAGTCAGATGTCAACTTAAATTTGGTCTAGGGATAGACAGACCTATCATAAAATATTACATCAAAATATTTTAGAAAAGCAAAATCTTCAACTTTCATATCAGAAGCCAATGATTGATATTCTCGCTACATTGCTGATGTGTACGTTGCGACGTTTCGTCGTGTCCACATCTTTCTACGTCATAAAGTTCTGCCTCACTTAGTTTTGTTACAAACTCTTAATTTCCTACTGATACATTTGTTCATATCGATTACCTTCTTCAGCGTCAAGGAATTCAAAACTTCAATATTAGCTTAGAATTCAAAACTTCTCAACAATCCTCTCCTAGCTGTAGTCCTTTCCATTCCATTCCATTCTATTTCTGAACATGCCACTCTTGACTGTTTGTCAGAAAACATCTGTCTTCAGTGAAGACCTCTTCAAGTTTTACAGCCGTAAATCAATGCATATGCGAGATTTCTCTCCAATATGTACGTATGTTGTGTGTAGATGTGCTCGTGTACTTTGCCTGTGCAAACTTGATTGCATGCACACACATTACGTTGAATGTATGGTGTGGGTTCCGTTGTAGTACATACGTATAATTAACCTTGTAATGAAAACCATAATGTTTGCTGTATGAAGCAAACAATTTAGGAGATGTAACACTTGTGGCTCTTTCTCTGGGCTATTGCTTCTTGTGTTTCCGAAGTTCTGCACTTTACATTACTTTTCTTTAATTAACTCGCAAAATATAAACCTTGCGGAAGAATTTTATCTGACGTAAAATATTTCGTACTATTTCACAACATTTGTTGGTAACATTTCTTACTGTAATAAATATTTCTTATTTTATTACAGAGATTCGCACAGAAACGGATAGTCTCGTTCTTTAGGCAAATCTTAACCAAAGTTGGAAAGGCTCGAATATAGTTGGTAAAAACCCTATTTTAAAATTTCATGAGAATCCTTTCAGCCAGTTGCGGTTGTTTTACGCAGGCATGCTCCCCGCAATAGGAAATTTCATCGGCGCCCTTCTTATAACATTTCTTTTCTATCGGACAAGGAAGTTATTTTTCAACATTCGTGATACGGTAACAGAATTTTCTTGTGATCCGTGAAAGGAATTCTAATCAGGGGCATTGAAAACGGACGTATTCCTATAGAAGTAGTGGTTCCATATTATACTAAACAAAAATTATCAGACTTTAGGAAGAAATTCACGCAAGTGATCGTAAATAATTCTTAGGTTAATACGTCACCGGACTCATCTGTTACAGCTTTCGGAGCATTATTAATAGAACCTGACACTACTGCTGTTTGCATGAATAAAAAGTCTTCTTCTTCTTCGTCTTATTCTTCATCATCATCAACATCATCATCATCATCATCTTCTTCTTCTTCTTCTTCTTCTTCTTCTTCTTCTTCTTGAATTTGAGCTGGACGATAAATTGATTGATCCTGAGGGGATCTGTTTTATTCCTAAGACGGCTGATGTGATAATTTCATTAGACATTTTATGTTCGCTGAGGAAATTATATTACCGGCCTTTCGAGGAGATTGATTATCCTGTTGTTGGCAGTTTTTGCATTATGTTTCGAAACGTATGAGCATGATACGACTTTTTGTACAAATCACTTTGCTGTTTACCAGCTCGTTACTCCAGAATTTCCTAGCTTCATCCTTATTTTGTACTGACACTAACGAACAAAATATCTCTAGGGGTCAGATTTCTTCTTGATAAGCTAATAATCGCGTAGAAAGTAATAAAGTCCCTTGTGGACCTTCACAGGAACCTGTTAGCAGTCCTATCCTGAGCAAACTAATTACAAAGATCAAGGCCTTGCTTGAGAAATTTACAGTTTTTTCAAATAGTCGAGGAATTATCGCACTTTATGGAACAGCCAGGTTCACTGTGTTGTTTACACGTCAACGCCTTTCGTGTCTTCATTTAACATCTGAAGCACGATTTCGGGTATTTTAGCCGTGGCTTGTGGCGAGAGTATATATCAGTTCAATGTTAATAAAAATCCAACCAGATGCAACAGTATGCAGATATTTATTTACTGCAAAGCTACTCTACATGTTTCGGGTGTCACAGCACTGGTTTGTGCGAGTCGCACGAGACTCGCACAAACCAGTCCCGATCGGACCATGTTGGAGGGGAGTAGCGGTACAAGTAGTATGACCTGTACCGGAGGCTGCGGTTACAGTTTTTAGTACTCCTGATGATGGGTGCTTTGAAACATGTAGAGTAGCTTTGCAGTAAATAAATATCTGCATACTGTTGCATCTGGTTGGATTTTTATTAACATTCAATTACGATGCACGGAACCATGAGCTTAAATATATATATATCACCATATTACTGCTAGTAGATCCTGAATAATCATACAGTTGGCTTGTTGAATATTTCGTGTTCACCTAAATTCCTTCATGAACAACTACCACTTTTCTGTTGATTTTACCTATCAGGGCTAAATTTTCTGGTTTGTTTTAACATAATGTTCATGTCTGATTCTAAACTACATGATTGCTGCTGCTGCTGACATGTTACTTATATAATATTCATGCTATGGACTTGTCTGATACTCTGATATTTTTGGCAAATAACTGTAATTGCTTACAGGCCAAATATGACGACCATTAACAGCGGCAACACAGTATTACCGTGTAATGAACGTGTAAACATAAACTGGGCACAATTTTCGCTTTATTACGTGAATGGTCTGTAACTGCTGAAATATTAACTTAAAAAACTGGCCGCGATGTTTTTTTTCCGCATCGTGTGTATTAAAAATTTCAATATATTAACCAATAAAATGCACTAAGTAAAAAAACCAAACACAAATTACAAAACGCACTTCATTTTAAGTGCCAACTCCTACATGTTTCGGCACCAAGGTGCCATTCTTGGGGAATTTAATTACAACAAAGTTTGATAAGTACGGTACGTATTTTAGGTGTGAGTCTTTCTCATTTTTGTCATTAAAATTTAAGATTATAAATCTTAAAATTCTAGATTACATGAGTATTGTAATCTAGAATTTTAATATTTTAAGATCTTTAATTTTTAATTTCAACGATAAAAGTGTGGGCGACTCGCACGTAAAGGACGTGTTGGATTTAACGACTCTTTGTTGTATTTAATCTCCCTGAGGATGGCACATTGATGTCGAAACATGTGGGAGTTGGACTTAAAATGAAGCATGTTTTATGAGTTGTGTTTTATTTTATTTTACTTGGTGCATTTTGTTGATAAATGTATTGAATGTAAGAAAATGCACGGTATGAATAATATATTATTCAAACGGTCATCTTGTCTTTCGAATGTGGAGAATCATGCATTTGAAATTCTTCCTTAAATTACCCAGTAATTAATCAATAAAGCATAAACAGGAATGTAATAAATTTAAAATTTATGTACACTTAAAATTTATATCACGAACCTTTTCTTGGAAGATTTATGTTCAATTGTTCTGTCTCTTATTTGCATGTTGTCATTCATGTACTGTGGGCCGGGTAGTTCAGTCGGTATAGCGACTGACTACGGGCTGGACAGTCCGGGATCGAATCCCAGTGGGGACGAGATTTTCCGCTCGTCCAGACCGGCCCTAGGTCCCACCCAGCCTCCTGTAAAGTGGGTACAGGGTCTTTTCCGGGGGTAAAGTGCGGTCGGGGCGTGCTGCTGACCACTCGCCCCCTTCTATTGCCGCGGTCATGGAAGAGTAGAGCTATACATCTACCCACACCGGGCCTGTAACGGGATCACTTTACCTTTATTCATGTACTAAGGAGAAACTTCGACATACTGCCGTTCCGTCTCTTAATTTTACTCATATAACCAAATTCTTTTGAAAATATTTCCTCTTACCCGTCTACTAAAAGCAGTTTTAAACTAATACCTTCCGATAATGTCCACGTTAATATATTTATTTATTACTGGAAAATGAATCCAGTTAGATCCCGTGAGAAATGTAATGAGAACCAGTTGGAATGCGTCGAGGAGCTTCCCTTATTGCAGTCAAGACAAATGACGCCTTATATTTAAAGTGTACCATCTCGTCTCTTCTTCCCTCCTTCGCAGCTTTAACCACCGTAAAATTTATTCCTGCCCAGCATCTTCCATCACTATTCTGCAGCTCAAAAGTCATTTTCAATCCCTTTGATCTGGTTGACATTGCCCCCTTGTTCGGTGAATAATCGTGTTTGCTCGAATAAGGATGCCCATCACTTCCGAGTGAAATTCTGCCTTTCTTCGGCGCCCGGAAATTTGTCCTCGTCCAGTATATTATTCTGATAGAAGTGGGGTTTGCGTTGTAAATTTTCATTAAAATAGTCAGAAGGAGTGCTAATTTCCGGATCACTCTACATGACCCGTCAAGTGGGACTTGGAGAGACTCTTGGCTGTTCTGCGTTTCGAGTACGGATGCTGACGTAGTTAAATTACCGACCGTTTATTATTTACTAACAAAAATTCCAGGGTATGGGATACTGTACTCTTGAAGGTTATAATATTTCGAACGTAAATCTTGTGTTTATTGGACCGTGCATCATTGTGATAGTTGAAGAATAAAAGACCAACTTGATGTCACTTGCTATTTTATTCCACTTCTTATGTGCTCAACGTGTTCCGGACATTAATATATCCATCATCAGGAGCTTGCGACTATTCTGTTGAATTACCACATTGGTCGTATTGTTCTTGGTTCGATGTGTGTTGGAGTTTCGGTGTGGTTGGGTTGGAGTGG
>Ga0123355_10011161_pt1 | contig 13828 bp, 5 predicted proteins | sample TergutEmb28metaG_3_FD_89872 | JGI IMG/M metagenome (GOLD analysis project Ga0123355, IMG submission 89872) | Embiratermes neotenicus P1 segment gut microbial communities from Petit-Saut dam, French Guiana - Emb289 P1 | ecosystem: Host-associated > Arthropoda: Insects > Digestive system > Gut ... | reverse complement strand
TCCCCCGCCAAAAAAAAAAACCCCCCCCCCCCCCCATACTGTAAGGAACCCAAAGATTCACTACCACGTTCACAAGAGCCTGTCACCTTTCCCTGTTCTGAGCCAGATCAATCTAGTCCACGTCCTGCCACTTGATTTCTGTAACATCCATTCTAATATTATCCTCTCATCTACGCCCAGGTCTTCAAAGTTGTCTCTTTGTGATTAATAAATAATGAAAGAGAAAGGGCGTCGAATGAACCAATTATGCTCTGATTTGAGATACCGTCACGGGATTCGTCTGCAGACCCATTAAAACAAGCAGAAAACCAGTCAAGACAGTCGGTCTCCGCGCTGAGATTGGAACCCGGCATCATCTTGAACACAAACGGCTTCCGCCCACTTGAGAGCGCTGTTCGGTTATAAGGACCTGTACTAAAGCGGAACATACGATAGCACGTGCGAAGGCAGCAAATTGCATTAAATCCGAACTGCAATCTCTCCACTGGTATGACACCGGTCACAAGGAAATCCGTCTCGTTATATTACTAACACGGGAGATCCCCTATACGCCTACATAATCCAGGCAGTCACTACGTCTTCCCCCACCAACTCCGCGAACTTCACTTTTTACCTTCCCTTCGTACCGGTCGACAGACCGAGAGTGAACGCTAATGGTCTTTTCTCCAAAGGCCTGCTCACGTACCGAGCACTAACTTTTACTGTGTAGCCGGACACATGGCCGTCCGTCTAGTCCTTCGCAGTGCGGAGTGGAAAGGAGCTAACAAATAGTCGATCAGTGATGGGGGCAACTGTGGTAAGCACAAAGAGGGTGACTACTACGTACCACAAACGAACACGACAGTTTTGGGACCTGTGAAGGGAAGACCCGGTGTTCAGAAAGCAACTAACAGGTCCATAACAGGCAGAGTACGGACCTCACAGGCATTCATTTTATCTTCTATCAACAAACCAACTTTAAGATCCTGCTCCAAACTTGCGAGCCAAAGAAGCTCATTCCAAGACATTCGTCCGAGTGTGGTGTGTGATAACGGCGAAGTGAGCTGAATTCTGATACGTAAACATTTCGAAGCAGCGTGTACAACCAACATGGAACACAGCGCAGTCTGAACGCACTTCCTCCACCTACGCGCATGACAGTGATATTCGAAACATCACTTTCGCGTCTTAGAAGCTGACAGTCGGAAAAGAATCATGTTCTAGTGCCCGAATTAAAATACAGTACGGACAGTCGTTAAGTGTGGGTGTTTTATGGACATTGTTATATGTGTCATGTGATTCTGCGATAGGTGTCAGGTCTGCAGAAAAAGTGACACGGGTGATAAGTAAAGCGATGAATCATGGCAAGAAATGTAGCTTTACACATAATCAACTGATTCTAAGAACGGCACATATAACCTTCGTCCTTTACGTGTGTTCGTCAGTGATGCAGTGTGGAGATCTCAATGGTGGGATAGCAAACGAACATAGCCCACAATAGCACACTTTCGACAAAGGAGGAACGAAAAATACAACAGAACACGCATACAAGGTTTATGTGTATGTAATTAGCGAGTGAGTGTCCTGAGAAGGTTACTTAATGGTGTCAGGAGGGGGGAAAAATGATCGCAAAGGAATCCGCAACATCAAGTAAGATTGTCATCGTTTGTCATCGCTACAGGCATTGATGACATTGGATGACAATTGTCGTACAACTATAATCTGTTTAGCGAAGTCTTCTTTCACGTGACTATATACAGATGAGAAGCTAAGGATAAGTAAGACATCATACCATAGCCAGGAAGGATACACTCATAAGCGAGTGATACAGCTACTGATCATCGCAAATAGGTACATACATCGGGAAAGGGCAGACAAGCGCAAAGGATAGCTCTGAACGTCGCTCACACGTTAACTGGATCAGAGGTCGACATAACGAGCCGGTGTGCACCCATTACACCAACAGTAAGTAACGATAGCACGCACTTACTTTAAGGGTCAAAAGAATGCATGACACACTATGCTGCGCTAGCATAATTATAATGGTTAATATATTTTCCATTCTGAAATTTAATTACAAGACATATAAGTAAGACATAAAAATAAACGCAACGAATTAAGACAAACAAAATACACTGTAATTAGTGCCCTACATGTTTCGGCCTCTCGCGTCAATATCAAGGAGTGTATAAATACATAACACCGCGTACATCAACAAACAGCCGAGGCCAGTGGCCGTGCGGTCTAAGGCGTCCGCAGTCGTTTGACTGCTGGAATCGCCAGTTCGAATCCTGCCGAGAGCATGGATGTTCGTCTCTCGTGTTTGTTGTGTGTTGTGTAGGTAAGACGAGCTGATCACTCGTTCAGAGTAGTCTTACCGTGTATGTGTCTGTGTGTGCGCTAGAAACCTTAATAAACAGGAGACCTACGACCTATTTGGGCTGATGTATCACAGAAAAAACAACAATCCACTTACGTATATACAAAAACAAAGACATCAAAAGTTTAAACGGCCAACAGATGATTTAAATGTCTACTAAAATATATAAAATGGTTGTGTGTGTGTGTGTGTGTGTGTATATATATATATACACACACACACACACACAAAACCATTTTATATATATATATGTGTGTGTGTATATATATATACACACACACACAAAACCATTTTATATATATATGTGTGTATATATATATATATACACACACACACACACACATTGTTGAATCTTGTATACTTCAATTTGTAACTGCTTGAATGACTTTCCTTGGTAATGACTCGAGGGGGCCGAAACATATAGATTAGTTAGGAGGTTCTCCCTAAACAGAGTGCATTTTGTTGGTTTTTATTTCTGGGACTTAAAGGTTCAATGCCGCGTTGGGTACAAGTGCTCGCCACCTGTCGCTATCCTGAGCCAGATCAATCCGGTCCATGACCCCCATCCAACATCCTGAAGATCCATTTTAATATTGCCCTCCCATCAACGCCTGGGTGTTCCAAGTGGTCTCTTTTCCTCAGGTTTCCCCACCAAAACCCTGTAGGCACCTCTCCTCTCCCCATACGTGCAACATACACCGCCCATCTCATTCTTCTCGACTTAATCACCCGAATAATATTTGGTGAAGAGTACAGAGCATTAAGCTCCTCATTATGTAGTTTTCTCCACTCGCCTGTTTCCTCGTCCCTCTTAGAGCCAAATATTCTCCTCAGCAACCTACTCTCAAACACCCTCAGCCCACATCCGCCCTCAATGTGAGCGACCAAATTTCACACCCATACAAAACAACAGGCGAAATTACTGTTCTGTATATCTTAATCTTCACATTTTAGGATAGCAAACTGAAAGACAAAAGATTCTGCACCAAATGATAGCAAGCATTCCCTGACTTCAATCTGTTCTTACTTTCTTCCTGCATAGAATTTTGAATCGTACGACGTTTATTATACCAATTAAACGCCCAGTCTTAATACAAACATTAAATGAGCCTCTCCAACATATTTTGGTACAACTGTACCATCTTCAGGAAGAACAACACCAGTTCTTAAAAACGCAGTGCTACTGCGAAGCGGTTACTTACAGGTTCCTTGGTGTGTAGCAGCTTCGTTGTTGGCGTTAATTAAGTACAAAAGGTACAAAACATTTTAAAATAACTGAGGCTCAACAAGCAAAGATGATTAGCAACTCTAAGAATGCCAAACAAAAACTACTTAAAACCAATACGGCGATTTGGTTCGAAAACACCTAAATATTGAAATGGAAGGTAGCAACCAACAACACAAAAACACAAAACTTGCAGCAGTAAGATACATGTTTTAAAATATTTTATAAAGTTGTACGTTTTATACATAAGCTGCTATAGACCACGTACCTAAAAACAAAACCTTTACAGTATAATTTGGTTTTAAGAACTGGCATTTTGTTCTCCCTGCACTTGTACCGAAACATGCCGCAGGGGCTCATTTAATGTTTGTATTGATAAGACTGTGCATTTACATGATACAATAAACGGTGTACGCTGACCAAAAAAACAGAAGGAAGGGTAAAAGTAAAGTGATCCCGTTACAGGCCCGGTGTGGCCCAGAGGGTGGGTAGAGGTATAGCTCTACTCTTCCATGACCGCGGCACTAGAAAAGGGGTGAGTGGTCAGCAGCACGCCGCGGCCGCACTTTACCCCCGGGGAAGACCCGGTACCCATTTTACAGGAGATTGGGTGGGCTCCAAGGCCGGTCTGGACGGGCGGAAAATCTCGTCCCCACCGGGATTCGATTCCGGACCGTTCAGCCCGTAGTCACTCGCTATACCGACTGAGCTACCCGGCCCACACAAGGGATGGACAACTTAAATATAATGGAAGCATCAGTCTCACCTAAAATGCGAATTCTTATCAACAAAACTACACTCAATCACATCGCAGAAACCGAATCACAGCTGTCAGAAACGCGAACTTCACACGACAGTAAACTGTTCTACAAACATTCAGAGCGGTTCCCCATGTCATACTGATTCAGTTCAATTTATTATCAACGTGCAATTGCAACAGTTTAGGGACAATCACGAAACCTGCACGAATACATAAATAATCAGACAGGTAAGACAAAATTACACAATCGCAACGAAAACTAAACAAAAACAAAATATAAACGTGAGTACTGACTCAGTACCCTCCCAATTATTTTCAGGTTTTAATACAATTGTAATACACAAACAAATGTGCGATTTGTGACCTAATATACACAATTAATATAAAATCTGTTTTCAAACGATTTTTTAAATACGTCTGCATATCTGTAGACCAAGTTTGCTACTTTCACGCACCTAGCAGAAAGACAGTTTTTGTACATAACAGAAAAAGAAATTAACTAGTCACTAACATTACGAAACAGAACACGGAGACCAATGGTGTCCAAAAGGGTCGGCCACTATTTGAAATAGTACAAATTTAAATAAAAAAAAAAAAGAGGATAATAGTTGCGCGCAGTAGTTACTGCGTTTATCTCACAATTTAACTTCCTTCGCATCCACTCATTTGTATTCAGCTCACCTGCAAGCAAGCTGTCGTGGCTCAACTGCGTCACTGCGCTGTCCCCATTTCCCCCAATGACAAATTCCTACGTGCTACGTCAGTTATATTTTGGGAAATACCTTTCATAAATTCGAATTGTTAAAACGTTAACGGCAATGTCTTCTATCTTGCGGGGAGTTGCACAAACCCATTCACAAAGTCATTCCGTTGTCAATCAGCCAAACTAAGATGTCTTGTCTCAGTAATTCGTTCAGAGATTAACTCACTTAATATGTCAAACACTAACAAAGTCCTGACTCAACCTGTGCACCGGACGGCCACCTACAGAGTGTGACAATACCAGATGCTGTATAATACAATTTTGATCTCCTTATGATGAGCACAACGTGCTCGAAACATGTACAGGAATATAATAAACTTATTATAAAACAAGAATTTGTGCATTAAGTTGGTTAATTACTAAGATTATACTGAGACGCGCGGTCAGCAAAACATAAACAAAAAACAAACAAACAAAGCCGTTAGTGCGTCTCAGAATTACACAACTGTCAAACACAAAATAAACAACTTACACAAGTGCGAGAGCAAACTGGCAGAGTTTTCATGCTTGGCAGTGCATTTCTAGCACTCGTACTAATGGACAAATGAAATACGTTCATGGTGTAAATAATGGTATCTAAACACAAGTACTTGTCTATATTTACATGGTCATTAAGACGCGACCGTAAACATCTGTGTAAAGGTCACTCTAAACTGGAGTACACGCACTTTCAAAACGTGTTTTGTCATTTTACACACCTCGGCGTATCTGAAGGTCTATTTATCTGTGACAAAAACCTCCCGGACGAAAGAAATTTCTTTCTCCTCCAATCAGAACTTGATTTCAACAGTGTACAGAATATGTCTAAATTACAACGAACTTGTTCACGTACACATTCTTCCTTATCCACATCCCCGTGCTGACCTATTATTCCTCCCAAAACGTACTACCTAAACCCTAAATGACAGTCACATACCAATCACCATACAACACCCCTTCAAAAAATCAATTATTAATGCTCAGAGCAATGAATCCCGGGGTCCTTTGCCGGGGCGTGAAACTGACCACAGAACTCCCCTACAAATCTGGATGAACCCACTAGGACTTTGCAAAATATCAGAGACAAAAATCATACTGGTCAGCCTACTAGAGAGCGTGCGACACCCCTTCGCATCCACGTGCTTACCCCATTGAACGGCCGTGGTTGGAAACAACTCCTTTTAAAAAAAAAGTATGTATATGCAAGACATTCCGCGCAACCTAACAGAGCGCAAAGTGTTGATTTTGCGCTCCTGACAAAGGGGCTTTTATACCCTTACGCATATATATGTGTGTGTGTGTGTGAGTGTGTTTGTATATATGTATATATATATGTATATACAACAGAGCATTATATGCACATATATATATATATGCAAGTACGTATATGCATCCGCAATGGAAGCCGCTGCACCCACTGTGTTCGTGGTCTAGCTACTGGTCTGTTTATCGCACCGACAAATGATTCAGATAAAAGTTATAAACCATAATGACATCTACATTGTAGGTGGGTGTACATTTTTTTGCATGACGTGCCGTTTGAGAAAGCTGATAAGGTTAGTTTATATTTATCCATGTTCCGTGCAGGAAGACAAGTCACCATAACTTTCCATCGTCGTGTTTCTCTTTGTGGAATACCCCCTGAAGATGGCCGAAAAAGGCCGAAACATGCAGGACGTTTATCAAATGTTGGTATAGTATTGTATCTACTTATAGTGCAGTTACTGGAATATACACGGTGACAATATGATTAGAATTCAGCTTCATGAAAAGCTGCAATTACGTGTGACAAAGACGGCTGACGGATAAACAGGCAAACATGCAACTGTGCTAAGAACATCTTAAATTGGTTATGCTACGAACAGTTCTGTCAACTTCAACAAGATCACTGAAGTACACATATCGGTTACAGGGTAACTTAAGCCTCAAGTCCACACACTTCAGCCTGCAGGCACTGCACCATTAACATTCTGCTAACTACAGCCTCTCAAGAACAATAAAAAGAAAGGAATGGCCGTACAGACCCCCTACTAGCTTCTACAGAATTCGATGTCGAGACCCCTACTGGGAAAACTAGTAGTCATACTACTTGCTGTATCAGTTTTAAAGTTACCCGGTTTCCTTTCTCTTCAGGCAGCCTAAAAATGCACAAACAATTATGATAACTTACATCCGCGACTTTATAATAATAATAATAATAATATTTATTAACTGCAGTTGGGTTGTCACCCGGTGGCAGTACTTTACTACCGACTGTCGTTTTGCTAGACAACTATTTCCATGTAGTGGATTGCTGACGTACAATTTGGAACGTGGCTATCAGTATTTCTCCTGTAACGGTGATACAGGGCAACAGGTGTAGCACACCTTGGGTCAGTCTAGGAGATAGACGCACAAATCCTGGGCGCCAGGTCTACCGGACGACGGACTTCTGTACGGTAGAGACAAAAGGAAAAGTTCACACTTTAACATGCTATGTAGGCATAGAAGGGGGTTGTAGAGGAATACCTCTACTCTTTTATATCGGCGATGTATTGGGATAGGTGGTCAACGCCATGGCCCGGCCGCTGAACCCCCGGGAAAGATACCCGGTACCCATTGTATAAGAGGCTGGGTGGGTCTATACGGGTGCGGAAAATCTCGCCCTCACCGCCAGTCGATCCCCGGACCGTCCAGCCCGTAGAAAGTCAATATTTCGTGCGGTTTGTACAGTGGCTTGTAAAATTCGTGGGTTCTCAGCATGCGATTTTGCGTCATGTCATCTTTCTGGCGCCTAGAATTGTGGGATGGCTCACAGATTTCCGCAATATCTGTGCACCCCCCGGACAATGGTCAGTGTCACATAGGACACCTCATTTCTAAAGCTGCTTTCTACACTTCAACAGGCATAAACTTCCCAACCAGCCAAATGTTACTGATTACTAACACGTAGGACCTAAACCAGAAATCCATGTTGATACTTTGTTGTGTGTGTCTTATTTAACGGGGCTACACAGCGTCGATGGCACATGAATTAAACGCGAGAATGGGGCACTGGTTGAATGATAATCACAGGGTAGAACCCAAGTACTCGGAGAAACACCCTTAGTATTGCAATTCTGTCCACCTAAAATCCTACACACATTAATCCAACGCCAGTCCACGTGGGATCAGTGATGGCCAAAATGGCATGTGAACAAATTTTTCCCCTCCCTATGAAGTCCAAATTATTTTCCTCAGCACGCCGCTTGCAAAAACTCTCAGCCCATGTTCTTCTCCGCAATGGAGACCAAGTTTCGTATCCATGCAAAACAAAAGGCAAAATTACAGTTTAAATGCACAGGAAACTTGAGCGAAGATGTGTTTAATGCAAACAATGCAGACGTGCAAACATTCCGGGGGGGAGGGGGGGACATTAACCTTTACAGCCCTTGCGTCCTACCGTCTAGGACGTTAACCTCCAAACGTTGCATTTAATGTATTTATTCAACAAATTTAACAAATATAGTTACTGAATATTTTAAACATAGTATATACTCTCCGTTTTTTTCTTTTCAAAATGCAGTTTGTTTCATAATTCTAACATATTTGGTTCCTGTTTTATTCACATTTTATATACAGGGTGTGCTAAAATTAAAAAAATAATTCCGGTGCCAAAAGGTTAATAAACTCTACAGACAAAATAATTTCCATGTTTCGGACATAATCGATACATCAAGTTGGCCATTTTATTCTTCGTGCCACGGCGGACTCGATGAGCCCCCACGGGGTGGAATCAAATGATACAACTCATACACGACCCCTCGACTCAAGAATATCACAGCTTTTTAGTTACGCAGTATAATAAAAATATTCTTCAAAAGAACATTAGAGCAGCAACAGATCAGCAGTCCTGTTGACCACGCGATCTAATAAAATAACATATAACCGCTTGCTCCTAAACTAAGTCTGCAACACGAAATAAGCTACACCTGATAAAATTCAGACAGCGACGACTAAGGAGATTACAGTTATCTGAGGCGTGACACCGTGCAGCCTGACAGACGTGTACCGACGTTTCGGAGGAAGCCATAGTCTCCGCATTCACCTTGATGCTGGAGGCAGCAGGCTCCTCAAAAACGGTATACTTCACCAGACTACACTGCGTTATACCCAGGAAGACACTAATCTTCAAGAACTGCAATGGAAGACCCGGCTGCATTGACGTACCTTACCTACAGCACGCATTAATAACCAAGGATATCTGGTTACAGTAAAGAACCTTGGGTCCAACAATTACAACACCACATTTGTCCCCATGAGAGGCAGGGCAGCCCGAGGCCAGCAACGAACGAAAATTACTTTCTTTTCCTGCAATTCAAAGCGACACCTCCCAGCCTGCTCTTATTCACTGGAATTTATTTCATACAATTTGCACTCTTAACCAAATATGCCGTTTTAGAGGCAAGTGGAGGAGAAAGATACGCACAGAGTGTGTGACACGTATGGGAGAGAAGAAATATGCATGCAAAATTTTAGTATGGAAACCTAAAAGGGACGATACTGGTTCAGAAACGCAAGTGTAGATGGGAGAATAATATTAAAATGGAAAAGTGAAAGTACAGTTGCCCCGATGCATCATGAAGGCACACAGGACGTGTGGTGGTAAAGCTCCACTCATTCTTAACCACGGTTAATAGTTGTAAGTCAGCGCTCAGCCTCAAACCTCGGCCGCACTACTCCTGCAGAAACAGCCAGCCCCGGTACCCGCTAGCAGGACGCTGGGTGGGCCCAAGAGCCGATCTGGACGTTTCTGAGGAAAGAAAAATCTCTTGCACTTGAGCCAAATCAAACCCTGGATCGTCCAGGCCGTAATCCAGTCACTATACCGACTGAGCTAACCCGCTTCCTAGCATTTAGACGAACAAATCTGTCAGGGCGAAGACTTTATTTATATGCCTCAGGACAGTCCAGTGCACGTTGTAATAGACCTCCGGACTGTATACATCGTTGGAGAGTGCCTTAAACAGTTAAAAGTTTCTCTCAAAAATGACCCTGCTCTACTGTGTTACCGTTTAGGAGTCATTTCATTACTGTTATTGAACATAAATTATCGGCTGATAAGGGTATGGGAATACATTTCATGGAAAACCAGCAGAATGCGATCAAATACGTGTATGGATTTCTTATAATAAAACCAACTAGATACACTAATTTCTCAAATTTATTTTTGGAATGAAACTCTACATGTTTTGGACAGTTCCTCTGTCCATCATCAGGAGTTTTTCACTGCACACACAGCAATGGTATATGTCACATACATTTGCTTACAGCTCGCAAGCTGTCAGCAAACCTGTATGACATATACCATTGCTGTGTGTACAGTGAAAAACCTCCTGATGATGGACAGAGCAACTGTCCGAAACACGTAAAGTTTTATTCCAAAAATAAATTTGAGAAACTAGTGCATCTAGTTGGTTTTATTATAAGAATTTATCACGATACACGGTCGCCTGAACGTCAAAAACGTGTACGGAAAATGTAAACATCTCAAACATCGCAAAGGGGCCTATTTACAGAACGACAAACACGTGATGCTGCTTTCTGTTTAGAATGAGTCTTGTGCGCCTAAACGTGGTAATGAAAATACGGATTCCGTAACAGGTGGTTAATTTCTCGACTAGCTACGAGGCTATTAGCACGCCAAGAAGGACTTCGCTGTATGCAATTAACACCCTGCAGTGAAAATATACCGCATAATCAGAACGTATGATAACAACACAACCCGGACACAGTGATAACCTAAGGCCTCAAGGTTACTACACAGACACACGTAATTAACGATACCCTGTTAAAATGCTCGTTCATCTGATGTGTCACTTCTTCTCGGGCACTACACCTCCTTGTGGATCTTGGCTTCCAATACAGTCTTCTTACTCCATTCCCAACGGTCTCTAGCCATCGCCTGCCTCTTTCCTAACTCCCGTCATAAGTGAACCCTCTTCAACCTCGTCCCTCCAACTTTGACATGGTCTTCCTCTTTTCCTTTTTCTTTCCATTGTGGCCATCGTAATTTTCTTCTGACATTCTTTGGTTTTGCATTCTTTAAATATCACACCACGTTAGCCGGAGGGATTTTATAAATTTTACAATATCTGCCCCTTGTAATGTGTTCTTTATCTCCTTGTTAGTTCTTATCCTCCAGCATTCTCCTTTACAGTATGTCACTAATTACAGAAAATCATCTATCCTAACGGCTCTTGGTCTAACCATGCGGTGTGAAGGTTTCGGAAGCCTGGCACTGTAAAAATGCACAGATTTGTACACAACAGACTACCTGCAGGTGGTTGTTTACAGGCGAAACGTGTAGCAGGAATATAGGAACGAATGAACGTGTTATTTTATTTATATTCTGCCTAGACTTAGTTCAGTTACGCCCGCCTTACGTAGCGTCATATAATGAAAAACTTGTATTACAGAAATGTGTGAAGTGAAATGTAACAGCTCGTAAATAATACATGAGCGGGGAGAATGTATTAGAAAACTAGTTCAATGATAACTGTAGTATCGGGTTGTAAACATGACATTTTATATAGCCCTAGTGCAGAACACAGTGCCTACAATTAAAATGTTGCCCCCATAAAAGTGCAATTAAAACCGTTCCAAGCAGGCGTCACTTCGTAAGAAGAAAGTACCAGACCCGAAATGGGGCAAAACCAAATGTCGCTCACGCAAACATTTCTTTCCGTTTACCGGATCAATTTCAAAGTACGATGCTGCATGAAATTATCACTGAATGGTTAGCAAGCAAGATGACTCGTCATGTCTCATATGACGAGGCTGTCGATAGCTTAGAACATGCAATGGCGAATGACAGCAACGGTGAGTACTGAACTGGACAGGATATTGAAGCGGAAGTATTGCAATGTGAAGGACTGTTAGAACACCTGGCTACAGGCACTGCGGACAACCATGAACAACCCCTGCCAGGTCACAGACAATGGTCTTCCGTGCTACAGCACAGAGTAATCTCGCACACGGTTACCGACGTTTCGACGAGAAAAATAACAAGAAACGAAAAAACTGCGTAACAGAAAACGGAGCAACTGTCCCTGCACTCATACAAGGAGAATGCAGACATACGTCCTCTCATTCCTAACCTCGGTACCAGACAGAGGTAACAGAGTAGTCAGCTCCAACCACCGGCTGCTTTACCCCCAGGGCAAAGAACCCCGGTACAATTTCAACAGGGAGACGGGTGGGCCCCAGAGCATGTCGGTAGGTTTTGGAAAGAGAAAACTACTTCGTCCCTGCTGGAATTCGAATCCCGTATCCTCCAGCCCGTACTCTAATCACTAAACTGACTGAACTACGCCGGTTCCCCCACCGCACAACGAAGCGCTTCACAGTTTGTACCCTTCACCAGATACTATTACGGTGATCAAACCTGGGACGATGGGGGAGGTGAGGCGTGTAAAACGAATAGGAGAGAAAATAAATGCACACAGAATTTTAATTGGCAAACCTGAAGGAAAAAAAAAACTCTTAAGATAAATGGCCGCATATCGGAAGATAATATTACTTGTAAGAAATCGGATGTTACGGACTTCACTCATTTGGCTTACGAAAGGATCCACTACGCGTCCCCTCGTGAAGAAGGCAATGAACCTTCAAGTACCACAAAACGCAGTGAATTTCTAAGGTAGACGTATCAAGATGGATTCTGCAACATGGAGTTGGCTGGTTTTTGTGCTTCACCATGACACTTACTTTAAACATTCACAAAAACGACAGCGAAACATATGGCATATTTTACTGGTTGTGTTTATCAACCTGGTGACATAAGTTAAATATACACAACGGTTTATTGTCTGTGTGCCGTTAAAATGAGACCCCTAGCACTGCGCATGACGTCACGAAGAGCCGCGCCCAAACGCGGTAACAGAACAGTATCGCCAGCGACCTTGCTCTATAATATATAAGGCGAGAGTGACTTGAACCTAATGACCTGCAGCCTAGTCAGTAGGCCAGACCTGCCGCCACAGTCGTGTCAACGTTACACAAACCGGTAATGTGAGTTGCCGAAACTACAACCGCTAATTTCACTCTGCGGGCAAAGCACCTGGATATCGTTCCATTTCTATTGGCCGTACAAGCCCAAATACAGGGTTATTTGAAATGATTGTCGGGGTTTTAACAACTTGTCATACACAACACACTTGAGATAGGAGTACATGTATTTTTTATTTAATAGAACAACACTCCAAGTTTTTGTTACATATCTTACAGGTGCTCTATATGTCCACCCTTTGTGATTCTACAAACATCAACACGACAATCGAGTTCGTTCCAAACTGTTTGCAGCATGTCAGCGGTGATGGTTTCAATGGCAATTCTGATTCGTACTTTCAGTTCCGGGATACTTGCGGGAAAACGGGGCACATTAACCTGATTCTTGACGTAACCACATAGAAAGAAATCACATGGGGTTGCATCTGGATAACGAGGTGGCAGTTGTTAAAACCCCGACAATCATTTCGCATAACCCTGTATAATGGGCCTCACCATTTTTCCCACTGAGGTAGAGCTCAGCTGAAACCTGATGGCACACGGTGACGCACGGTAGGGGAAGTGAAGGGGAAACATGCGAGTGGAATGGGTAGCCAGTAGTCTTGCACTCTACCTCACAACATGGTGTATTCAGCATTACTACCATTACTACCGCTGATGCGCACACCTCGGCTGCCAGTAGTCGACTGAACTGACCCCCCCCCCCCCCCCCCC
>Ga0123355_10011160_pt1 | contig 13829 bp, 15 predicted proteins | sample TergutEmb28metaG_3_FD_89872 | JGI IMG/M metagenome (GOLD analysis project Ga0123355, IMG submission 89872) | Embiratermes neotenicus P1 segment gut microbial communities from Petit-Saut dam, French Guiana - Emb289 P1 | ecosystem: Host-associated > Arthropoda: Insects > Digestive system > Gut ... | reverse complement strand
CTTAAATAATTATGCTTTTCGACAAATTCTTCATAACTATTTTGTGCTACCCACTGAAATGGAGTATGTGCTTTTGGTACGAAGTTAGAAACGCTAACGGTTATCCTTACACGTCTTTTACTGCATTCTCGTGCAATTTTCTTGACGATATCGACAATCCCATCAATATCCTCGTACGTTTCGCTTGGAAGGCCTATCATAAAATAAAGCTTAATGCTATTCCAACCAAGTTCGACCGCCTGACTTATCGAACTCAAAATGTTTTCTTCTGTAATACACTTGTTAATTACATCTCTAAGCCTTTGACTTCCAGCCTCTGGTGCAAATGTAAGCCCCGACTTCTTATATCCGCCAATTTCATCAAGCACCTTAAACGAAAAAGAATCAAGCCTAAGCGACGGAAGCGAAAGCGAAACATTTTCCGCCTTGCACATATCCATAAGCTCTACAACAAGTGGCTCAAACTCCGAGTAATCGCTTGTCGAAAGCGAAAGTAGCGAAAGTTCCTCATGCCCTGTCGCCTTTAATTGATTTTTAGCCGAATTTATTATGTTTTCTTTCGTTCTTTCTCTGACAGGTCTATATATCATGCCTGCCTGACAAAATCTGCACCCTCTCGTGCAACCTCTAAATGTTTCGATTACCGCTCTATCGTGCACAGCTTCTATGAGCGAAACTATATTTTTTTCTGGAAAAGCGACTTCATTAATATCCCAAACTGTACTTTTTCTGACTTTGCCCTTTGCATCTGCATACAGCTTCTTTATCACTTTAATCTCACCGTCTTCTTTATAAATATGTTCATAAAACCTAGGCACATAAACACCATCAAGCTCACATGCCATCTTTAAAAACGCCTCTTTATCCGTACCAGATTCTTTCCACTTTTGATGTAACCTGCAAAGCTCAATACTTTGTTTTTCACCATCACCAATTATGAAAAGATCGAAAATATCAGCAAGTGGCTCTGGATTAAACGCACAAGGCCCACCACCTAATATTATTGGCATGTCCTCCCCTCTGTCTTTTGACAAAAATGGGATATCAGAAAGCGACAACATATTTAAAATATTCGTATATGAAAGTTCATATTGCAGTGTAAATCCAACAATATCAAGCTCTTTGACTGGAGTTTTTGTTTCAAGTGTAAAAAGCGGAAATCCTATCTCTCGCATTAACGCTTCCATATCAAGCCCTGTAGCAAAAATCCGCTCACAATACACACCATCTTCTTCGTTTAATATACTGTACAATATTTGCAATCCCATATATGACATGCCGATTTCATACACGTCAGGAAATGCAAATCCAAACCTAGTCTTGCAATCTGCCACATCCTTTTGGGCTTCATTTGTTTCTCCGCCTATATATCTTGCGGGTTTTTCAACTTTTTTAAGTAATTTTTCAAATTCGCTTTGAAAGTTCATTTAGCTTTTATCTCCTATTCCAAAATCAATTTTTCAATTGATATTTCAATGATTTCTTCAATATTTTTAATTAGAATTTTATTTACTTTTCGCCTTTCGTTGATAATTGCTTCGATTCGCTTATCACCGCCTGCTTTGCTTATTACATAATCCATCCTTACATCTATTCCCACGTACTCATCTTCAAGCACAATCCTATCGCCTAAACAAACTATATCAAGCTCTCTTAACTTCATCGGATTTGGGTCAAGTGAATATGTCATATGCTTTTTTATAATCTCAGCCTCCTGAACATATCCCCTCTCAAGAATAAAAGCAGAGCCAACTTCCCAGTGTTCATCATGGACTCTCGCGATGTCATGTAAAAGCCCGCCTGATTGGACGAGCATATGGTTGAACAAAAATCCTTTGTCACCAAGTTTTGAAGCAATTTTCCCTGCGACATTCGTCACAGCCATACAATGCCTTATAACTCTTTCCGGCGTTTGGTACTCTTTTAATATTTTTAGACATTCTTCCCTACTAGGGTGTTTAATTTGCATTTACTCTCTGCCTCAAATAAATTTCTAATATATATTGTACCACATATAAATTAATTTTAACAGAGATATAACTAGCATAGTTGAAATTGCAAGGAAAAGCAAAACCAAAGGAAAATGATATCTAATTTTAACAATATTTCATTTGACGGCACTCACTATTGGTGGTATATTTATAGTTGAATTGAATTGCAGACATACATTATGATGTGTGTGTTAAATATAGACAAAAGAGGTCACAACTAGTGAATTATGCGGAGATGCTCAGCAATATGATTGATAAAAGTAAGCTATCGCTTAGGCAAATAACCAAGCGGTGTGCCGACCTTGAGCTTTCCATAACACCATCTTATATCTCTCAGTTAAAAAACGGCAAACTTCCGCCTCCTACGCCAGAGGTTTCTATGATTTTGGCGAAAGCTTGTGATTCAAAAGAACAATCAAAACTAATTTTCCAAGGATATTTAGAAAAAGCTCCTGATGTAATTAAGGAGTATATGTTTGCGTCTTCACAGCTAAATAAAATCATGTTAGAATCGCTTTGCAAATCACAAAGCGAAGAAATGATGAGTGAAAATGCTTTAGAACATCTTCGCGAAATGGATATTCTTACAACTATAGAAATGTCTAGTAAATATGTAAAAGATGGAAGTGTTGATATTGCCAAAGATTTAGTAAAAAAAATCACCGTCGAAAGCGGTGAAATTACGAAAGATGATACTGGCGAAGTTATTACAACATTCTTAGGTGATGCAGCTATGGCACCCACTATTCCAATGCATTCGTTCCTATATATAGTGTCTACACGCGTTGACCTTTTAAAAGATAGAGATATCGTTGCTTTTTACCCTGGTGGAAAAAGAATCGTAACTCTTAGACGAGTGTTTTTTGTGCGTGACAAAATCCTACTTGTTCCAGAAGATAAAAACTCCGAAATTTTTACAATTGATTCGTTTGATGAAATTGACTACGTTGGTAAAGTAACGTCATACAAGGTCGATATTTAAACGCTTTAAGCCTAAAAACTAATCCTCAATATACTCAAACTCAAAATCCTTTATTCTTATCGTGTCACCATCAGAAAGACCGATTTCTTTTAGTTTGTCAAGACCACCACTTTTTTCTATGTATTTATGAAGGTATCGTAATGATCCCATATCGTTGAAATTTGTAGAGTTAAATATTTTTTCTAACTGCTTACCTTCAAGAACAAAGACGTCTTTTGATTTTGAAGCGCGAATATCTCTATACGTTTCGTCTCTTTCGTCTCTTTCAAAGTCAAAGAACTCATAAACTTCTTCTTCCTCTTGTTGCCACAAAACTTCAAGCTGTTTAACAACTTCCGCAAGAACTTCACGCACACCAAGATTAATAGGAGCAGAAACAGGGAATACTTTAAGCCCTTTTTCTTCTACATATTTCTTGAAGTCAATATATTTTTCATCTTCTTCACTTATCAAATCTATCTTGTTTGCAACGACTATTTGTTGTCTATGTACAAGTCTTTCACTATATAGTTTAAGCTCATTGTTTATTTTTTCAAAATCTTCTATTGCATCCCTGCCTTCGCTTCCAGATATATCAACCATATGGATTAAAAGTCTTGTTCTTTCGATATGTTTAAGGAATTCATGTCCAAGCCCTGCTCCTTCATGAGCACCTTCAATAATTCCTGCAATATCTGCAATGATAAAGCTAGTGTTAAATATCTCCGCAACACCTAGGTTTGGTGTGATTGTCGTAAAGTGATAATTTGCAATCTTTGGCTTGGCACTTGTCGAAACAGAAAGAAATGTTGATTTTCCAACATTAGGGAAGCCTACAAGTCCTACGTCTGCTATTAATTTTAGCTCAAGCGTAACTTGTCTCTCTTTTGCAAAACTTCCTGCTTCTGCAAAGTTCGGTGCTTGTCTTACAGCAGTTTTAAAATTCACATTTCCTTTTCCGCCTTTGCCTCCCTTTGCCGCAACTAGACTGTCACCGTGATTTACAAGGTCTTTCATTACATGTCCTGTTTCGTCGTCAATAATCATCGTTCCAGGTGGCACTTTAATAGTCAGGTTTTCTCCACTCTTGCCAAACCTTTTTCTTCTCATGCCATCTTGACCGCTCTCTGCTTCATATTTCTTTTTGTATCGAAAATCCATAAGTGTTCTAAGGCTTTGGTCTGCAACAAAAATAACGTCTCCGCCTCTTCCGCCATCGCCACCGTCAGGTCCACCCTCAGGTACAAATGGTTCTTTTCTAAAAGAAACACAACCGTCTCCGCCTTTTCCCGATTTAATACTAATTTTCGCTCTATCAACAAACATGCTTCTAACCTCTCACCGATTATAATAGAAAATATTAATTCCACTCACTTGTACAAATTCTAATAGTGATAGAGAGATTTTTTTGCAGATTGTGGTTCTAAGACAAATTTCGCTCACGGAGCGTACTCTAATAGTACGTGAGTACGAGAAATTTGGCTTACGGTTCCAATATGCGTAAAAATAATCTATCACTGAATAAAGAAAACCCCTAAATATTTAGGGGTTATATCTCTTAAGCTTCTTTTGAATATACACTCACTTGCTTTCTTTTTTTGTCATATCTTTCAAACTTAACGTTTCCATCGATTGTCGCAAACAATGTATCGTCTCCACCGATTCCAACGTTGTTACCCGGATGGAACTTCGTGCCCCTCTGTCTTACAAGAATACTTCCAGCACTAACGTACTGACCATCACTTCTTTTAACTCCAAGTCGTTTCGACTGACTGTCGCGACCATTCTTCGAGCTACCTACTCCCTTTTTACTTGCCATGGAAAAACACCTCCTTGCTGTGTCAAATTCTTATCTTACTCCCTACCACGCTTGTGATAAGTGTTTATTTTAATAATTGAGATTAATCTTCTTTGTTTTCTGCAACTTCTGCTACTGGTGCTTCTGCTACCGGTTCTTCAGCTACAACGTCTTTCTTTGCTGGAGCTTTTTTAGCAGGTGCTTTTTTCTCTGCTGCAGGTTTATCTTCTTTAGCTTTTGCTGGTGCTTTTTTCTCAGCCGCAGGCTTATCTTCTTTAGCTTTTGCCGGTGCTTTCTTCTCTGTCGCAGGCTTATCTTCTTTTGCCTTTGCTGGAGCTTTCTTTGCCGGTGCTTTTTTCTCTGCTACTGGTTCTTCTGCACTTGTTGCCGAAGCTTCGTCTTCAGAAACTTCTTTTTTCGGAGCTTCCTTCTTAGCTGGAGTTTTCTTTGGTGTAGAACTTCCGCCGCCTGCTTCTAGTCCATCAATCTGAACTAATGTGAAAGGCTGTCTATGTCCTCTTTTTTTTCTGAAATCTTTCTTAGCCATATACTTGAAGATTACAACTTTTTCAGATCTACCTTGTTCAAGTACAACTCCTGTTATCTTAACAGAGTCCAAATAAGGTGTTCCTACCTTAACATTTGTGCCATCGCCAACAACAAGAACTCTGTCAAACTCTACTCTGTCACCAACTTCAGCGTTTAGCTTTTCGATTTTAATTACTTCGTCTTGGGAAACTCTATACTGTTTTCCACCAGTTTCAATTACTGCATACATACTGTTTTTTTCCTCCTATAAACGGGCTCGCCATCCTAGGTAGCTTTCGCATTTACAAAACCTTTTCTGAGCGGCTTACAGTCGTAGATGATATCACAAAAACAAGGAGTTGTCAACTTTTTTTTATTCTATTACGACACCATCTTCATCAACATTTACTGCGTCGACAATGTCTAGTATATCTACATCATCAGAATCATCAATGTCATCTTTTTCTGGAAGGACTATAGACCTCATATTCTTGATTAATTCTTGCTGAATTTTATCAAATACGTCTTTGTTTTCTACAAGGTAAGCCTTTGCATTTTCTCTACCTTGCCCTATTCTAACGCCCTCATAGCTATACCATGAGCCCGCTTTGTCTATAATATTTGCATTTACTGCACAGTCAAGAGTGTCACCCTCTTTTGAAATGCCCATGCCATACATAATGTCAAACTCTGCCTGTTTGAAAGGCGGTGCAAGTTTGTTCTTTACGATTTTAACTTTTGTCCTGTTCCCAAGAATCTGTTCGCCTGATTTGATAGTTTCGCCTTTTCTAACGTCAAGCCTCATACTTGAATAGAATTTAAGAGCTCTACCACCTGAGGTTGTTTCAGACGGTCCATAAACAACGCCTACCTTCTCACGCAACTGGTTGATAAAAATAACACATGTGTCAGATTTATTAATAATTCCAGTAAGTTTACGAAGTGCTTGTGACATTAGTCTAGCTTGAAGTCCAACATGACTATCGCCCATCTCGCCTTGAATCTCAGCCTTTGGCACAAGTGCCGCAACAGAGTCAATAACGATAACATCAAGTGCTCCACTTCGCACTAACAACTCACATATCTCAAGTGCTTGCTCACCAGTATCCGGCTGAGAAACGAGAAGCTCATCAACGTCTACACCAAGCCTCTTAGCATACTCAGGGTCAAGTGCGTGCTCTGCATCTATAAAAGCAGCTCTACCGCCCTCTTTTTGAGCCTCAGCGACAATATGTAATGTAATAGTAGTCTTACCTGATGACTCTGGTCCGTAAACTTCAATAACTCTGCCTCTAGCAACTCCGCCTATGCCTGTAGCAATATCCAGTGTAATCGCACCTGTCGATATCCCGCGAATGTTTGTTCTTGCACCTTCATCACCTAGCTTCATAATCGAGCCACGTCCAAATTGCTTATGAATTTGCGACAAAGCCATGTCCAATGCTTTATTTCTCTCTTCTTTACTTAAAGTTGAATCAAATGTTTTAACAGCTTTTTTATCTTTCTTTTCCACAATATATGTCCTCCGTTGAACGTTTGTTCTTTTCTCAATAGTACCACCTTTTACTTTTTGGGTCAAGTGGTATTTTAAAATTTTTTAAAATAAATTTTCCCGTTTCCACATTATATATTGATTGCCATTATTTGTCAAACAATATTGTTCGTATTTTTAATCCTAATTTGTTGTGAAGTGTTATATAATACAGTTTGGCAAGTCACGTTTCTCCAAATCAGTCCGTCGCATTCATTAAGTCAAAGATTTAGGAATACATGACATAAGGTCTGCTTACCAATCACTTTGGTGATTGGAGCAGCACCATTAAAGATAAATGTTATTTTTCGCCATTATTGCAATTCCACTTATCCAAACAAATTCTGCAATATAGCCCCACCAGATACAAAAGTTCCTATCGTGCTACCTATGTTTGCAAACATTACAACTGCCAGAACTTTGAGAAATCTATTCTTATACCAACCTTTAATGCTGTAAATATCTTCTGCCACTCTTTGCATATCGTCCACTTTTGGTTTTCTTATCGATGCTTCAACTAGACCTGCAAACCAGCCCGAAGCCAAAAACGGTATGACTGTAGTAATTGGTGCGAGCATAAACGCTGTGAGAATACTAAGCGGATGCCCAAGAACGAGTAGCGTAAACAGAGCCGCAAGCCCTCCATTCCAAAACCACCACAACGCCAAGTTATGCATACCAGTGTCAATTCCCTGCGAAAAGCTGTACGCTAATAGTCCCACAAATATAACAGGAATAATCCATATAAAATATTTACCCCATGACTTCTTGTACGGAACAGTATTGATTTTCTCCATATCTTGCTCTTTGTTAATTTCCTCAGTAACTCCAGGGACATGAGCACCACCAAGAACAGCAAGTACCTTCGGCCCAGACGCATTTTTAATTTTATTTGCCAAATATTGATCACGCTCAGAAATAAGCACTTGTGCAATAACCGGAAATTCCTCTTTGACATCGCCTAAGACAGATTCTAGCATGTCTTTATCAAGCAACTTCAAAATTTCTTCTTCAGTAAGTTCTTTTTCGTCGTCGTCTTCCTCATCCTCACCCAGTATAAATCCGAGAAAAAGTTTCATCTTTTCCCTTAGTTTAAGTAGCCTCCAAAGACGTGTAAGTGTAATTTGGATGTTTCTATCAGCAAGTACAAGTTCTGCACCTATTTCCTTAGCACTTACAATTCCTTGTATCATTTCACCACCGACATTGGTGCCTAGCTTCTTTGCCATACGTTTTTGGTAAGCAGAGAGAAATAGTTGAGCTATCATAAATCCAACCCTTTTTTGGCGAATTATATCAACTACATTTGTCCGTTCCCAAGCCTGCGGGTCTTGAATTGCCTTATATCTGCCCTCGTCAAGTTCAACACAAACGCTATCAGGCCTCTCTGCATCTATCGTTTCTTTCACAAGATCAACACTCGTTTGCGAAACGTGTGCCGTAGCTACTAGAATTATTTCCTTATCTCTATATTGAATTTTCGTCACATTTTCTGTCATTAAAATTTTTCCCACTTTCTAATAATACATTCTTTTTATTCTAGCACATTTTGACCTTTTATTCTAACACAATTCTACCAAATAAAAAGAAGTATTGATAAATTCCATACCATGTGAAGCACAATTGGTACAAAAATATTTCTCGTAATCATAAATGAATATGCAAATCCTACGCTTAAAATAGCTACCGATATACTTGCTGTTGCAATTTCCAAGTTGCTAAGTCCGTTGTAAATCCAGATAGGATAGTGAATTAGCGTAAACAAAATCGCATCAAGGGCAAATGCATACTGTATTTTCATTTTCTTTAAGAACGCATTAAATAAAAATCCACGGAAAACAATTTCTTCTGTAATTCCGACAAACAACACTGCACCAATTAATCTTATCGGCACGAGCTCTGGGCTAAGTCCAAATTCACCATGAACCAGCCAAGCATGAACAGGCCGTGCAATCATAAGCAGTACAATTACTATCGCAAATATATAATCACGAGACCACCTCAGTTTGCTTGTGAACATTTCTCTCAATCCTATTTCCATATCATCGTGAAAATATTTTATCAGCAAAATAGCAGGCAATGTCCACACTAGTAGTTTGATGACTGCTCCTATTAATTCAGAAATGATAGGATTTATTGGGCTTAAAAATACAGGCTGAATTACCAGTTCTCTTACTGCCCAAAACGCAAAAAATATAAAAAGATATACACTTATATGTAAAGCTGTTAATTTTTGATTGTTCATTAGATTCCTCTACTATTTTCCTTACTCAAAGAAAAATAATTCTTCAAACTTTTTGTCAAGGGCTATGCATAGGATAAGTGCAAGCTTCGCTGTTGGGTAAAATTGCCCTGTTTCTATGGAACTGATAGTGTTTCGCGATACTCCAACCATTTCTGCTAATTCGGATTGTGAAATGTCTTTTTCTGCTCTTGCCACTTTGAGCTTGTTTTTTAATATAAGTTCATCTTTCATATTAGCCCCACCACCCTTGAAGATTTCCTATGTATTTTACAAATAAAGCGATAGTAGCAACTCCGCTAAGTCCGAAACAAATTGCGGCAATCAAGTATCGTTTCTGGTTTAAAATGCGATATTTCGCTAGGAATTCCCCAAACCAAGAAGCTAAAATCACCGAAGAAAATGCATATGCAGCAAGTAGCTGGCATGTGAATATAGACAATAGAAGCAATGGGAAAGCTATTATTTCTGTAGCATAATAGTTGCCCTTCTTTGCCCCTTGTGTAATTGCGTACTCTACGCCTTCGTCTTTGTTTGCCTGTCTGCTCTTTGCAAGAATTTCCTCTTTATAGTTGATATTGTTATCGGTTTCTGTTGAATTGTTCATAATAAAGTTCCTCCAAGTGTAATTGTCGTTTTGCCAAGTTTTATTGTCAATTCAAATATAACACATGCCAAGTTAACTTGTCAACATGTGTCTAAAAAATTTTCTTCAGTTTTATCAACCTCACTTTTTGAATCGATTTCCTGTGTTAGAATAAACAATTGAAAATATACAAAGAACAATAGTACAGGCAGTGTACACCCAGATAAACCAGTACATAATGCTTTCGATTCCAAGGATAATTGTGAGCACTCCAATAATTATAACTATTTTGCCTGCAAATCTGCAAAGTGCTGCTGCATCATATTTATCTCTTTCGCTTTTGGGTTTTGTATTAAAACCTGCCAGCAAAAACCAGCCTCTTCCTGTGAGCAAATAAAGTCCTACTAGTATGAGCAATATACCTAACAAGGCACATATTAGAAAAATTGACATAACTATCCCTCCAACCCTATTTTTTTTAAATATAACACAATTCTCCCCCAAATGCAATTTCAAGAAGGAAAGAAAGTGTAAAAAAGTGTAAAATGGAGATATGAATTTATTTATTTTAATCCACCGTTTGGCGGCGTAAAAATTACAGCAACTGAACGAGTTTTCCTGTCTTCGGTAGCGGAAAGTGCCGCATATGGCTCAATCAACTTCCAAATGCTTGTCGAAAGTTCTTTAAGTTCGTCATAAGTGACATTAATCGTATTGATGCGAAATCCCGAGCCATCGTTTAAAATATCAATACCCTCTTGATTGCAGTATGCACCGTACTCATTAACAAGCCCAATTGTAAATTGCTGAAACATCGCCAAATACGTCGCACCGTCGTTTTCTTTTATCATTTTATCGACATCAGCCTCAAAGTCAATCGCCATAGCATAAACCTTTTCCGTGACATTTCTGACTTGACGCTCCTCTATAACCTTAAGCACACCGTCCGAAACCATCTTTTTCAAGTGCCTATAAAGTGTAGCCTGAGGAATGTTTTTGTTTTTTTCTGCCAGTGCTTTTGCTGTCGTCTGCCCTTCTTCCAAAACTTGTCTCACCAAATTAAATTTGGTGGGGTTTGTTAGACATTCCATTAATTTGTTATCCATTTACTTTCACCCACTCTGCAATATCAAAAATCACTTCTTCCTCGACGTGCCTCGCCACTTTAAATTCTTTCAAAGCCTTACTTATATCATTATACAAAGCCGGCATAAATGCGTGATTTAATCCCTCGTATACTTTTAAAGTCGCATTTGGGTTATCTTTCAAAATTTCTTTGTACTTTCCGAAGTCTTTTTCAAGCGATACTTGTAAATCATTTTCGGGGTGTAATACAAAAACAGGTTTTGTGGATTCTGCCAGATAATCAGCACCTGTTTTTATGCCCATATCTTTAAAATAATATACCGTCATGCCCCTACCAAAGTTAACTGCCTTTGCTTCCTCATCGGTCAAAGAATATATATTTTCTAACTTAGGTGCAAGTTTATCAATTTGTTTCTTAACAATCCACTTAAGTGGAAATTTAAGCGTCTTAAGTGCTTCCGTTTGCTGCTCTTTCATAATTTCTTCAAGTCTGCGTGGTGAGCCTGCAAGTAGTACTAAACCAGCAAAATTTCCACCCTCAGCGTCTATTCTAGGTGCTAACATTCCGCCAAGACTATGCCCTATAATGAATATTTTGTTCGGGTCAATTCGAGGGTCTTTCCTAAGCAAGTCTGCCGCAAATATTGCATCCTCAATAGTTTCTTCTTTTACTGTTAAATCTTTTCCAACGTCTTTAAATAGTTTCTTTGCGTGTGTAAAAGTTCGTTTGTCGTAGCGTATAGCAGCAACACCGTGCTTGGCAAGCCCCTCCGCAATATCCTTAAATGGGCGAATTTTGTAAATTTTTTCATCCATGTCAGTTGAACCAGAACCTTGAACAAGCACAACAGCGGGATATGGTGCATTTCCCGTACTTGGAATCGTTAACAAACCTTTGAGTGGATATTTTTTGCCAATTGTAATTTTTTCGCTTTTCATTTTAATTTATACTCTCTTTCTTAAAACTTGTTATTTTCCCATATAGCTTTGTTGTTGCTCATTCGATTCGTCACTCAGGTACGTTTGTGTACACTTCTGACTCGCTCATTCGCACGCCTCGCTCTATGAGAAAATTCCTGCGTTTTGTAAATTATTATTTACAGCTTTATTATCTGTACGATTATATTATCACTTTGATAATATAAAGTCAAACACAAATTAAAAATATTTTTAAACGCATAAAAGAACTCACCTTACAAGCGAGTTCTTTCAAAATAAACTTATTCGATCTCAAAAATCACATACATATCATGCTTTACTAAACGATATGTGCCAGATGGTAATTCACCGTACATTTGCAAACTATAAGTCTTTGTTTCTGTTCTTCCTGCATCAAGTATCAGTCCAATATCTGCAAATCCCCAATTTTCCGTCGTTGTTGGGATGCTGTACCATATTCCGTCAAGGAGCACATCAACTCTAAAGGGCGTACCATAAAACCAATACTTATCGTTGTTGTTCGTTAATGTAAACGTCACATCCTCATTTGAGTTCGACACAAGAGCCATTTTTATGCCTTCTGGCGGGTTTAATTCCATAGCAGGTGTAAGTAGTCGATTACTCCATCCATCTTCGTCTTGAGTTAAATTTATGGCATTTGGAAACCACGCAAAATTCATATGACTATCAAGGCTATCCCAATGATGTCTTTGAGTAAACTCCTCAAAATCAAAATCAAATCTATAAGCATCACCTGTTTGCGTTATCCAAAACCCATTTGACCACGCCGCCTGAATTCCATATCCACACGTTGTACCCATTGATATGCCATAAATCGGCAATGTTATATCCTGTAATGTCCAGTCCGTAACTCTTACAACAGGCACGCTTGCAAGTTCGTCAATAATACTTTGCCTAAAAGATACACTTTGAAAAATTATTTTACTCTGCACTATTTCACCATCAAACACAGAGAACATAAATGCACTATATTCCGCTGACGCATTGCCCATAAGCTCATTGGGTGCAGTCAGACCTTCATATGCTAAATTGGATCCAGCTGCATTTGAACTATTGCTGCCTACACTGTTTCCCTCTAAAGTACCACAGCCCACAAAAACCACCATAAGCAAACAGCTCAATATTAAAAATAAAAAGATTCTTTTCATAAAAAAACACCTCCAACTATTTAGACGTGTTTTCTCTGATTTTGTTCCATATCATAATAACTAATTATGCTCGGAAATTTATTTTGCAATTTCATTTTTTAAATTTGATATATTAAAGCACATGAAGGTCACTAAGCGACACTTCCATCTCATTGCCTTTATAATGAAAATCAACAAGTAGCGACAAATCATTCAAATCGCCGTTTGATGTAAAGTCATACACATATCCAAAGCCTTCTGCGTTAATCCAGTAATAGAATTTCTCTTGCTGGTAAACGCTTTTGTCCATGTATATTGGATTAAAACTACACGGCGTGCCATATTTATCAAAAACAATTTCATTATCCTCTTTGTAACTTTCGATTATTTCATGAATAAATTCAGTCGTCCAGCTATTCATATTATCAACAAGCCCCTCGATAATCCCGTAATTACCCTCAGAAATAGCATTTACGATTTTCTCGATAACCTCTCTCGCTTGCTCTTTTTCACTTCCCTTTACCCTTTTAATCATAATAATCCCTATTTCGCAACATTCTTTCTTGCGATATCTACTACCATGTTAAAGTCTTCTGGGAACAGCTCTTCTAAGGCCTCCGCAGAGTTTTGAAGTTTGAAATTCATCTCTTCTTCATAAAGCGGGATAACTTGATAAAAGTTAACCTTCTCTCCTTTTGGAAATACACAAATCGAAGCTTCTGGTCCGAAAAAATAAGGCATTACAAGCATTACTCCGCTAAGCTCTGTATTTTCTGCAAACGGCGCTCCATTTGGAACGGTATGACCATACCCCAGCCATGTCTTATATTCACCAGGTAATCTTGCCAAAACTTTTAGCCATCGAAGCGGCCAGTACCATCTTTCATCGTCACTATTTATATCCCAATCAGCAGGAAGTTCAATCACGATTTCTGCCCTGTCAAATCCCATATTGCGAATTTCCTTTGGAACATTCATGGAGTGTGCCCCCATACCCATAGTTACTAAAGTATAGTGGT
>Ga0123355_10011159_pt1 | contig 13829 bp, 7 predicted proteins | sample TergutEmb28metaG_3_FD_89872 | JGI IMG/M metagenome (GOLD analysis project Ga0123355, IMG submission 89872) | Embiratermes neotenicus P1 segment gut microbial communities from Petit-Saut dam, French Guiana - Emb289 P1 | ecosystem: Host-associated > Arthropoda: Insects > Digestive system > Gut ... | reverse complement strand
GGCTGCTGGCAGGCGAGGTGTGCGCATCAGCGGTAGTAATGCTGGATAGACCGTGTCCGATACAGTGCACGACTGCTGGCTACCCCCTCCATTCGCCTTTTTCCCCTTCACTTCTCCTCCCGTACGTTTCCGTGTGCCATCACATTCCGTTTCTGCTTCTACACGAAGCGAGAGACAGACGTGACCACGAATACGGAAGCACATGATGTTAAAGAGTGGACGACGGATAATGAGAAAAGACAAATTAGGAAGTCGAAGAATAACGGGGGGTTACTGGACCCTATTTGAGGTCATGAATTTAAGTGACTTGCACACGCCGATGCATGATATGCTGTGCACTTTGCTGACCTTATCTGCTGATTGCAGATACATTAATGATGCAAAACCTATTAGAGACATATCTGATATATTTACAGTCACTAAAACTTGTATAGTCACATTTGTTTATGACTGTCTTCACAAAGTACAGAGCGCGTCTGTGAATCTGTGCTGTTTTTAGTCTGGTGTTTTCGTTCTCTTCAAACTGAAGGTGCTGCTAACTTGTTTCAGAGTTTAGAACGTCTAAAACGATATCTGCATATGTTCATGGATATTTCTAGTTTTTGTCTGCCCTTTGGGACTGTATAGTCCGATAATCTTGACAGTCCACTGTCTTGCTCTTATTTTTATGGTGTTTCCAATGTAACTGATATTTCTTTGCTTCTTGTACCATATCCTCAGTTTACGCTTATTTTCGTATTTGCTTTTCTGTCTTGCAGGCGCACTACTAGCCGTAACCCAAGAAATCTCATACGAGCAGCTTCCAGTTTTTTCTTCTCTCTTCTTCCTCACAACCCAAATTTCTTTTCCGAAACATAAATTCGGCTTCTTTTCATTATGTAGCCCCAATAGAACATATCTTCTCATTTTATTTTTCAAAGTTTCCTTCATTCTTACTTCTATTCTATATATATACGCGCGCGCGCGCGCACGCACACACACACGCACAGAGTCTTAGGAATTCTGTAACAAGACAGGCAATGTACAGTACATATGAACCTACCACGAATGCGCGTTCGTGTACCCATTGCTGCAGTGGATAATCCATAATAATTACATATTCTGAGTGTGTGATTTGAGCCTTAGGTATCCACCATGCAATGCGCATGCACCATATTGTCATCTGTGGCCTACCCGGCTCTACAATATTTTTCGACATTATAAACTACATCATCTGCGGAAGGGGGGGGGGGTATTGGAACTTAATATGTGTGTTTTGATTATCTCTACAATTTGTGTCTTAAAATTTTCATTCTAAGAACTGAGCTATATATTATCATAAAAGTGTACTGGTTTTCATGTAAAGTACCCGTTATTCTGGTCATATTTTAATGAAACTTGAATTTTCTCGGCAGATTATCGAATAATACTCACCAAATTTCACGAAAATCCGTTCAGTGGGAGCCTAGTTGTTCCATACGGACAAACGGACGGACAGATGATCAGAATTAAGAAGCTTATAGTCGCTTTTCGCAATAATGCGAATACGCCTAAAAAGTAATGCTACGGCAATGAGACCATTGGCAGTCTTGGTTAAGATTTTCGTGTTTTACCTTGCTTCTTCATGCATATGTCGGAATGTTGCTTTCATGTGGACTAAGACCACGACCGTACGAATATATAAATATTTGCCATTCATTATCATCATCATTATCATCTTTCTGACCCTACGCTATTGAACAAATGTTGTCAGATAATAGTTGGGTTAATAATTAATCAATTTATTTTTGGAACTGAATGGATTCTAGGCCTTCTATTCATTTGAGCGCTGACGGCTCAGTACAGTTCCCTTGCTTTCAGCTCCCAAAACTTTCACGTAGCCTAAAGTGTGTAGTGTGATTGAGGACTGCGATATAGTGCGATATGTATTAGCTGTTACGAACAGGTCCATGAGAATGGTGTGCTGTCATTAACATTGACCCTACTAAGTACATAGGTTATCGGGTGTTTTAATTTTTGTATTATTTACATGGCCTTCTACTAAGTTCTGTAGCTGAACATCAGCAGCCTGCTGAACCACCCGATGTGTGTCCTGTCCCTCAGCCCTCTCACTTTTACCCGTATCCCTCCTGACGTGACAACTTCAAGCTGTGCGAGGACTCGATAATTGGAAATTCTGATTGGCATTGTGTTTACAAAATATATGGTTTATTCCGGTGAAGAAATTCGCGACTTTCGGTAATGTCGCGGACGTTTCCCTCCCACGCAAATTGAAGCTTATTTCTAAGAATTTTGAAAGAAAAAGACGTTCGTTGTTCAACCAATCACTCGAGAGAAGGTGTCGGATGTGTCGCCCTGGAGAGTGAGGGGTAGAAGTGCAGAATGGAAGATTTGAGAGAAAATGTGTGGTGTTTAGCGGTTTAGCGGTAAGCAGTGCCAAGACTCAAGTGTGTGATTGTTAAAAAACCATTTTGGTGTCAATAAATCAGCTAAAATTATAAATAAAAGGTGATATTAATAAATCAATTAAAATTACAAGGCGCCTGAGAAATCTTATGCCACCGAGGAGTTAGCCGGCTGTAGTTCCTCCTGTGCACCCCAAGAAAGCACAGGCCCAAAGGAACGTTGAGGTACCACTCCACTTATTCTTAACATTTGTACTGTATGGAAGTGAGCGAATCTTTCAGTAAACATGGCCATTATTTTGAACATTTTCTGCCGTCTAGGCTCTTTCTTCCAACACATTTCTTGGGGATCTTTGTCAATTTCCATCATCGGTTATGAAGAAGGAAGAGCTCTGAGTCAGTTTGATCTGTTAGAAACGGACTTTATCTGCACATTTGTTTTGATTTACCGTCGGCAGAAAATTGGTGAGATAAGAACTAAAACATATCACAACTTCTTCTTTACCTACCCTTTTTCAATTAAACCCTCACAGGTCTTATTATTTAACACTTTTCCTCCTTATTTAAAAATTCATGCGATAAAGCAAGACATCAATAAATCAGTCATTACCACTGTCCTAATTGGTGTGAAAGCCTGTAGAAACAATGTAGTCTAAAAAGCATCTTTTATAAAAATATTTAGGAATTGAATGACCTAATGTAAGTGCAACGTGTTGAACTCCTTTGGTGCCCTGTGTATCTCGCATTTCATGTAGAAATTTGAAACTTGTAACATAACATGCAGTTGAGCAATATCGGCGCTCTTAATGACTTCTCACTTATTCTTTATAACCTATTAAAAACTTACATATTGAACATATTTTTTACATTATAGCCCTTATGGGATACCGTAAAATCACATTGTTACTAAACCTGTAAACTCTAAACTTGGAAGCTTCTTGAAAGACGTCTTACAACATACAAGGTACTACTACCACCTATAGATATCTTGTATCGGCTAATGTTGAAGCTGCAGTACCAACCGAAGCATAGGTACTCCTCGACTACTTGATAATGACAAATTTTTCTTGACAATCACTGCCACCATCCCTACCTAACCCTAATCGTAGAAATCACTTGTTATATGCAAAGGGATTTTCAAATCGTAGGCTCTTGTATATGTCTATTAGTGTACTGTCAAAGAGTTATGTAACATTTTACCGAAACTATAAAAATGGTTTGAAGTGGCAGGCAAAGTAAATCTTGTGCAACTGAAGGACGTAAGGCATATGGTTATGAAGGAATTCTGTTTCAGAAGGCGTGCTTTTTTTTTTTGAAGCAATGGCGCCATCTCTGTGGTGTAACTACGAAAACAACAAGTGAAGGTTTTAATATTACAATCAGTCCAGACACTCTTCCTTGTAAATAAGTGTTTGACGCTATTTTCATACATTTCGGGCAAACTGTCTCCAAACATATTGCATATTTACCATATGCATCCTTTTCGAAAGAAATGAGTTGGTAGAGCAATGGCAATTTGGAAGTGAAATGTGAAAGGTGGAAAATACGTAATATTCCATGTGTCATTTTAAAATAAACTCTCATTGGTACATTCACAGACCATCAAATATAAATTTTATGTAACGCGGCAGTTCCTTCTGCCTTAGATAGGTTTAAGTCTTCACCATCCAGGTACTGTACTCTATAGACAAGTACTCTATTTACAATATTTCGCTAGTGATGCGTTAAAGGTGTACGTAAATGGGAATTCTTGTGTATGTATGTATGTATGTATGTATGTATGTATGTATGTATGTATGTATGTATGTATATATGTATGTGTGTATGTATGTATCATATATGTATGTATGAATGTATGTATTTACGTAATGTGTAAAGGTAAAGTTCGCCCTATTACAGGCCACGAAGGCCCAGAGGGGGAGTAGAGGTATAGCTCTACTCTTTCTTTAACCTCGGCGCTAGATGGGGTGGGTGGTAAACGCCACGCTCCGGCCGCTTTACCCCCGGGAAGGACCCGGTACCCATTGTATAGGAGGCTGGGTGGGCCCCAGAGCCGGTCTGGAGGGGTGCGGAAAATCTCGCCCCCACCGGAATTCGATTCCCGGACCGGCCAGCCCATAGCGAGTAGCTACGAACTACGCAATCCCGGCCCTACGTATGTATGTATGTATATATTTACGTATGTATGCGTGTATGTTAACAATTACAACTAGGCCTAATAGAAGGGTAGAATGTATAGAAACGTCTAATGTTCTTTATTAATTTATAAATGTAATATCCTTGGTCCACTCGATGTTTAATTATGTCGCTCGTTAAGCTAATTATGTATTTGATTTTTATTGGTAAAATGCCAGAGAAATCGTCATCAGCTGATGGTCTCAAGGCCAAGCAAGTACAATTTTGTGTGGAGAAGACGGCTGTCGATGGACTTTGGAAGAGAGGCAGCTTCCACCGTCTTCTAGCACCTCGGTGTGTGACCATTACAGCAATCCTGTGAGATGAGTAGGACTTGATGGTAACCTCTGGTAAATAGTTTAAAGACTGTTTCTTAGTAACAATAGTTTGTTCTTTTTGTACGTGGTTGCCGGTTGATCAAATTTACCCTCCCTTGACATCACTACGCACTGCAGAAGCTGGCAAGTGGGTTACGAAACAAGTTATTTTTTTTTAAATCTACCAGAATATTGCAAAGAAAATGACGTAAGTATTCATTTATCGTTGAATGAACCATGTACTACACAGTATATGACATTTTAAGTGTTGATAGCAACGGCTGTTCATTGCGTGTCTCCGGAGTTAAATAGGAGGCAACGGGTTAATGCGAGTCAGTTGTTTTCTTACTTATTGACACTGCTTTGGACAGGAGACTAGACGATATATAAAAAGCGCTTTTATTTTGTAAGTATTATAATTTTTCTTGGCGTATATTGGTAGACATACACACATAACATACTCTTCAAAATAATGTTAATATTTTAGTTACATAAATAGCTATAAGATATTTTGCCGCCATCGTGTAGAGAATTCCGCTACTTGCTTGTGTTATTGCGTGGTACAGGCTTTGCGCTAGACTGTGATATCATGCTATATATTTATTGTGCTAGGCTGAGTTGTCCTGCGGTAGACATTGTGTTAGTCTTTGTTGTACTGAAGTAGACATTGCGGTGGGCTGTGTTGTCCTGCAGTAGACATTGCGCTAGGCGGTGTTGTCCTACGGTAGACATTGCGCTAGGCTGTGTTGTCCTGAGGTAGAAATTGCGGTGGGCCTTATTGTCCTGCGGTAGAGATCTTACTGTGGGCTACGTTGTCCTGTAGTAGATGCATTGCGATGAGCTCTGTTTTTATGTTAGTGGAGGGTTTAATATTCACTACGTTTTCGTTTGATGAACACCTTGAGATGGAGTACCTTTCTATCCATTTTATTCTATATCATTTACAGAATGCTGTATCAGAATTCTCTTTAGCAATACCTCAAGAAACCTAATTTTTGAAGTGAATGTTTCTATGCTTAGAGACGATGAGAGTAATTGAAGCCGTATAGCGTCAAATGAATGGGTATCAAAGAAATAGAAAAGAGATAGAAGTGGGCAAAGTGTGACAGAAAGAATGGTTAGTTTGCAGACGTAATGCCCTGGCATTGACCTGAAGCAGAAATCTTCACCTTTTGGATCCTCAGATCACTTTCAAAGAATTTAAATTATCTTAGAATTGACTACTAATGACGATTGTGTCAAATATGGTAATCGCACTTCAGGTAACACAAATTTGTGGGCAGAAAGATTTTACTTTAATATGTAGGTCTTTTAGTAATTACGAAATTGAATATTAGGACATAAGTCCTGCGCAGATTTGTGTATTAATATGGAACATTCACTTCGTGAAATAATGAACATAAGAACTAAAAGTAATCAACTCCATAGAACAGCGTCTTAGAGAACGTCGTCGTTCCACAAACATAACATCAATTTCCCTCTTTTACGGAAACCAAGGTTTCATTGCTGGGTCCACAGGATCCTCTCTTAACTACTATTCTGATTCACATGAAACCAGTCGACGTTCTTTACTCTTTCTTTAAAATCAATCTCAATATTACATTCCCATCTACTTCTAGGTCCTCAGTGTAGTCTCATTCCTTCAATTTTCCCAACCAGAACTCTATATGCATTTCTTTTCTCCCCGTGTGTGCAACACGCCCCAAGAACAGATAATGGGATACAAATGAGTCACCGAATATTAAATGTTTTTAAAAGTTTAAATGTATATTTACATTAAACTCAGACGCAAGAAACTCAGAGGCTTTGCATTCTTCCTGCTAATTTCTGACAGTAAGTTGAATAACTGGTAACGGCTTTCTACAGTTACGTACATGAGTGTCGATGGGGGTTTTCTGTGCATATGCTGTACATTGTGTTTAGTTCACAGTACCCATCCACACAAATAACTAGAGGAAGAAATGATTGATAATTCAGCGTCTTTTTCGAAGTGGTAGGATATTTCTGTGCAATGGGCAGACTACAATTTTTTTTTTCCTGATTTTAAAACGATGTTATTTTGAAAATTTTCTAACATCTTTTTCGACTTCAAACGTACTTCAATAGATTAAGAAGTTGTATTTCCCTAACTATTTCCATCATCCTTTCTTCTAAAGGCATGGGCCATGTAACACACCTCATATTCTAGCGGTTGCAAAATAAGCAGTCGCCTTTTCCACCAGACGACTTGCACATTTGTCTGCAACTTTTTATCCATGATAATCCTAAGATATCTTGGTCCGCAGTCCTGACACACTACTCAGAGCAGTGTGTCATTTTCCATCTTCACCACCATATGTTTTGAAAAATTATGTGGGATGTAACTGGCGGAAAAAATCAAATATTAATAATGAGCATAGTACACATTTAATATTTTAATTTGGTGTGCCTTCAGTACTCTCTTAAACACAAATTAAAAACTACAATTTATTCGTTTCACAACGCAGCCTAAAAACCGACTGATGCCCAGAAAGGTAACAAGTGATTCATAAAACAGCCTGAAAATATCAAACTTAGAAATATACATACATACGTACGTACACATATACATACACACACATACATACACACATACATATATACATACACACACATACATATGTACACACATATATACATACACATAATTAGCCCTTCATTCATTCAAGCTTTTCAAAGTGTAAAGGAAGTGATAATTTTACTTAGGCTGTGTATTATTCATATGATGATTCGGCACTGACAAATAATGTGAGATTTTTTCTCATAATTGTGATCATGAATGTGTATAATTAACAATGCTGAAAAGTCGAATGAAACGAGATGGCGTTCAAGAATTTGGACACCCGTGATTTAGGGGTATTTAGGAAAACCCGCGAAGAATTTTCAGGAAAGACAGAGTTCCTGGAATTAATCGAAAGCAGCACAACACAAATACAGTCCCGAAGCGTTATTGTTTGATTCAACTCATTCAATCCGTAATCTGTGAAATACAGAGGAAACCCCTATATAAATGTGCATGCAAGTTCCAAAAATTAATTGCACGATCAGATCTAAATTCTTAACAGCACATTTTATTATGTCTATATATGTTTGAAATGTATTACTGTCTCACGTTTTTACAACGTAAGTGCATTTATAACATTCGTCTGAAAGTATCACTTACAATGTATCTGGCACCATTTTTACCACCTAGAAACCGAAAATTACGCTACTCTTTGTATATTGCTGCAAAATTGCAGCCAAAATTATTTTCCACACCATAAAGTATCCCCTGTCTTACATTTTTGTGAGATCTCAGTACGGACAGTTATTGTCTAATGCTGGCAAAGAAAATATTTCTGAAATCACTTAATATTTAATAAGTAATAAAACTAATTTTTATAATAGTAACAGTAATAATATTTATTGATTATATTTCAGCCTTGTTTTCTTAGCATTACTTTCCGATTAACTGCGGAGTGTCATGATAGTAACCTTAAATAAATTTGACGAACAATTTCATAGTACGAAACAGTATGTAGCCTTACATTACCGTTATATATGAATTAAAATGTGACAATTTAAATATTTTTTGTATAGTTAATATTATTTGCTGCTTACTCGGCAATCGAAACTGTCTTTTTTTAGATTTAAAATGTTGTATGAAGGTCGTGGTTTGAAGAAACATATAAACAGACTTTAATTTCTAGTTTTATCAGAATGGACTTTCTATCAGAACGAAATAATTCAAGGGCTGTCGTTTATCAATGTGACTTCACATTACCACATCTCCGCTCTGAGAGTATCACATGCTTCTCTGTCGGAGGCATTTAGATATATGAAATGTGTCTGTTGTTGCCAACAATGACTTGTCCTTTAAGTTTTGAATTAATGTAACCACTACAACAAGCAGAATCGCTTCCAATAAAATGTATTTAATATAGGCAGTTCAGGAAAAATGGTTTAATTCTGTAAAGCTTACAGGCCGGTGTATGTATTGCCAGGTTTTACAGCAGAAACTCTACATTTCGTCCGTGCAGTCTGTTCACATATTCCATATGATTGTCACAAATGACACTTATTATTTCCCCACATTTAATTCGCCAAGTAATTTTCTAATGGAACTACAACGTGTTCTCTGTGAGATATGAAATAACCTCATTATTTACGGAGTGATGACAAGTGAGGTGAAACATTGTATGAATTTATAGTTTTTACAGTAGCGGGTACAAACAAATTAAATTCAGCTCCTTTTAAGAGCAACTCGTGAACGGTGTGGAAACGCGCTGCGAGCGGCAGTTGCATTCATCTAAGTCTGTGGAAAATATTTAGTTGGAATTCAACAAAATGTTCGGAAATAATCTCCCAACAGCGAATTTCACTAGAAAGTGTTATAAATTATCTCCAGACACAAGTTTAAACTCCAAGGGAAGAGTATAGAATTTATATACATTTGTGTATACATATGTCCAAGTTTATAGTTCTGTTACATGTGGGACCGCAGATTTACAGGAGAATTATTGTATGAAAGGCAGCCATTCAACAAAAGAATTATCAATTTAAAAGTAAGTTTAAATGAATTTTAAAATATGTAGACAATTCATTCATAAGTATTCAGCCTTGAAGGCCGGGCTTGGCAGGAACCAGAGCCCAGTCTTGTGACCGGTATGGCTCTGGCACACTGCCCCCTTGGCAAGTTCTTGGGGGTAGTTTGCCATTGCTTTCCCCTGCCTTTAGACGTTCCCACTTTAGTCACCAGGTGCCTCTGTCCGCAACGACGCAAGAGATACTAGCAGCGAAAGGTGGAACTGTGGGCGAGAAAGATGTCCGGTAGTAATTTTGCCTAAATTCCGACTTCCACTTAAATGTAGGGATCTTTTACATGCCGCAAATCTACGACTTTGGACCGACGGCTTTACTTCCCCTCCGAAGGAAGGCGTGCTGAGGATTTTTTCGCCCTAAAAATCCGACGGCTTCGGCCGGGTTTGAACCCGCAAACTTGGGTACTAAAGGCCAGCCCTACCCCTAGACCACCGAAGCTGGAGTATGTAGAAAATATACATTTAAAAACCGTTAGCCATTTTACACTTTTAATTTTACATGCATAAATTGTTTCTTAGTATAAGCATTACTGAATCTGATGTTTGTTGGACCGTGCTTCATTGTGAGAACTAAGAATAAAAAAAAAACCCAACTAGATGCCACTTGATATTTTATTGTACTTCTTATAGGCTCAACATGTTTCGAGCATTACTATGCCCATCATCAAGAACTCGCGACTATGATGTTGATTACCACATTGGTCGTGTCGTTCTTGGTTTGCTGTATGTTGGAGGTTAGGTGCAGTTAGGCTGGAATAGTGTCCGGGTTGCAGGCTAAAGCTTCTTGGTTTGCTGTATGTTGGAGGTGAGGTGCAGTTAGGCTGGAGTAGTGTCCGGGTTGCAGGCTAAAGCTGTGTTTTAGCCTGCAACTCGGACACTACTCCAGCCTAACTGCACCTCACCTCCAACATACAGCAGACCAAGAACGACACGACCAATGTGGTAAACAACATTATAGTGGCGAGTTCCTGGTGATGGGCATAGTAATGCCCAAAACATGTTGAACCTATAAGAAGTACAATAAAATATTAAGTGGCATCTAGTTGGTTTTTTGATTCTTAGTAATTACTGAATATTTGTACACTTCTGATATTAACACTGGAAGCTCCTGGATAATCACCCAGATGAGCCGAAAGTTTTAGGAAATTGTAGATAATTAGGTGCCTCTCCGTAAGGGCCGTATATTTTGTTGGCCTTTTTTTGTAATTGTAAGTGTAAGAATTATGGCCGAGAGAGAACGTCTGCGGTAAATACTGTTTTCGACAAGCTTACCTGCGAAATACAAAAAGTCGAGTGGTCAAGCCAGCCGTGAGTTGAATGTGCCGCAGACAAGATTGTGGACAATTTTTTTGATGTCGTCTTGCTTCTCGGTATTTCCAGCCGCCAATGTTGCAACACATAACCTCAAAAGACAGGGTGTTACGTCTGAATTTTGAGTGAATATGGTAGAAATTATGTATATAAACTTAATGTTTCAAAAGATGACTGCAATCTAACTCAACCCTGAAGTTTTCATACATTTTTAAATATACTATTTCATCACTAATAGGCATAATCTTATTTTTATAATGTAAAATAATCCACTCTGACGGAGAAAATAGACATTGTATGCTTATGTGTGAAACCGGCAAGAAAGTTTTGTATTTTGTGATTCCACAGTAATTTGTACTGTAATATATGCCCTCTGTTTGTTGGTGGCAGATTTGAGAAACAGCCAGTTTCTTTTATGGTTCTTACGTTCCCATTGGACTTAGAGGGGTTGTTCCATCAAAGACTTTGCTCATCCACCCGCTACTCTGAGGAGACACCTTGGTGACCTGATACACTGCAGCCAGCTACAGCCAAGATATTATATTAACATGGCGCTGGACTTCTTTGCTGGATGTTTGGGGGGTAAGTGATGTTATGCGCATGCCTTACTGATTGTCCAATTAATTAATTGTTTTTACATAAGGTAATGTTTACTCTTTGAGCACACAACTGTACTGACATGTTGAAGGGGGAAGAAAATAAAGACGACTAATAACAAAACAAGTGTCATTCCAAATTATTTACATTACTGCTACTGCTGTTTCAGTAGTAGTTGTAGTTTAAGTTTGCTTAAAATCTATCTTGGAATTAACTTGTAATATCCGCAAACCAAGTATTCTCGAAAATGAAGACAGTATGCAAGGAATATACACGTGTCCCTAAAATATCGAAAACAATTTATCGTTGGATAAATTTTAAAGATAAAAATACACAGTAATATCAAAAGCTAATGATTCAGAATTGCGTATTATTGAAATATCTAATCACAGTCATAAATAAGAAACTTTACTTAAATTTTGTTGAAAGCGGCTGCCTCAGTCGCTATGGCAGCATAAAAATTCAGAATTCAGAATTACGACGATAGAAACAAATTCGGTTTTAGAAATTTAGTTATCCATAAAAATGCAAGATAGTGGACGATTTTCAAATAACGGAAACTTACTCCCATAACGTCAATCAGAAACATTCAGGAACGTTTGGATTGTGAATTCAGGAATATTAGTGTTTTCGTGAGGCTACTGGAATAAAAATCCGCTCTCTCCGCATTCAGTGAATATTTATTACAGCAAAAAAAAAAAAATGTTTCGAATATTCACAGTGTAACTGAAACCTCGTTTTATGTGCGTTTTCAAATAAATGTGAAAAGTGCGTATTAAATTTGTCATTTATTTTAGACCCACGAACACTTTGTTTTCTTAAAACGTACAAGGTTATTTAGATTCATGACCATATATTGGAGCTACATCCTTCCAATTATGTTTTTGAAAAAGTTGGAGATTTATTTTTCTGAGTCTAGCCAGTCAGAGACTGTTAGTTTATAAACAGTTCTGTAAAAATGTTCGATATCGTTGTGTTATTATTATTGTTATTTTTATTGTTACCTGTTGTTATTATAAAGTGTAAATCAAACACAATTCTTATCAAGAATTTTTGTATAATTTTTTTTTTTACATTTAAAGCTGTGATAAAAGAATACTTAACAAGGGCATGCAATATGTAATGCAATATGCAATGCATTATACAATGCTGTAAACTAAACAGTACAGATTTTAAAACAATTCATTTTCATTCCGTCCACTAATGTATATTTTCACAACATCCTTTACACCATGAAAATTAATTGATTTTATTTACGTTACATTTTATTCATACACTTCTCGGACATTGCGATGGTCATCAGGGAGATCATTTGATAATATTAAAGAAGAAAACAGAAATAAGTTTAACGTAGATATTTTACATAATTAATATTTACCTTATGATAAAGTATATGAAATAAGAAGGAAAGTGTACCTTTAAAGTAATACTGTAATGCATTCGCGTAACCTTTGTTGCCGTGGAAACTCAAAATTGTCTTTTATTTGTATTGCTGACTTACAAATGTCGTTGTCAAATATGTCATAATAATTGAAAGCTTTGACATGAAAAAAAGGCCATACTCTCTCTGTATTGTTACACTACGTATGTCGCTACCGACAATACGGAACAAAATTAGATCTTCGTGTAAAATGTCCGGTATTATTTTCCAATATGGTCAACTGTGTAGTTTTCGAAATATTTTCATAAAAGCCCCAGTATCAAATTTAACGAAATTCCGTCAGTGGGAGCCGTACAGATATATGCGGACAGACGTATAGACAGACAGACAGACGGATGGAAGGAGATATGTGATGAAGCTAATAGTGTCTTTATTTATGCGAGATAGCCCAATAAGGTTAAATATATTAACTTTAAATGAGAATAATATGCGAAGTAGATCATTGAACTTCTCAGTGCTTAAATCTATTCTGAGGAAAAATAGAGGAGCTATTTAACTATTAACAAAATCGTGAAAATACTATGTAGCATACTGCGTGAAATGCTATCCAAATAATTTAAATTAAGGGAATAAAACTTCTTCAAAAAGAATGTGAACTTTTAGGCTACAAATGTTTCATTCTCACACACATTTAGAGACGTGGAATAAGAAACCAACTAGATGCCACTTAGTATTATATTTATTTATCCTTTATAAGTTGCTCTTTATAGGTTGCTCAACATGTTTCGGGCCACCTTGTGTCCATCCTCAGGAGCTGACGGATTAGTGGTATTTTTGCCGCGTGTGCTGTAGTGCCGTGGCTGTGTAGGCAGTCAGATCCGGTTGGCTGGTTGTGTGTCCATTGGAAAGTACGTAGCACAACGTAGTTGTGCTACGTACTTCAGCACACGCGGCAAAAATACCACTAAGTCGTCAGCTCCTGAGGATGGGCACAAGGTGGCCCGAAACATGTTGAGCAACTTATAAAGGAGAAATAAATATAATACTAAGTGACATCTAGTTGGTT
>Ga0123355_10011158_pt1 | contig 13829 bp, 10 predicted proteins | sample TergutEmb28metaG_3_FD_89872 | JGI IMG/M metagenome (GOLD analysis project Ga0123355, IMG submission 89872) | Embiratermes neotenicus P1 segment gut microbial communities from Petit-Saut dam, French Guiana - Emb289 P1 | ecosystem: Host-associated > Arthropoda: Insects > Digestive system > Gut ... | reverse complement strand
TTCTCCTATGGTATCCAGAACTGTACTCCGTGGCTTTCCGTTGTCTGCACAACGGCAGGGCGCCCTTGACCAGCGTAGAAAGCGTTGGCGCGCTGAACTGTCTGCCCAGCAACTCGCCGTCATCCTGTAAGCCGCCGCGAGCGTCCAGCGCTATCATCTAGGTATCGGTGGCAGCGAGAACGATCAATGTCGTGCTGCGGCTTAGAATGACAAGGTCTCTTCAATGATATCAGATAGTTGCTATTGCGGATAAATCGTGAAATTGCTGCTTCCAGCGAGAAGGTTCGTAACGGCGGTACCGCTAAAGCGAGAATTTTCACGCTGCACGTTGCTGCAGCGTTGGGAAGGCGCGAAGACGTCGATGGCACGGAGAACCTCTGTGCGAGATAGGCCTGGTCGCGCGACGTCCTGATATATTGCTGCTGATTTGAAAAATTTGTGCTGGGAATGTCTCACTTCCAACGGCTGTACCGCCCGCCTGCCATCGCAACTCCCAGTCCAAGGGGCAACGTGACACCCAAAAACGGCAATGTGACGGCCGTTTCGACCTTTGCGCAGCATCGCGGACGAGAGAGGATGCGCTCACTCCAACGCCCAGCGCAGTGTCCGTGCGAGTCCAATGGTTCCCGCACGAATGATGGGAATGCCGAACGTGGGATTGGAGAGGCCGTGCATGTGGCGTGCCCAACCAGGCAGGAGGTCGATTGCGGCCTGCATCCCGAGCGCTTGCACCGGGGCCGCCACCCAACTTGGCGAAGGTCCGGTCAACACGAGTTGCGCGACCTGGCGTGCACGCACATCGCATGCAAGTTGCGGTCTCATGGCCTCGATCAGTTCCCGCGCGTCTCGTCTGCCGCGCGGGATCGGATCGGCTCCCAGCGCGCGGGCAATATGCGCCGTCTCGGCAAAGTACCGGTCCTGATCTGCGGCGGACATGCGGGGTTCGGCATAGCGAACCCACGCATTCAGGAAGCTTGTCGTCTCGGTGACATGCACCCAGGCCAGGAGAGACGGATCTGACGCGGCATAAGGGATGCCGCTTGGCAACGTGCCCCGTACCCGTTCATGGATCCGCCGTACACGCGCGATCGCCGCGTCGGCATCAGATCGGCTGCCGTATGTGGTAACGGTGATGAAGCGTGCCGTACGGCTGAGACGGCCCTGCATATCGGCCCGAAAGTTCGAATGATCCCACACACCAGCCAGCACCGCCGGGTGCAGCATCTGGAGCAGCAATCCTGAAATGCCGCCCACCATCATTGTAGTGACATCACCGTGCACTCGCCGCACGACCGCGCCAGCCGGGAAAAGCCGTTCTTCAGATTGCACCCTTCTCGGCTGGTGGGCCCTCGTCTTGTGACCCTGCGATCTTTCGTTGAATAACGAGACGACTTGGGCCGCGACAGCCTCTTTGGCCAGCTTGGCGACCGAGCTCGCCAGGCCCGGTGAGGATGCAGGCGCTACGCGGTTTGCCATCATGCGCGCGGGCAAAGCGTCCTCCTCCCAGGAGCCGAGGACGGAAGTTGAACTCTCATCCTACAGTAGATAGCTGCCGTCAGGGGAAGCGCTAGGCCCGCCGCTCCCCGGGGTTGGCTGAGCCTTCCAACGGACGAGCTTTGGCTTGCCTGTCGAGACTCAGCGCCATCACGATCACGTTCCTGTGTCAAGACGTGAGATGGCCAGCAAGGACAGCGCGCTCGAGGATGTGTCGCATTCGCTCCGGTACCGATGTCGCATGGCCATGAACCAAGGTCATCCAAGCGCACGAGGCTGTGGCAACAATTGTGGCATCGACCGCGCAGACCTGCGAAAGAGCCGGAACCGAGCGCGTCGTGAGGTGACTCGGACCCGCGGCGTCGGACCAGTGCGCCGCGGCGGGCCTCCTGCCGGTTCGAAGGGGTTTAATCTGGAGCGTTCACTCCTATATTTGTCTCGGCTTTGGGGTGCTGTGCGACCCCGAATTCCAGGATTCCGGCGCGATGGCACTGAGAGAGACCGGTCGGATAGCGAAGCGAACTCGTGGCCGACCCAAGACGTTCGACCGCTCGGTTGCTCTGGACCAGGCAATGAAGCTGTTCTGGGAGCGAGGCTACATCGGCACCTCGTTCGACGATCTGATCGCCGTCATGGGCATCAATCCGTCGAGCTTCTACAACGCTTTCGGCAGCAAGGAGCAACTGTACCACGAGGCGACGGAGGCCTACGCGGCGCAATCCCGCAAATGGTTTGCCGCCGAGCTCGAAGCCGCCACTGACACCAGGACCGCCTTCCACCGATTACTGCAAGCAGCCGCGCGGGAATTCACGCGCGACGACCTGCCTGCAGGCTGCATGATCTCACTGGCATGCACGCAGGTGCCGCCAGCACTCAGCTCGGTGCGCGACATGGTGGCGGCGTATCGTTGCGGAGCCCAAGCGGCGATGGCCGACCGAATTCATCGTGGCATCAAGGAAGGCGACGTGCCGGACGGCACGGACGTGCAAGCTCTTGCGGCCTTCTACAGTGCATTGTCACGAGGCATGGCGGTCCTGGCCCGCGATGGCGCGACCCAGGATCGTCTGCTGGAGGTTGCTGACATTGGGATGCGAGCCTGGCCTCCTGCACCGCCCCCGCAGCTGAAATCCGCGAAACTCCGCCGCGTGCTGCGACGTTCCCGCACGCCGTAGTGACAGATGTCAACTTGCGAGCGCTGGCTCGGGTAATCCTTGACTGAGGGCCATCAGGACCCCAACTGCCTTATTATAGGAGCGATCGCTCCAATTTTCCAATTGGAGGAGGAGGACTGTGACAGCACGCTCACGGGCGGGCTTTCCGGTCCGAGGGTGTTGTCATGAACGAAGCCACGCAGACCGCATCGGACTTTGGTGAAATCGGTCGCGTTTCGGATGGAAGGAAGCGTTCCAGGGCTAGAAGGCCGATTGCTCTTCTGGTCACCCTCGCAGTGGGAACCCTTGCCGTCATCTGTGGAGGTCTGATCTGGCGCGGGCAAAGCGCGGTCCCGGCCCAGCCGCTGGCTCCGCCGCCCCAGGTGACCGTAAGTCGCCCCCTGCAACAAATCGTCCAGACCACTGCTCGTTTTCTTGGCCAGTTCTCGGCAGTCGACAGCGTCGAACTGCGTGCGCAGGTCGGCGGCACGCTCACCGCGATAGATTTCCGCGATGGCCAGATTGTCCACAACGGTGATTTGCTTTTCGTCATCGATCCGCGCCCCTTTCAGATTAAGTTGGATCAGGCCGTCGCCCAGTTGAACAGCGCGGAGGCGAAAGAATCCCTGAGCCAAGTGGAGCTTTGGAGAGCGCAACAGCTCAAACAGAGCAGCTTCGGCACCGCGGAGGCGGTGGACCAGCGTGCCGCAGACGTGCGCAGCAACCAGGCCGCCATCGATGCCGCCAAGGCGGCGATCCGGGACGCGACACTGGACCTCGAGTTCTCGCACGTCAACGCACCCTTCACGGGACGAATCGGTCGGCATCTTGAATCGATCGGCGATCTGGTGAGCGGCAGTCGTGGCGGTGCAGGCCCAACGACGCTGCTCGCGACCATTGTCTCGCTAGATCCCATCCATCTCGACTTCGACATGAGCGAATCCGACTACCGCGCCTGGCAGCGCGCCAATCCCCGCGGGTCCCCGCATGCCGATGTCGAGATCAGCCTCGACGGGGATGGCAGCTTTGATCGCCACGGCACGCTTGACTTCATCGATAATGCCGTCAACCGCAGCAGCGGGACGATCCGTGCCCGCGCGACCGTTCCGAATTCTGACCTGACGATCACGCCGGGCCAGTTCGCGCGGCTTCATGTGAACCTCGGTCGACCGAACCAGGCGCTGCTGGTGCCGGCAGCAGCCGTGGTCCCTGATCAATCGCAGCATGTGGTGATGACAGTTGCGCCTGACGGAACCGTCGTTCCAAAGGTCGTAGAGCTCGGTGAGCTCGATCATGGGCTCCGCGTCGTTCTCGGCGGCCTCAAGGCAGACGACCGGGTTGTCATCAACGGTCTGGTGCGTGCACGACCCGGAATGAAAGTGACGCCGGTCGCCGGCACCATCACGCCGGCCCCTGCCGGTCCCGCAAGCTAGGACGACCGAAATGCGTTTCACCCACCACTTCATCGACCGTCCCATTCTCGCAACTATGATCAGTGTATTTCTCGTGCTGATCGGCCTGGGCGCACTGGTGATTCTGCCGGTCGCGCAATATCCGGAGATTGTCCCGCCGACGGTACAGATCACGACATCCTATCCCGGCGCTTCCGCCCAGGTCGTCAGTCAGACGGTGGCTACACCGCTCGAGCAGGAAATCAACGGCGTCGAGAACATGATCTACATGAGCAGCCAGTCGACCGGCGACGGCAAGCTCACGATTACGGTAACATTCCGTATCGGCACGGACCTGAATGTAGCGCAGATGCTCACCCAGAACCGTGTACAGGACGCGCTGCCGCGGCTCCCGGAGGACGTGCAACGCCTGGGCGTACAGGTGCGTAAGGCAACACCGAACATCCTGCTCGCCGTGCACCTCTATTCGCCCGATGGGTCGCGCGACAATCTTTATCTGTCGAACTATGCCACCCTACATGTGAAGGACGCGCTGGCACGGCTTCCCGGCGTCGGCGACGTGCAGCTCTTCGGCGCCCGCGACTACGCGATGCGCATTTGGCTCGATCCCGACAAGGTGGCCGCCTACCAGCTGAATGCCGATGAAGTGCTCGCCGCTTTGCGTGCGCAAAATGTGCAGGTCTCGGCGGGTATTCTCAACCAGCCGCCGGTCGCGGGGCATCCGGCCTATCAGCTCAATGTGCAGACGCTGGGCCGACTGAGCACGCCCGATCAGTTCGCCGATATCGTCCTGAAAAACGATGGTCAGGGGCGTGTGACCCGTCTGCGCGACGTCGGCCGCGTCGAAGTCGGCGCGGTGGACTATGGCTCCACTGCCTATATGGACCGCGCCGAGGGCCTGCCGCTGCTGATCTTCGCGCAGCCTGGTGCGAACTCGCTGGAGGTGGAGCACGAAGTCCTGTCGACGATGCAGGAGCTCAAGAAGAATTTCCCGCCCGGCGTCAGCGACGTCATAATCTACGATCCGACGATCTTTGTGGCCAAATCCGTGCGTGAGGTTATGACGACGATATTTGTCGCGATCCTGCTGGTTGTCGGTGTCGTGTTCCTGTTCCTGCAGACCTGGCGTGCCTCACTCATTCCGGTTATCGCGATTCCGGTTTCGCTGGTCGGCACTTTCATCATCCTTTATGCACTTGGCATTTCGCTGAACAATCTCTCGCTGTTCGGACTGGTGCTTGCAGTCGGTATCGTTGTGGATGATGCGATCGTCGTGGTCGAGAACGTGGAGCGCAACATCGCCAACGGTATGACTCCGAGGGAGGCTGCACATCGCACGATGGATGAGGTGGGCGGTGCGCTTGTCTCAATCGCTCTGGTGCTGTGCGCCGTGTTCGTTCCGTCCGCCTTCCTTTCCGGCATCTCGGGACAATTCTTCCGCCAATTCGCCGTCACCATTGCGGCTTCCACGGTAATCTCCTGCTTTGTTTCCTTGACGCTGAGCCCAGCACTCTGCGCGTTGTTGTTGCGCGCGCCTGATCCGCATGAGGGCGTGCGAGCGACGCTGGTAGGACGGCTGCTGGGTGTCACGTTCGGATACTTCAACCGCGGGTTCGAGCGCATGTCGGATGCGTATGGCGCGCTTACGCGCCGTCTGGTTCGGGCGATCGCCGTCGTTGTGGTCGTGTACGCAGCCCTCATTGGAACCGCGGCCGTTGAATTTGCTCATGAACCAACCGGCTTCATCCCCGAACAAGATCAGGGTTATCTCATCACTGTCCTTCAGCTTCCGCCGGGCTCGAGCCTGCAACGCACCGAACAAGTGGTGCGGCGTGCGGTCGACATCATTTTGAAGACGCCGGGCGTTGAGCACGTGGCTCCCTTTGCAGGGCTGGATGCAACCACTTTTACAGTCGCATCCAATGCAGGGACAATTTTCTCTGGTTTGCCATCTCTCTACAACCACAACGTCCCAGGGATTACGGCGAACACGGTGTTGGCCGACTTGCGCAAGCGCCTGTCGGTAATCCAGGAAGCCTACGTGCTCACCATCCCGCCGCCGCCCGTGCAGGGGATCGGCAACGCTGGGGGCTTCAAGATGATGCTGGAGGATCGCGCCGGCCTCGGTACCGAGGCACTTGTAAAGGCTGCCACCACGCTGGTGGCTGCGGCAAACAAAGATCCCAGCATGGCTGGTGTGTTTACATTGATCAACGCGGGATCGCCGTCGCTCTATGCCGACATCGATCGACTGAAAGCCGAAAAGGTCGGGCTGACGCCGACAACCGTGTTCGACACGTTGCAGCTCTATCTCGGCTCGCAATATGTCAACGACTTCAACTTCCTCGGGCGAACCTACGAGGTGATCGCACAGGCAGACGCGCGGTTCCGTCGTGACGGCCAGGGTCTGATGGGATTAAAGGCGCGCAACGCGGACGGCGAAATGGTGCCGATCGGAACTGTTGCGCAACTGAAGGACACCACGATCCCCTACCGTGTGCCCCGCTACAACCTCTACCCGGCGGCCGAGGTTCAGGGTGTTGCGGCGCCAGGCGTTGCGACGGGCACCGCGCTGCACAGGATGGAGGTGTTGGCGGCGACCGTTCTGCCACCCGGTATTGGCTATGAGTGGACCGAAATCGCGTACCAGCAGGAGCAGAAGGGCACGCCAACGATGCTGGTGTTCGGCGCTGCGGCCTTGTTCGTATTCCTGGTGCTCGCGGCGAACTACGAGAGCCTGAAGCTGCCATTGGCAGTCGTGCTGATCGTGCCAATGTGTCTGCTCGCGTCCGTCACTGGGCTGATGCTTCGCGGCATGCCGATCGACATCCTGGCGCAGATCGGCTTCGTGGTGCTGGTCGGTCTGGCGGCGAAAAATGCCATCTTGATCGTCGAATTTGCGCACCAGGCGCAGATTGCCGGTAGTACCGCGTCGGATGCGGCAGTCAGCGCCGCGCGCCGTCGACTGAGGCCGATTCTGATGACCTCGCTCGCCTTTATTCTCGGTGTCGCGCCGCTGGTGGTAGCGACCGGCGCCGGCGCAGAGATGCGCCGATCGCTTGGCACTGCCGTGTTCGCCGGCATGCTCGGGGTGACCAGTTTCGGCCTCATCTTCACTCCGGGCTTCTACACACTGATGCAGCGGATCGGTGCGGCGCATGGCCGCACTTCAATGGCTCGGCCTCGATTGCGTGAGAGCCGCCATTCAGGTCTTGCAACTCAGACAGCGACAACGACGGCACGGGCCGCGCGTCGTTGATGTGCCTCGGACAGGAATCCCAAGACCGACATCCTTCATGAACGCCCCTGTAACCGACAGATACACGAACGGAAATCAAAGCGATCCCTTGGGGATTCCTGAGCTCTCCCATACCGATCAGAGCTAAAGCCCCGCGGGCCGTCGTGTCCGCACGAACATCGCGGTCGCCGACCGATCGGCGGTACGAACTCAGGACGCGCCTCAAGGCGCTCGCCATTGTGCACCTTGGGATTCTGCCTCCCCCCACTGAGGGACATGGTCGGCTATTTCCACCACGATCGATTTGGGAGTTAGCACTCCGTCCGCTCCCGTTTCCGACCTGCGATCTCCCTGTCTACGCTTCGCAGTGCGCGTTACCGTAGCCCACGCAAGACTCGGTTCTGGGCTGCGGCCTGCCCTTTACCGCGGTCGCCATCTCGGGCGACAGGCTTCCATGCGCTTTCAAGGCACCCCCCCAAAAGAGTTCGTCATTGACGAGTTGAACCTGAAGCGAGCGGAGTCGAGCTATCGAGCGTTGATGGCTCCATCTTCTCATGCTGCTTGAACCTTGCAGATGAAGACACTCGGACGCCGCACGCCATCATCACCATTTTGGCGGATGATCGAAACACGATTCAATGGGGCAATTTGGACCACGCTCCCCGAAATGCGGTGGTGCCGGCCATCCGCCCAGGTGAAGCGCCTCGCCCGTACGAGCGATCTGAGTGAATGCGCCAGACGCCATTTGCCTTAGCCGGCACGATGAGCTGAAAGACCGCCCGTGGGAAGCGTACAAGGTCGCCCGCAGCCTTCCGCTTGACGTACACGAATATGGGTGCCTCAACCGCTCAGCACGCCCTTAAGGGCCGACGCGCGGCCACTGCGCGCCTTGACAGCGCGTATGTGTCAGCCCTCACTTTCCGAGTGGGGTCGTCAGTTCCTTAGCGTCTGTATTGACAACAAACACGGCAAGGAGCTCGGCCGGCTTGGTCTTGCTGGCATTTGCGCTGATGCTGTGACGATCGCCCGGCATTTCGGAAAAACCCTGCCCGGCCTTGTAAGTCATAACCGGTCCATCATTGACCTGACTGCGGATCGCCCCTTCAAGCACAGTCGCGTAGATGAAGGCAGAGTTGGGGTGCGTGTGAGCGGGTGAGTATCCACCGGGGCCGTATTGGACGAGTACGCCCTTAATGCTCTTGCCGGGGACATTCGGCAGCTCGTGCTGGTAAACCAAGGTCACCTTCGCGTTCTTTGACTTAGGCGCGTCCGCGAGTGCGCCGCCGCCGAATGGCAGATTGGCAACAAGCAGCAAGGAAAGGGCTCGTTTCATAAAGTTCTCTCCCTCGGGTCATCCAATACGGATCAGGCCGCTGCCGGCGAGCAACGGAGCCACTCATCCAGCCGGATATGGCCTAGACGAGCTTCTCCCAACGGCACGAGCGAGTACTTCTCGACCTGACCGCCAAAATATCTCGCCTCGGGGTCACACGTCACCTCACGAGGGTCGCGGGCATGCTTCAGATAGCCCACGACGGTGTCGCTCAATGGTGCTCGTTCCGGGCCAGCGATCTCGATGATGCCGATTCGCGGCGGCACAAGCGCGACTTCGGCAACGATGGAAGCAACGTCGTCCGCCGCGATGGGCTGGAAGAGGCCCGGCGAAAGCCTGATCTGGTTTCCAGCCGCACTTGCATCGACGATACGCCCCAGGAATTCCATGAACCGAGTGGAGCGGACGATTGTGTAAGGAATGCCGGCGCCGACGATGAGTTTCTCCTGCGCGAGCTTGGCGCGCCAATAGCCGTTGTCGGATCGATCAACTGCGACAATCGACAGCGCGACGTGGTGCTGCACGCCGGCAGCAGCTTCCATCGGCAGAAGTTAATGCCCGGAGGTCAGGAAGAATTAATTCCAGCACGGCCTTGTCGTCGAACGATGGTGGGTTTGTCACGTCTATCACGACTGCCGTGTTGCACAGAATCTGCCTGAGTCCTTCTCCCGTGATGGTGTTGGCCGGTTTGGGGCGACGCAGCAACGACCTCGTGGCCACGCCGGCGCAGAATGGCGACGGCCTTCGAACCGATGAGCCGGTCCCGCCGATGACGACGATCTTCACAATTTCACCCCGCTGGTCGATGACTGAAAATGCGCCGCAAAACGCGATGGTCCAATGACCCGTGGCTATGGCCTCGATGCCATCGACGCAGCTCCCTGACAGCACGTTTGTCGCGACGAAGTCAGCGATCTTCGCCGCGTTGTGCGCGGTCGCCTCCTCACTTCGCAGCGTACGGGACGCCTCATGCACTTGAGGAGCTTGTGCGCCGCTAGGAAATCCGCGCACTTACCCTCCAATCCGATGGTTCGCACCCATAAACCGATTTGAAGGCACGAACGAAGCTGCTGCGGCTGGAATAGCCCGCCGCGCGGGCCGCGCGATCAACCGGGCAATTCTTAAGCCGCAATAGATCGGCCGCACGGGTCAGGCGCAACTCCCGCAGCACGGTCATTGGTGGTCGACCGATCTCACTGGCGAAACGGGCCATGAACAATGAACGGCTAAGTCCTACAGCGCGTGACAACTCATCCACCGAATGGGCTGCTTCGGGATGGGCCACCATGTCCGCGAGTGCACGTGCTATCTGCGGATCGCCAAACAATGAAAATCGTTCGATCCATTTTCCGGGGGATTTAAGGGATCGACGTAGCAGCATCACGAGGACCTGTTTCAGTAGAGCCCCTGTGACTACACCCGCGCCAACCTGTTGCTCATGAAGTTCGCAAAGTGCGGACCTTAGCTTTTCGTCAACCTGGTCGCCCTCGTCAAATCGCTCCACGATTGGCGCCGTCAACCGCGCGAACAAGTCTACTGACCATCCGTAGCAGGCCCGAAAGCATCCGCCCACTAACTTGATCTGCGGTGGGCCGATATCGGCGGCGGGTCGGGTCGTCATGGCGGAGGGTGCAGGCGAATGGAACAGTCTTTCAGCCATGCAATCGAAAGACATTGGGCTCTGAGATCCGCGAGCATCGATGCTAAATGGATGCCTCGGCGGCACGATGACCAGACAATGGGACGCGATCGGAATCGGTGGCCGATTCGCGACCTTCAGCTCTCCATCTCCGGCAAGCGCGTACTGGAGTGTAGGCATCTCGCTCGCGGAGAACGACCTGCGCTCTCCAGGGCTGACCAAGTTTTCAGTCCATTTGACGAGACTAACCTCTATCGACGCCAATAGACTTTCTAGTTCCGCGCCAGAGATCCGAGGCTGCTGGCGCCTGGCCTGTCTCGCTGGAACAGGGATCTGTAACGTATCCATTTCCTGGGCTCCATGACTCACCCGTGAGGTGGTTCGTGTTTAGATCGACGCTGCAGGCGATCGTCATCGGGACCTCAACCGAGTTTGCTGTCGTACGTGCGGGCTACGCGTTTGCAGGTTCAGGGGTGACCGGGTGCAATGTGCCGACGCGTACTGGCATCGCCGCCTTTGTCGTGACCGCCCGATGCACCGGGTCTGGCGACAGCGTGATAAGCAGCAGCCAGATGGCGATCATCACGCCGGCGAGGAGCACCGCGTGCCAGAACGCGGTGGTTGGGTGTTTCGGATGATGGATACCCACGACGACGCCTCCGGTGGAACGCCGGACCGGAGCGGCCGGGCATGTATTGTTGAGAACGGAGGGCAGGTGGCCGAAAGAAGCGGTTTCGGCCATCCGCTGATGCAATAGCCTGTCTGGTACGGGACCTAGTCGTCGAGGTCGGGACCGGACGCAGCAGACGGCTCGCGGTCACCAATTCCGCCGCTTGCGCCACGTCAATTCCGCCCGGGGTCGAGGAACGTCACCAGGCCGGCCCGTCTGCGTTCCTTGTTCCACCTGACTTTGCACGCTTCCGAGCGAAAGTACATGACGTCGAAACCGCGTCCGTACGGATTCCTCAGCGTCTGCGTCACATTCTGCTTGTGTTCCTGACCACACCCACAGGAGCATGCGTCGTCGGGGTTCTCGGCGGCGTCCGCGACCTCAGCGATGAGCGCGCGAATGGTGGCCGGCTCGCCGAACAGGTCCCTGGGCCATGGCAGCTGCTCCAGACGCTGTAGTTCGATTGCTCGCTGCTGGAAGCGTTGCGCGGAAAGCGGATCGCGCTCGGGAATACCCTGAGACCGCCGGCGTTGCCGAAAGTACTCGGCGTCATGCGTATACATTAGTGTGCCTCCTGTAAGGACGATGTACGCCTCAGTGGGGTTTTCTCCAGCCAATCTGCTGGCAACGGACCGACGCACGCCTCAAGAAATGGGACAGTCCGACTGATCAGGGCATATGAACGGTTGAGCTCACGACTTGCGCTTGCCAAGCTACGATGAACTGTGACGACAGTTCCCATTGCATCGATAGGGTCCATGATTCCGCCTCACTCAAACCGGTAGCCGCATTTTGGGTCTCACGGCACTGTCGTAACGAAGACCAAAGGTCACGCTCGATCCGCGGGCCGGCCCGAACAGCGGCAGCATGCTCGGGATCCGATCGCCGGTGAGCGGCCTGGTCCCCTCTATCACTTCGTTGGGAGAATCGGCTGTCCCGTCCCGCAATGTGTGCTCGGCGCGCCGCCGGAGCGAGTTAATAGATGCGAATCGTTGCTTGGAATCGTGGCAAGTAAATGCGCCGAATTGGATCAATGGAATGAGATGGCTGCTCTGTTTTCCGCGGTGACCCACGGACCAGCGATTGCGAGACCTGTGTAAATCGTCGTAAATCGCGGTAATCGGCTGCCTAGGAGGGGGCGATGCCGGAACCGTCATTCGGGTTCGGGCCGTTTCAGCTTTTGCCGGCGCGGCGACTTCTGCTGGAGCGCGGCAAATCCGTCGCGCTGGGCGGTCGCGCCCTCGACATTCTAATCGCGCTGGTCGAGTGCGCGGGCACGACCGTCAGCAAAGAGCAACTGATCGCCCGTGTTTGGCCAGATACCGTCGTTGCGGAAGCCAATCTAAGGGTCCACATCGCCGCACTTCGAAAGGTGCTGGGCGACGGCCGTGGCGGGCGCCGTTTCATTTCGAACACAGCCGGACGAGGTTACAGCTTTGTTGCAGAGATCGAGGATCGGCCGAGACCGCCAGAGCCCTCTGAAACAGAGCCTCACGCATCTAGTCGGATAGACAATCTCCCGGCGCCGCTTACCCGGCTCGTCGGTCGCGCGGAGACTGTCCGCAGCCTGATCACACAGTTGCCGCAGCGGCGGCTCGTCACCATCGCTGGCCCTGGCGGGATCGGCAAGACGACCGTTGCGATAGCGGTGGCTGACGCTTTGGCCTCGTCCTACAGGGACGGCGTGGCATTCGTCGATCTTGCACCCATCACAGAGGCTTCTCTGGTGCCGAGTGCGCTCGCTTCTGTGCTTGGACTGGTGATTCGCTTCGGAGAACCCATTGCTCAGCTGATCTCGACACTGCGCGACAAGCAGCTGCTGGTGGTACTCGACTGCTGTGAACACATGGTCGAGCCCGCGGCCTCACTTGTGGAGACGGTGCTTAAGGCGGCACCGGGCGTGAGCATCCTAGCGACCAGCAGAGAGCCGTTGCGCGCTGACAGCGAGTGGGTTCACCGTCTGCCTCCCCTAGCGGTTCCTCCACCATCGGTCGCGCTCACAACGTCGGAGGCTCTCCAGTCGCCAGCAGTACAGCTCTTCGTTGAACGCGCCGCAGCAGGTCTGGGTGGGTTCGACTTCGTCGATGCCGAGGCGCCGGTTGTTGCCGAAATCTGTCGGAGGTTGGACGGCATTGCGCTTGCACTTGAACTTGCTGCCGGACGCGTCGAGGCCTTTGGCGTGCAGGGTCTAGCGACACTTCTCAGTGATCGCTTCAAGATTCTAACACGCGGACGTCGCACAGCACTGCCCAGGCAGCAAACGTTGCGGGCGACGCTAGACTGGAGTTACGAGCACCTCCCCCGGTCCGAACAGCTCACTCTAAGGCGGTTAGGCGTGTTTAATGGCGTCTTCGCACTGGAAGCTGCGTGCGATGTTGTGGCCGACGACGATGTCACCGCCGAAGATGTTCTGGAACGTGTGGCAAGTCTTATTACTAAGTCGCTTGTCGCAACTGAGATCAGCGGCGGACAAGTGCGCTACCGCCTTCTCGATACCACTCGTGCATACGCAAGGGAGCGGCTCGAGGAGAGTGGAGAACTGGCCCCACTCGCCCGACGTCACGCCCTCTTCTATCGGCGACATTTCGAGCAGGCTGAATCAGAATGGGAAACACGCCCCACCACCGAGTGGCTTGATGACTATGGTTGCCTGATCGACAATCTACGCGCAGCGCTGGCTTGGGCTTTCTCGCCGGAAGGGGAAGCATCGGTGGGAGTAGCGCTCACTGTCGCCGCGGTTCCCCTCTGGTTTCAATTGTCATTGGTAGACGAGTGCCTTGGATGGGTGGAACGGACGCTCGCCAGCCTTGACATGACGGAAGAGCAGAACCAGCGTCGGAGGATGCAGCTGTACGCCGCTCTGGGCTGGCTGCAGATGTATGAAACTGCAAG
>Ga0123355_10011157_pt1 | contig 13831 bp, 15 predicted proteins | sample TergutEmb28metaG_3_FD_89872 | JGI IMG/M metagenome (GOLD analysis project Ga0123355, IMG submission 89872) | Embiratermes neotenicus P1 segment gut microbial communities from Petit-Saut dam, French Guiana - Emb289 P1 | ecosystem: Host-associated > Arthropoda: Insects > Digestive system > Gut ... | reverse complement strand
TTTGGTTTTAATCTGGTTCAGGCACAACAAACTGCTTAATTATTTTATCCATCTGCTTTTTCACTCCTTGACCCTCAATGGGCTTTTTGTCGTGCCTCACTCAAGGGAATTTTCGTATTATTTGTTTAAGCTTCAAATACAAAGACATTTGCAGTACCAACGAGTATTTCTGCTGGATATGGAATAGATACCCCATCCTCGCCAATATTTATATTTTTAGCCTTTACAGATGTAATTTGCATGTGGTTTCTACAACTTTGTTCAATTAAGTTGAATAATTCCATCATTCTTTCTTCTTCTACACTACTCAATAATGCACTAAGTCCATTTCGCAAAATATTGCTAGTACGGGCAATCATAATTGCACTAAATCCTTTTTTTGTTAATAAATCCAAACTACGCAATGCATCGTGGTCATGCACAACAGCCATTACTAGTTTCATTGTACCCCCCCTCTACATATTCAAATAGTGTCATTCTAAAACACGCATCTTAAAGTTATACGAGTTATAGAATGACATGAGTTTCAAAGAACAATAACTGTGATACCTCAGTTGTAACCTTATGCTACTATATAAAAATTTCCTGTTATTACTTTTATCATAAAAAGGTCATATTTGAACGTAAATAAATTTCGCAATTCACTTACGTTCAAAACACGCTTCTTTTGAGCTTGCTTATTTTTATACTAAAAACTAAAAGCAATCAAAAACTCCATTAACTCATACAATACCAAAATGTATAATTTAATGGAGTTTTTAATTGCTTTTAAAGCTATATGTAACCTTTAATAAGATTTTAGTTTACAATTTATGCATCATTCTTTAATTTTTTTATTTGAGCTGCAACCATTGATACTGAAATAAAAGCCATTGTAAGGGAAACTATACTATTAACAATTTGCCACATTTCCACAAAATGAATCAAACACCACGCAATCAATATAGTTACAGCCAGTACCTTAGCCCTTCTCCCCATTCTTTTAGATTTTTCTGGATTAAGAGGGTGATTTTTATGAGCAACAGGGGCAAGCCATATAACAGAGATAAAGCCAATTAAAGCAGAAAAGAACTGCAGCCGAACATTATATTGATATAAAGGCAACAAAACTAAAAAAAGTAAAACCCCGCAAGCCATTATACCAAGGCACCTTCCATGCGTATTAGCATGATATCCTCCGCCATTTGATTGCATCAAACCAAAAAGAAACAAAAAGAAAGCAACCTCTAAAAATCTCCCAAAGAAAAAACCTAAAGCAAGCAGCAAAACTGCATTAATTATATAATGTATCTGCAATTCCATACCATAACTATAAATCTCCCTCTGTTCTTCTGTATTATTAAAGACACCCCTTTGCACCATAAATGACACACATCTATCAGCTAAAGAAGCAATCACGTTAATCCCCCCTCGTCATTTTGCTTGTAATGATATTCAAGGAACAATTGGGTAACCGCCTGTACGTTAGGCATACTCAACGGAACTACCTGACCAGATTTAAGTTTAATCTCTTGACGGGCAAGACTGGCTATGTGAATCACGTTTACTATGAAGGATCGGTGACAACGAATAAACAAATACTTGTTCAAAAGGGGAAGCATTTCGTTCATTTGTTTTTTCATCCGGTATTTCCCCATCGAAACTGTGTATATTTCAAAGTAATGCCCGCTAATTTCCATATACATAATTTCTGAGAAAGGTACTCGTATAAAACGTCCTTCTTGAGACACCAGTAAAGCCTCTACTTCTTTTTTTCTAAAGGCAGCATAAGCCTTATCCAGGCATTTAACAAATTGAGTTGGCATGTAGGGCTTAATCAAATAATTAAGTGCAGCAACTTCGTAACCCTCTAGTACATGCGAAGTAACCCCAGTAATAAATAAAATTTGTAGATCTTGATCTGTTTTTCTTATAACTTTAGCTAATTCCATACCAGTCATTACTTTCATCTTAATGTCCAGTATCGCCAAGTCGTACGGATGCCCTTCAGACCAACGGAATAAAAATTCCTCGGCACTGGAAAAGACATCTATATTAACTGTAATTTCTCTTTTCTCTGCCCATTTTAAAATTAATCTTACATTCCCATCAGTTTGTTCTTTTTCATCATCGCATACAGCAATACGCATGTTATTTTTCCTCCCTCATCGTTAAATAATTATTTAACTTCTTAAATGCTGTAATTATACACCTTAGTACGTGAATATTCATCTGCGATTCGTAAATTATTGTCTTTTGTTCCTAAATAACAATAATGTTGATTTTATTTAATTGCATTGCTGTTTAGGGCTTTATTTTTACATTCTACGCAGTTATACGATTCACAGAAAAAAATGACGTTATAATAGCTATGATAATTTTATAGAAGGAGACAAAGGAGATGAATGATAATATAGTTCAAATTAAAGACATTAAAGATTTTGGAATGCAGATAGCTCGTATTCACAATCAACCACTTTTACATGAAGAACAAAAAAACACACTATTAAATGGCAATTATCTTTATTTAAGGGCCTGTACAATAGGTATGCCCTATTATAAAGAGGTTGAAGATGCGTTTATAAAAATGGATGTTATTGTCAATCAGATAACAAATTCGGAAATTCATCCATTTGTGACACTATGGGACAAAGATAAAAAAAGCATAAAGTCTTTAAGAAATACGTATGGCAACCCAGCTTGGGATCTTGGAATTATCATAAATCAGTTACAACACGATTCAAAGATTGAATCCTTTTTAAAGGGATATTTTTTGAATGGCGGAATATTGATTACTATTATTGAATTGTATATAGGAATTATTTTTGCTATGTTAAATGATGCTATTACTAAACATGATAAAGTCGCATGGCAACAATTGGCTAAAAACGAGTGCGTTGATATTATATATAATAATGAAATCCAGTTAAGTGTTTTGTCCCCGGAGGTAATATCTCGTCTGAGTTTGCCAGGATTAAAGCGAATTGGATAAATATGTGTTATAATATACTCATGCTATAAGTTTTTTAATGGGGGAAGATAGTATGGGTTTAGCTTGGTGGATTTTTCAAATATTTATAAACTTGTTTGAAAGTGCGGCAATTTGCTACTTTATTCAAAAACATTTTCCAGGAAAATTTTCTCAAAGAACAAACTATTTTTTTAATGTAGGTGCTGTATTAGTAAATTCCACAATATACACACTTTATTATCTCTGGGTACCTCCGAGGATTATGGACTCGGCAGGGTTTCTTTTATTTTGGGTTATTTACTCTTTGCTGTTTCGTAAGGGTTTATGGTACGAAAAATGTTTTTGGAGCATTCTTTTAGCTAGTGTTACTTTTGCTATTTCATTTTCCGCTATTATTTGGGTTATGTTTATTGGCAATATTCCTTTTATTGAAATCACTTTTTGGCAAGGTATTCCGAGAGCTGTATTAGTCGCTACAGTTAAAACATTTCATGTGCTTGCTTATATTTACTTCTCTAAGTATTACATATCATCACAGGCAATGAAAAAAAGCATGTATTTATATTTTATCTCAATTTTATTAGTATGTATAATTGCTATCACAATGATGTCTTCAATAGCAGCAAGTTTAAATGAGAATCTAGTTGCAATGTCCTACTTGTCCCTATCTTCCGTATGTATCTTGATATTTTTAATGATTGTATTTTACTTGTTTCACAATTTGTCAAACCAAAGTGATTTGCTTTTGAAAACGCAAGGCGAATTGCAGCACAAAGTTTTGATGGAGTACCACAACGCTGAGCTTATCAAAATACACTCGAATATGAATGCTTGGCGGCACGATTTCCATAATCATATCCAGTCTCTGTTGATGCTTTCTGAATCTGAAAGTAAAGAAGATATGAGAAGCTATGTAAAACGTTTAGGGCATGAACTTGAAGAAGTAGAAGGAGTTTGCTATACAGGCCAGCAAGCTTTAGATGCTATCGTATCTGTAAAATACGCTTTAGCCAAAACGGATAACATTACTGTCAATCTACATATAGCACCAATCAAATTGTTACCTATAAGCGATATTGATCTTACAAGTCTTTTTGGAAACCTATTTGACAATGCAATTGAATCTTGTCAACGCATAGACATAGAAAAAAGGTCTATTGACCTTTTTCTAGGAATGATGGAGAATATGATATGTATTCGCATGTTAAATGCAACCGATGGAAATGATCGTATTGAAAACGATAAATTTTTAACAACTAAAGCCAACAGTCAGTTTCATGGATTAGGCCTTGCCAGTGTAGATCGTATTGTAGAAAAAGCAAATGGCTTAGTTGAGCGAAAACATGAAGATAAAGTATTCACGACAATACTACTTATACCAACAAATTCTAAATAGTAGCTGTTATAGTAGAATTTTTGGAGTTTTTGGTTGATATATCATCCCAGTACTTGCTGCCCCTGCACCAGCTACGGCTGAAAAATACGCTACCATTGCTAAACATGCTGCTGTAAAATCTAATAATTTTTCCATTGTGTAACCCCCCATTGGTTTTTTGTAATCCCATTATAAACCTTTATAGTTTTGTTGATATTGATTTATCACAAAGAGAAATTATAAAGGCATTAAATTATTAAACTTTTCGTTCGGGAATAATAAAGACCCTTTTAAGTTATTTTATTCGCTAAAATGTGTTTATCCTAAGCCGCATCTTAATTGTGGTTATTTTTATCTTCATAAGTCTTTCTTCTCTCAATCAACTCAACCAACTGCTCCCTCAACCCCAAAAGCTGCCTACGAACATCCTCCTTCTCCCACTCATCCGTAATAGTAGGCAAATACTTCCGAATATACTCATACATTTTATCTGCCTTCTTCAACTGTTTCTCAATCTCCCTAGGCAACATACGATGAGCTGTACCAATTTTCAGCCTACCACTTTGGACAGCTTCTATCAGCGCAGGGCTTCCTTCTTTCATTATCCGATCATATCTTTGTAAAGTTCCATGCCCTACCCTTGCTTCCTTTGCCAAAGTTTTGTGAACGTTAACAGGCGTTTCACCTTTCGTTGATCCTTTGGTAAAAAGCGTTTCGTTCCCGTATTTATCACCACCAGCACGACTTTGGTTCTCTTTTGCCATTTCACGCAATAACTCTTTTTTTCGCAACGCCAACGCTATCCTAGCCGCATCCGTAAGATTCCTCCTACCCAACTGATTTTCCAAAATCCACAATGTAGCCTCCTCCCGCGAGTCGAAATACATCTCCTTAACCTCAAACTCAATCTTATGCGCCATGCATATGTAGAACCGGTTGTGTCCGTCTACAATTTTCCCATCCCATAATAGAATTGGATTCAGTAGCTTACCCTTCGCGAGTATATTTTGCTCAAGCTGCCTATACTCTTCCTCCAAAAGTGGTGGGATTAGTCTCATAAATTCCTTGTCTACCATTAATTTGTGTGTCATTGTGTTTCCTCTTTTCTTTTAGATTTATCATAATTATACTCGAACATACTGGCGATTGTAAGTTGAATGGTTCCAAGGAAAAATCCTAAGATTTTTGCAACACGACATACCATTGCCGCGTTACAACTGATATAATAAAACAAAAATGCGAAAGTCATTAAGGAGATTCCCTCCATGAAACTTGACCGCCTATTAGGCATATTAACCATCCTACTACAACACGACCGCGTAACCGCCCCATACTTAGCAGAAAAATTTGAAGTCAACCGCCGCACCATCGGCAGAGATATTGACGCCCTTTGCCAAGCGGGGATTCCAATAGTCACCCATCAAGGGTCAGGCGGCGGTATTTCCATTGCCGAGGGTTTTAAGCTAGACAAAAGTATTTTAACCACAGGGGAGTTATCCAATATAATTGCTGCGCTTAAAGGAATCGGAAGCGTGTCGGAACAATCACGTATTGAACGAACATTGGACAAATTAGGAGCAAATTCCGATGCAGTTGTTTCCTTATCAGAGCCTGTGGTTATAGACCTTGCCTCCTATTACAAAGGAGAATTGACTGCAAAAATTGAAACAATAAAACAAGCAATATTTGAAAATCGGACAATAAAATTTGATTACTATTACGAAAAAGGAGAAAGCCGCAGACATATAGAACCCTATATGATTGTTTTTCAATGGTCATCCTGGTACGTGTTTGGTTACTGCTTAGAGCGTATGGACTGGCGAATGTTTAAGCTAAACCGTTTATGGGATATACTTCTCTGTGACCAGCAGTTTACATTGCGAGAGATACCTCTCGAAAAACGTGATTTCCATAGTCATCTTTCTGATGATATGAAGCTTGTAGCACTTTTTGACAAATCAGCTAAATATCAACTCATTGAGGCATACGGCCTAGATAGTTATACAGAAACAGCCGAGGGATTGTGGTTTGAATTTGGTTTTACTAATCGAAATTATCTTATAGGCTGGTTGCTTAGTTTTGGCGCAAAAGTTAAAGTGACAGAGCCAGTCGACATAGCAGACGAAATTCGCGCCATCTCAAAAAATATTTTAGCCCTCTACTCGTAAAATGTTGAAAACTTCCACATACTATGGTAAACTCTGCAAGCAGACCTAGTGCTGGGATATAGGTTCCTCTCCTTTTTCTCGGCCTTAGGTGACTAAAAACATGGAGGAATTAAAAATGATCGACAAAAAAGCAATTATTGCAAAGTACGGACGTAAAGAGAACGACACGGGCTCTCCAGAGGTGCAAGTGGCACTTTTAACGGAGCGCATTAACCACCTGGCAGAGCACCTTCGTATGCACAAAAAAGACCATCACTCTCGCCGTGGGTTGCTTATGCTTGTTGGACAACGTAAGGGTTTGCTGGACTATATTCGCGAGCGCGATGTCGTTAGATATCGTGAGCTTATTGGCGAGCTTGGTTTAAGGAAGTAATTTTAAATTGAGATTGCTATACAATGCACGATCCTAGAGGGACTCGTGCATTATTTTTTATGAACATGGAAAACTATTACCAAAGATGACGAAAGGAAAATTACATGCATAAATACACAATAGACCTAGCAGGCCGTACCATGACTGCCGAAATTGGTCAATTAGCCGAACAAGCCAATGGCGCAGTGCTTATACGTTACGGAGAAACTACAGTACTCGTAACCGCCACAGCATCAGATAAGCCCCGCAGTGGAATAGACTACTTTCCCCTTAGCGTAGATTACGAGGAGCGTCTGTACGCTGTAGGTAAAATCCCCGGCGGCTTTATTAAACGCGAAGGACGCCCTACAGAAAAAGCTGTACTCACATCCAGGCTGATAGATAGGCCGCATAGGCCACTGTTCCCAGAAGATTATCGTAACGATGTATCGGTGGTGGCGACAGTGCTTTCCGTAGACCAAGATAACAGTTCAGAAGTTGCTGCAATGATAGGGGCATCTATAGCCCTTGCTATTTCAGATATCCCCTTCCTAGGGCCAACCGGTTCTAGCTATATAGGGCTTGTGGATGGTAAATTAGTGGTAAACCCCATGGCAGCAGAGCGCGAGGCTAGCCAAATGCTTCTTACAGTAACATCTACCAAAGATAAAGTGATGATGATAGAAGCGCAAGCCAACGAAGTTTCTAACGATTTAATGTTTGAAGCCATACAGCTTGCCCACGAAGAAAATAAAAAGATTGTGGAATTCACAAATAAAATTGTAGCAGAAATCGGCAAGCCAAAACACAGCTATACAGAAAGCACCATCCCAAGCGAGTTTTACGACAAAGTAAAAAGCTTCGTTACAGAAAAACGCATGGAAGATGCAGTTTTTACAGATGTTAAGCAAGAACGCCAAGAGCGCATAGCTGGTATCGAAGATGATTTGGTTACAAGCTTACTTCCAACATTTGATGAAGAAGTGAGAGAAGAATACGCCGCGCTAATGGGTCAAGCGATCTACAATTTTGAAAAAGAAACCGTACGCCGTATGATATTGAAGGAACATAAACGCCCAGACGGACGCCCTTTAGATGGGCTTCGTAAGCTTACAGCAGATGTGGATATTTTACCGCGCACACATGGATCTGCCCTGTTTAGCCGAGGGCAAACTCAGGCATTAACCGTAACTACGCTAGGCTCTATGAGAGACGCCCAACGTTTGGATGGCTTAGATTTAATGGAAGAAAATAAGCGTTACATGCATCATTATAACTTCCCAAGTTACTCTGTTGGGGAAACAAGGCCATCTCGTGGGCCCGGACGCCGTGAAATTGGTCATGGTGCGTTGGCAGAAAAGGCGCTTGTGCCTGTACTCCCTACGGAAGAAGATTTCCCTTACTCAATTCGTCTGGTTTCAGAAATTCTTAGCTCTAACGGCTCTACATCTCAGGCTGCGGTTTGCGCTAGTACGCTCTCTCTGATGGCGGCCGGTGTGCCTATTACTAAGCCGGTTGCAGGTATTTCTGTTGGTCTGGTTACAGGAGATACAGAAAAGGACTTTGTGTTGCTAATGGATCTTCAAGGCATAGAAGACTTTTTCGGCGACATGGACTTTAAAGTTGCCGGCACTAAGGATGGTATAACAGCCATCCAAATGGACATGAAGCTACACGGAATAACAATGGAAATAATCCACGCAGCACTAGAACAAACAGAGATCGGACGTATGTATATAATAAACGAAATCATGCTTCCTGCCATACCAGCACCTCGTGCAGAAATTTCCGAACACGCGCCAAAAATTATGATCGTACAAATTAATCCAGATCAAATTGGCGAAGTAGTAGGTACCCGCGGCAAAGTGATTAAGCGCATACTAGAAGAAAGTGGCGTAGAGCAAATCGATACCGAAGATGACGGTCGCGTTTTTGTAGGCGACCAAGATATGGCAAAAGTGCGCCATGCAGTCGATATTATTTTGGCAATAGTAAACCCGCCAGAAGTCAACAAAATTTATTCAGGTAAAGTGACACGCCTAATGAATTTTGGTGCTTTTGTTGAAATCGCTCCGGGTAAAGAAGGCCTGGTTCACATCTCTCAATTAGCCCACGAGCGCGTTGCTAAAGTGGATGATGTAGTAAATGTAGGTGACCCAATAGACGTTAAAGTTATGGAAATAGATGACCAAGGCCGCATAAATCTATCCAGAAAAGCCACACTTCCCAAACCACAAAAAGAAAATAAGGAAAATGAATCGGAATGAAAACAAATCAAATTCAACTCATAAAATTAGATAACGGGCTACGCATAGTGTATGAAGACATACCCTTTGTGCGGTCTGTGTCTTTTGGCATATGGGTAAAAAATGGATCTCGTCATGAGGACGAAAGTACAAATGGCATTTCCCATTTTATTGAACACATGCTGTTTAAAGGGACAGAAAAACGCAGTGCTAAAGAGGTTGCTGATGCAATGGACGAAATCGGCGGGCAGGTAAACGCCTACACTTCTAAAGAGCATACCTGTTACTATACAAGAACCTTGGACAGTCACTTCGACATCGGCCTAGATGTGCTTAGCGACATGTTTTTTAATTCTAAATTTGACCCAGACGAAATTAAAAAAGAGTGCAACGTAATTTTAGAAGAAATCAGCATGTACGAAGATACCCCTGAAGACATTGTACACGACTTACTACAAAGTGCAATATACAAAAACAGCAGCTTAGGGCTTTCTATTTTAGGAACAGAAGCATCAATCACATCCTTTAATCAACAACGTTTTAAAGAATATATGGCCTGCCAGTACACGCCACAAAATACAGTGATATCCGTTGCAGGAAATTTAGCCGGTTGCGATGCAATCCGTAAAATTAAAGAGGTTTTTGGAAAGTTTAAAAGCAACCCACTTGCAAAAGAAACTTTATCGGGATTATATCGCCCTGCGTTTGTTAAAAAAGAGAAGGATATAGAGCAGGTTCATTTATGCGTAGGCTTCCCGGGGATAGCATCTGGCACCCCAGAAATTTATACAATGGCGGCTATTAACGCCATTCTTGGCGGAGGAATGAGCAGCCGTCTATTCCAAAAAATCCGAGAGGAGCGCGGATTGGCATATTCTGTGTACTCTTATCACACAGGATTTATGGACACTGGCCTTTTTGTAGTATGCTCTGCGCTTAATCCTGCTCAAGTTGGTGACGTTATGGGCTTGATTTTAGGAGAGCTACAAAATATTAACCTAGCACAAAGTGAACTTAACAAAACTAAAGAGCAGCTTAAAAGTAGCTTTATACTGGGTTTAGAAAGCGTAGCCGGCCGCATGAGTGGTATAGGCCGAAATATGCTAATGCTTAATAGAATTACAACCCCAGACGAGCTGATTCAAAAAATAGATGAGATAAACTTAGATAATTTTTACGAGCTATGCGAGCGCATATTCAAAATGGATCAAATGAGCATATCAATAGTGGGGGCTACGGATTATGAGTTTCAGTGAAGCACTGTTTCTAATTAAGCGCACAGATGATGCAAAGGATTTGCCCCTGCCAAGCCGCGCTACACCAATGTCGGCAGGTATGGATTTGCGCGCTAATATTCAAGACGAAGTAGTCATTGCACCAGGGGAAAGAATGCTGATTCCTACAGGAATAAAAATAGCCCTGCCTTTTGGGTATGAAGCCCAGATACGTGCAAGAAGTGGACTTGCGCTAAAGTTTGGTATAGGTACGGTAAACTCTCCGGCAACCATAGATGCGGATTATAGAGGGGAGCTTACTGTACTACTAATTAACTGGGGCAACAAACCATTCAACATACAACGCAGTGATAGAATTGCGCAGATAGTTATTTGCGAAGTAGTCATGGAAGAATTTACAGAGGCCGACAGCCTGCCAGAAACTACCAGAGGCGAAGGTGGATTTGGTCATAGCGGTCAACATTAAAAAGGAAATTTTTAATGTTGACCTATTAGTGGGAGGAATTAAGATGAATGATGCATTTTCTTTGTTACAATCCAGGGGATTTGTATACCAATGTACAAATTTAGAAGGCCTTGAAAAGCTTTTAAAGTCTGATAAAAAAGTAACTTTCTATTTGGGCATAGAGCCAACGGCAGACAGTATACACATTGGTCATTTTTTTGCTCTTATGATGTTTAGGCACCTACAAAATGCGGGGCATCGTGGCATTTTATTAATAGGCGGGGCTACTGCTATGGTAGGTGACCCTTCCGGTAAAAGCGATATGCGAACTATGATGACTAAAGCACAGGTGGAACATAACTTAGAAGAAGTAAAAACTATTGCCAAAAAATTTATCATAACAGAGGGAGATAACCCCGCGATAATAGTCAATAATGCCGATTGGACTAACCAACATAGTTACATTGATTTTATGCGTATGGTAGGCGTGCATTTTAACGTAAACGTAATGCTTGCTGCCGAAGCCTATGCAAGCCGTTTAAACGAAGGCGGCCTAACTTTCTTGGAAATGGGATACATGCTAATGCAAGCATACGATTTTGTTTATCTTAAAGATGAATATGACTGCGTTTTGCAAATAGGCGGCAGCGACCAATGGGGTAATATAGTAGCAGGCTCTCACTTGTACAGAAAAATGCAATTGGCAAATCAAGTAACCAAAACTAATGATGAGATATTCGGCTTAACTAGCCCACTCCTTCGCACAAAAGAGGGCAAAAAAATGGGCAAAACGGAAAGCGGTACGCTGTGGGTAGATCCTGAAAGAACCAGTTCTTACGAGTTTTATCAGTACTTTTATAATGTAGATGATAAAGATGTTGAAATGCTGCTACAGCTTTTTACTCTTATTCCTTTAGAAGAAATAGCACAACTGTGCCAAAACGACATAATACAAGCTAAGCGAGTAATGGCTTATGAAATAACAAAACTTATACATGGAAAAGAAGGGGCAAACAAAGCTATCGAAACTGCTAAGGCCCTATTTAGTGGAGAGGCCCAAGGAGATAATGCGCCTGAAAGTGAATATGTTGTTGAGACTGATAGCATAAATGTAGTTGACTTGTTCTTTAACTCTGGAATGGCGAGTTCTAAAGGAGAAGTACGTAGGCTAATACAGCAAAACGGAGCTTCTGTAGATGGAGTTAGGTGTACGAGTATTGATGATGTGATTAGTAAACCGGATGATAAAAATTTTGTTTTGTTGAAAAAAGGGAAGAAGAGTTATTTGAAGGTTAGGTTTGTTTAATAAAGCCACAAAAAGGGCGTTTGGATGGTGGGGTTGATACAATCACACGATTCCAAACGCCATTTCAAATATTACGCTGTGGGTGGTCGGGATTTGCTGTACAAATGCCGCTTAGTTTCTCGCTCGCATTTCACACTTCATGATTTCCAAAAGGTAGGGTTTGGTTTCATCATCTAAGAGAAATGTAAAACTCATATGACAACGGCATTTTTGCTGACGTTCGCCATCTAAAATGAAATCAAAGCCTTTCAAACAACGAGAGTTGCAAGCAGTAGGGTCAATTAATCTACTGCAATTTCCACCTTTTCGGATTGTATTTTTCATTGTATCCGGCCATTGTGATATGTCATCTCCATAAGAAAGAATATTATCCGCATATACACGTAGCATAGGCATTTTCTTTCGGAAAACATAATTTGCAACTGTTCGTTTAGTGGGTGTATTAACATAGGACACGACATAGCCGTTTGCTGCTTCTTTGATTTTCCAAATGCAATTATTTGCTTGCAGGTAAGCGTGTAATTGATTGATAAAGACTTCGTGTTCAGCCCCTGCCGCAAGTAAAAAATCGCTAAATGGAATGACTTGTTTCGGCATAGTAGTAATTCTCCTCAATAAATAAAAAGCAAGGCAGACGCTATGTCCGCCCTGTGTGAGTATGTGCTAAGCTGTTTTCCAACGCTTGAGATTAGGGATTCCTGCGTTGCATTGCTCTTTGGCATCCTCTGGTGAAAAACCAAAGTCTTTTACCATCATAGCGGTAACAAACTCAATCGTTTCTTCAAGAGTGGCATTCGGATTTGTAAATGCGCCCTTGTCGTAGCAGTTTTTGCAATAATCTGTGCTTTTAATCCCGTTTGCTTCTGTTCCATACATTTCGTCGGTTTCCCCCATAGGCATACCGCAACTTTCGCAAAACTTTTCTTGCATGATAACATCTCCTTTTTAGAATTAGATTTGTGTTTTGGTTCGCACTGCACAGACAGCATAACATACATAAGGTGACAACAGCACGTCATGTTTTGGACAAGTATTTATTTTTTATTTTTTCGACACGAATGAGCAGTTCATCACGAATATATTGCGGCTCTAATAGCTCAACCGCAGTACCATAGGAAAGAATATAGTCATATATCCACAGCCCTAAAGCCGTGCGCAAGGTAAGTGAACCATCTTTGTTGACTGTTATATCGCTCTCGGCAAATTCATCATAAATCCGATACTTTGCATTTTGGGAAATGAAAAGTCTAACATTGATAAAGTCGGGAGGCGTTGGTTCTTCCACCGATTTGATTGGAGGAATTTCGTAATCGCCACTATGAAATGACTTATCTAAAACCGCCATGTTATTGATACGAGTAAATTTGAATACTCTATAATCATTTTCAGCCAAACAGAATGATTGTAGATACCACGCCTTTGATTTGAATAACAATTTAAGGGGATATACTTCACGTCCTTTGGATTCTCCATATGGACTTAAATAGTCAAAGGATACGGCAAACTCGTGAATGATAGCATGTTTCAGCATTTCAAATTTTGCGTTGTCTTTCTCGCTATGTCCCCAACGAGAAAAATCAACTTCAATCCATTCTCTATTAGAGTTGGCAAAAAAGTTTCGTAATCTGTCAAGTACCTGCCCAGTATCAATAAACTCTGTTGCAGACATACTTTGCAGGCCAAATAAGATTTGCTTTTGCTCGTCATCAGAAACCAGCGCTTTATTCAGCACAAAATTGTCTTGAATAAAGATG
>Ga0123355_10011156_pt1 | contig 13832 bp, 11 predicted proteins | sample TergutEmb28metaG_3_FD_89872 | JGI IMG/M metagenome (GOLD analysis project Ga0123355, IMG submission 89872) | Embiratermes neotenicus P1 segment gut microbial communities from Petit-Saut dam, French Guiana - Emb289 P1 | ecosystem: Host-associated > Arthropoda: Insects > Digestive system > Gut ... | reverse complement strand
GACAGCCTTTGAATTTCTATTTTTTAATTCTGTAGGCTCCATTTATTCCCTTTTCTATGTTGATATAATTTATATATTTTTCTTCATCAAATGTATTATTTTTAATAAAATAATCTGTATGAAGAGGCAAAAGTTCTAAATCACCTCGTAAAATTTTATGTGTGTGGAAAATATTTGAAAAAATCCAATTCATATAGCTGCTGTTGAGTAAATCAGATAACTGTTGTCCTGTAATTGGAAAATCTTTGTTTAGTATCAGCATATTAGCGCTGTTAAGAATGTAATTCTGTTTAGTGTCACAATAAAAAACAAGCCTGTTGGAAATAAACCGGTATACCAACTTTTCATTTGTTTTATAAAGTTCAAGCGGAGCAACTTGCCGGCAATCAGACAAATCTTCAGAAATATACAATTTTGGTTCTTTTAAACCTTTTGATGTTATATCTTGTCCGCGAAATATCGGGACAAAACCCGGTTCGCAGGTTGTTTTACATACTTTGTTATTGTTTCCTGTTACAATTCCCAATCCCCATTTTGCGTTATCTGCAAGTGTAATATGCGGTAATGAAAAAATATACTCTATAACTTTATTTTCTTCGTCGTTTGTCCAAAAATTGAAAATATGTTTGGGAACTTTATTAAAACTTTGTTGATTTCGTTTTATCTTTTGCTTTTCAGTTTCGCATATAATTGGCGTATTTATATTTACTTTTTCATTTTTCAGGATTATTGCATACGCCCGTGTTAATAATCCTTTAAATGGTTTTGCGTAATCAATCAACCTTTCGATTTGCAGATTTAATGCGGCTTTTCGGGCATCTTCAAAAGTTGATATGTTGAAAAACGCTTCAGGTAAAAGGAATCCAAGTTTTCCGCCTTCATTTAATAATTTTAAACAAACAAAAAAGAACAATGCGCTTGTATCAATACTTTTTCCTGTTTTGTAAAATGCTGAAAATTTTTCTTTTATTTCTTTTTTAAGCTTTTTCCCCCATGGAGGGTTTGTAAAAATAAAATCATATTTTGTGTTTATATCTTTTGCAAATTCCAGAAAATCACAAACAATAATATTTTTGCTTTCAAAACCTGTTTTTTCGAGAATTCGTTTTTTTGTTATTTCTACAGCGTTTTTATCGGTATCAAAACCGTAAATATTTTCTGTGGAAAATCCTTTGTCTATTGCCTGAATAATAAAATTTCCGCAGCCGCAGCAAGGATCTAAAAAGATTTTATTTTCAACGTCATCAATATTTTTTAACATATCTTTAATAATATTTTCAGGCGTATAATAAATTCCTTCATTATTGCGAAAAGATTCGTTCAGTGAATTTTCATATTCATCTGATAGGTTAGATTTCATATAATCATTGTTTTTGTGCGGCTATCCATCACAACGCTATTACAACCAAGTATTCTTACCCAAAAACTTCAACACGATTTCGCCCCAGTTCTTTTGCTTTACGCAGGGCTATATCAGCGTTTTCTTCTATTTTTTCTACCGTTTTAGCGTGAGTAGGAGCTATCGCAATTCCTATACTTGTTTTTGTGTAGATAAAAACAGTTTTCTCAGATCCCGGGCTTGCGGGAACTTCGATCTTTTGTTTCTCCATATTTACTCTGATTTGTTCGGCTATTTTTGCTGCGTCTCTTTTTGATGTATCGGGAAGGACTATAGCAAACTCGTCGCCGGATAGACGCGCCGGAATATCTCCCGGTCGTAGAGACGTGCGAATAACATCGGCTGCCGCGTTAATTACAATGTCGCCGGCTTTATTGCCGTGTTGATCATTAACGCCGTGAATCCTGTCAAGATCCATCATTAAAAGAGACATAAGACGTTTGTTCATCGGCGGGCTTAACCGTTCTTTGAGAGTCTCGTCAAGAAAGCGCTTGTTGTAAAGCCCTGTCATTTCGTCGGTGATTGCTCTGTGGCGTGCTGTTTCGCCCCATCTGATTAAATCGCTCACCGATTTTGACGATTGATCCAGCCATTGATTTTGCACAAGGCTTATCGATCTCAATATCTTTGATCCAATGAATGGATAATCAGCTATAATGCGATAAAAATCGCTTCCCTTAATTTTGATTGTAGTGGAATCTTCTTCTGCTATGATGGTCGCCGATCTTGGCACATTGGCAATTACTGACATCTCCCCGAAGAATTCTCCAAGTTTGATTTTAAACAATAAACGTTTAGTGCCGTCAGATTGAGCGCAGTATGCGCTTAACGCTCCCGAAAAATGAATAAACATATCCTCTCCAGGATCGCCTTCGTTAAACAGCGTTTCGCCTTTTTTAACTTGAATTGTTTTAAGAGCTTTTACCGCAACTTTGAATTCATCTTCGTCTAACTTTGAAAAAAGCGGCAGCCCGGAGATTACCGCCAGCATTGTTTGCGAGTTTAATATGTCATCGTTCATTTTACAGACTCCGACAGATCAGTATTTGAGTAACGGACAATTGTATTTCCGGCAGTTTTCCAAGCAGCAAGAAGATTGGCGTAATTTTCCTGAAACAGATTATCCCAGTTTACGCCGTCAAAAGTCCAGATACACCATGAAATAGTAGCGGAAAAAGGAAATGCGGGAATACCGTTCTCTGCCGGAACAGGTTCCATATTGTTAATATTATCCGCTAATTGTTCGACAATTCTTTTTGCTTCGGCGGCATCAAAATTATTAAAAATAAGCCCAACCTCATTGCTTTTAAAACGCAAAGGCCAGCCGTGCCCTTCCTGTCTGCAAATGTTTTTTAAGACAAGAGCTATTCTGATCATCGCCTCATCCCCGGCGCTGTGTCCCCGCGAATCTACCAGTATCTTAAAGCGATCAGGCTTTAACATGATCAAAGCGGCAGTATCTTTTAGGTTATTTTTGATTTCGTCGGTGATGATGGTTTGCTTCCATAAACCTGTTCCTAAGTCTTCATAAACACGCCTGTGAAGTGCCTGTACCCATGACATATTATCAAGCAGAAGTTTATGAACTGATTTTATGCGCGAAGTCATCATTACAATTGCGTTTTTTAATATGCCGCATACTGTACGCGGGTCTTGCGCCGCAAGGGAGTCCATCGAAATGTTCGAAGCGGGAAAAACGATAAGGTGCGAATCTTCGGCGGCTTCCGCATAGGCATCATATTCCGCTCCGCGCGCAAAGTCAAAATCGCCGATAGTATCTCCTGAAGTAAAACTTGCCATTTCTTCTTCGCTATTGTCGTCGTTTTTCTTAAAAACCCGTATCTCGCCGTTTGTTAATATATAAAAACGCACTGCCTTCTCTCCGGCAGAGAATAAAAGACCGTTTTTTGGAAGTAAGATCGTCCCGGAATGAGAAATGATAAAATCAATCTCATCCTGAGGAAGATTAGAGAAGAGATCAACTTGTTTAATGAGTGCCGCGTCAATCTTTGCCGGAAGCATAACCTCATTATGGCTTTTTTTTATTAAAATGTCGAGGGGACTTTGACAACCACGTCAAAAAAAGGTATATTTCTCTTATACAATCAGAATAACATATCAAGAAGGAATAACAATGTTGTGGGTAAAAGAAACAGTTTGCGATGTTCTGCATAAACTCGATACGTGCCGAACCAGAGGGCTCAGCCATCAGGAAATTGAAAGACGTCTGACAAGGTACGGATTAAACGAGTTCGACGAAGAAAAAAAAGAGACGCTCTTTGCGAAAATACTACATCATTTAAGGGAAATTCCGGCGCTCATTCTTATTGTTGCCGCCTCTATTGCGGCGTACATGGCGATTTTTCAGGGGCAGGATTCTTCATGGCCAAAGGTTATCGTCATCATGAGTATCGTTGTTATCAACGTTTGTTTGGGGATTTATCAGGAGAGTAAGGCTGAAAAAGCGCTGGAAGCTCTTAAAAAGATGAATGCTTTCAAAACCAAGGTTATCCGAGAAGGTTTAAAGCAAGTTATCGATGCTAACCAGTTAGTTCCGGGTGACATTGTCGAATTGACAGCGGGAGACGTAATCACCGCAGATGCCCGTCTGATAGAAGCAAGCAGCCTGCAAGTTGAGGAGGCGGCTCTTACCGGCGAAAGCCAGCCCGTAGAAAAAGACCATGACGCAGTTATCGCCGAAAATGCCCCGCTGGGAGACAGACTTAACATGGTATATTCCGGCTGTCTTGTTACCGGCGGGCGTGCGCTGGCTGTGGTTGTCGAAACCGCCATGGAAACGGAGATGGGCAAAATCGCCAAGCTCCTTAACACCACATTAAAGCTGAAAACGCCGCTTCAGTTAAGGCTTACCCAGCTTGCGAAGCGTATTTCGATTACGGCTCTTGGTGCTGGTCTTGTGATGTTCCTGTTGGGAAGATTCGTGTTCGACAACGAAGCTATCGATATGCTTTTTTCCGCTGTTGCGCTTGGTGTGGCAGCAGTCCCCGAAACCCTGCCCATCATCGTAACAATGATATTGGCGCACGGCGTTTACAACATGGTTACAAAACATACCATTATAAGAAAGATTCCGGCGGTAGAAACCGTAGGCAACACCTCAGTTATATGTTCAGACAAAACCGGAACTCTGACTCAAAACAAGATGAAGATTCAGCAGGTTTGGCACGTTGATCACGACACGCCCACCGCCGCCGAAGATAAATTTCACGATGACGAAAAATACCTGATCGAGCTGATGGCATCTTGCAGTAATGCCACCATCGAGGCTTTTGGAGACGAGGAAGGAGAGCACGTAGTAGGTGATCCGACTGAGATCGCCATTATCCGTATGTTGCACGATCTTGGCTTAACCAGAGTAGACGCTGAAAGGCAATATCCCCGTGTTCATGAGCTTCCCTTTGATTCCTTGCGTAAACGCATGACTACTATTCATCATGTTGATGACGGATACCTTGTCGTAACAAAGGGAGCGTTTGACAGAATTCCTGTTAAATGGGACGAAACGCAGTTACAGCGGGCAACAAAGATTCATGACGAGTTTGCCCGACGGGCTCTGCGTGTTCTTGCTGTTGGGTACAAATTCTTTAAAGAAAAACCCGAAGATTTAAGCGTTGAAGGCTTGGAGAAAGACTTAATCTTTATGGGCATGGTAGGCATGATAGATCCGCCCAGATCGGAAAGCGCAACTGCTGTCGCTCAAGCCCGAGAGGCCGGGATAAAAACCGTCATGATCACCGGCGACCATGTTGAAACTGCCGCGGCAATTGCCAAGCAGATCGGCATAATGGCGGAAGGCGACCGAGCCGTCACAGGAGCGGAACTAGCCCTCATGAGCGACGAAGAACTTCATGCGCAGGTAAGGGAAATTTCCGTTTACGCCCGTGTAAGCCCGGAGGATAAAATCCGCATTGTTCAGGCATGGACGGCGCACAATGAAGTTGTCGCAATGACAGGAGACGGCGTAAACGATGCGCCCGCCCTGAAAGCTGCCGATGTAGGCGTCGCTATGGGAATTACCGGGACTGAGGTTTCCAAAAATGCCGCCGACATGGTTATCACCGATGACAATTTTGCGACAATCGTTGATGCCATCGGAGAAGGGCGCAAATCCTTTGACAATATCCGCAAAACTATCTGTTTTCTTTTGAGCGTGAACTTTGCGGAAATCTTCGTTCTGCTTACCGGCATGGCAGTATCTTTCGCCTTGCTGGGGGACAGCAACTACTATGCGGGACTGCCGGTTATCACAGCTTTACAAATACTTTTGATCAATGTTGTCTCTGACGGCATACCCGGTTTCTTCCTTGCTTTCGAGCCGGCAGAATCCGGCGTTATGAAACGAAAACCATTGGGCAAAGATGCTGGTATTTTCGCCGGTGGACTGGGCGCAAGAATCGCCATGCGCTCTGCGATTTTTTCGATACTGACTCTTTCTGCTTACGCAATTGGAGCCAGAGTTCAAATAGTGCCTTTTATCGAACCCGGTCATACTGTAGGCGTTACTATGGCTTTTGCTGTATTGTCTTGGGCATCGGTTTTGAATATCTTTACTATTCGCAGTTCGGACTCTATTTTCAAGACAGGTTTCCTGTCGAATAAGGGAGTTTTCTTTGCGGCGCTTTTTACGATTGGTTTTACGGCTTTTGTTTTATTGACGCCGCCTCTCGCCCGTGTCTTTAACGCCCGCTATGATTTGAGCTGGCACTACTGGGTTATTATGGGCGGCATGGCTTTAATGCAAGTATTTATTATGGAAGTGCTAAAACTAATTGGTAGGTTGCGAATGCGTCGCAAAGCAGTTATCGTGTAATCAACACAACACACTTCCTGTTCTGATAATTTGACCCCTGCTAAACCACAAAATTTGCGGGAGTTGTTTTTGTTGTTGATTACAATCATCGTCAGGCTGGGAGGCGTGGCTGGCAGGGAAAACTCTGGGGGAGTTCGCCTCCGAGCCTGCGCACATACGAGTATGTGACGCAGTCTCTATGGCGAGGAATCCCAGAGATGTTTTCCCTGCCAGCCACGCCTCCCAGCCTGACAGTGGTTATATGATTTGTGTATGGTATTTTGCAATCATATAAGGTAAGTTTTCATGAAAGAGTATTCACAACAATACAAGTAAAGTAAAATACAGAATAAGGAGGCTAACATGAAAAAGAAACTGTTTTTAACAGCGGTTATCCTGCTATTTGTAGGGTTGTTTTTGATAGCTTGTAATGGTGACAAAGAAGTAAATGTGTCAAGAGGTACTTTTTACAGCTTGCAAGAAGCGTATGATAACGGCTTTATTAATCGAGACGATATTAAACACATATCCTATTTTGCGACAGGACTTGTAGTTGAAGTTCTCGACGGGTACGAAGATGAGTGGGAAATGGAATGGGGGATACCTGAGAGTTATTGGACGAAAATTAGGAGAATTGATTTTACGCCGCAAAAACCCAATCCCTCTTTGACCAATATCAGCCCTCAAGTCATCGCCAGTATGAAGTCAGCATTTTATACGGCAAACAAGGAGTTGATGGACATTTCGCTTCAGCAAGGAATAAATGATGGATGGATCCCTAAAGGGACAACAGCAACAGATACAATCAGCATTATGGATTTTTTTGGAGAATATAATGGCTCTTATGCTGTACGCATCACATCAAATCTCTGGGGGTATGGTGGAGTTGCTGTTTATCAATTAGTATCGAACATAGGGTGGGGTTTTGGAAGCGCACCGTTTATAGCAATTTTTAGGGTAACAGAAATTTTAAAATAGCTCAAAACGGTCTTTTTTAATGTTTATGCAAAAAATGAATTCTGGATTAATTCTATTTAACAAACCGTCAGGGATCACCTCATTTGATGCGTTACGTGACATTAAACGTGCGCTTGGAACAGGTAAAGTAGGGCACACAGGTACGCTTGATAAATTTGCCTCAGGGCTTTTGATAGTTTTAGTTGGCAGAGCTTTAAAACTAAGCCAATGGTTTTCTAATTGTGACAAAAAATACATAGGCAAGATTTGTTTTGGTGCGGAAACAGAAACTCTCGACCCGGAAGGCGAAATAATAGCCGAGGCTCAGGTTCCGGCACGAGAAGAAGTCGAAAATGTTTTAAGCCAATTTACAGGCGAAATCATGCAAGCTCCGCCTGCGTATTCGGCAATCCATATTAATGGAAAACGAGCTTCGGCTCTTGCCCGCTCCGGTGAAATGCCGGAAATGAAAAAACGCCCTGTTACTGTTCATGAATTGAAATTGCTCTCTTGGCAGCCGCCTTTTGCAGACATTTTTGTTCATTGTTCATCAGGTACATATATCCGCTCTCTGGCTCGGGACATCGCTCTTGCCGCCGGCAGCAGGGGGCATTTAAATGAATTGGTTAGAAAACAAGTTGCGGGATTTGAGCTTGGTGGGCGGCACGAAAAAGATGGAGAATTTAATTTAACCTCAATAGATAAAAATGTGATTAGTGCTTTGGGAATGTCATGGTTCGAAGTTGATAGGGCAGAGGTTGAATACATTAAACATGGCAAACCGCTTGCCGCAATTATGGAAGGAAAAAAAAGCTTTCCTCTATGTTCTTCATGTCTTTGTGCGGATAATCAACAAAAACATTTTGCCGTTTTTTGCGAAGAAACGCTTGTCGCAATTGTTGAGGAAAATGACGGTAAGTGGAAGTATGGTTGTGTGTTGTGAAACATCTTTTAGCTAGAGTCTGTCTATAAATGCAGGGCATTTTAGACAGACAACCTTAAACGCAGTATTTTCGTACCGTTTAGGTACTAAACGGGAGAAAATACAAGGTCTGTCCGTAAAGTAACCGACTTTATGGACAGACACTAGCTATACATTTGCTGTTGACACTTTCCCCTATTTATGCCATTATACTTTAAAATAGCTTTATACCCTTTGAAAAAGCACCAAATTAGGAGAAAAAATATATGGCTTTAAACAAAGAAAGTGCCGCCGCAATTGTCACAAAATTTGGCAAAGACGAAAAAGACACAGGCGCTACGGAAGTTCAGATTGCTCTGCTTACTGAACGAATCAAACAACTTACAGAACATTGCAAGCAATTCAAAAAGGACAAATCCGGTCAAAGAGGACTTTTGATTTTGGTCGGAAAACGCCGAAGAATGTTAAAATACATTCAAAGAACAAATCTGGAAGGTTACAGGAAACTGATTAAAGAATTAGGATTGCGTAAATAATGATGCAAAAAGTAACACTAGATATCGCCGGTAAAGAGCTAATTCTTGAAACTGGCAGAATAGCAAGGCAGGCAAACGGTTCTGTTTTTGCTCAGTATGCGGGCTCAGCGGTAATCGCTACAGTCTGCTGTTCAGCGGAATCAGTAGAAGGTTACGATTATGTGCCTCTTACCGTTGATTACAACGAAAAATACTATGCTGCGGGAAAAATCCCGGGCGGTTTTATCAAAAGGGAAAGCCGTCCAAAGGACAAGGAAATATTGGTTTCCCGTCTTATCGACAGGCCAATGCGCCCGCTTTTTGAGAAAAGTTTTGGACGTGAGATTCAATTGATCCCGACAACCCTTTCAACAGATCAGGTTAACCCGCCGGACATTTTGGCGATAATTGCATCTTCGGCGGCTGTTCATATTTCAGACATTCCATTTAACGGACCTGTTGCTGGTGTGCGTGTTTGCCAAGTTAACGGCGAACTTATCGTAAATCCCACTTATGAACAAATCGAAAAATCCACAATGGAAATTATGGTTGCCGGAACAAGGCACGGAATCACCATGGTGGAAGGCGGCGCTAAAGAAGTAAGCGAAGAGCTGATGCTCGAAGCTTTGGATAAAGCTCACGCCGTTATCAAACAATTTTGTGATTTGCAGGATAAGTTACGGGAAATCGCCGGCAAAGAAAAACAGCCTTTGTTAGTTCCTTCTTATTCTTTAGAAAATGCCGATGTAATTCGCAGTGAAGCTTATCCAAAACTGCAAACTGCTTGTTTTATTCCCAAAAAGCACGAAAGGTACGATGGTATAAAAGCTGTTAAAAAAGAATTCGAAGAAAAATACGCTCTCCAACTGGAAGATGAAAAGCAAAAAAAACTTTTTAATGCGTTATTCGAAGATATGCAGTATGAAATTTTACGTTCTTCCATTTTGGACAGCGGAAAGCGTGTTGACGGGCGTGGGCTTGAAGATATCCGTGATATTACCTGCGAAGTTGAAATCCTCGCACGGACACACGGCTCGGCGCTTTTCACACGCGGCGAAACACAAGCACTTGTTGTCACAACACTTGGAACTGTTTTTGACGAGCAAATTTTTGACGATATCGAAGGCGACAAACGTGAAAACTTCATGCTTCACTACAATTTCCCGCCATATTCGGTTGGTGAAGTCGGCAGGACAGGAACAGGACGGCGTGAAATTGGACACGGGCATTTGGCTCTCCGTTCATTAAAAGCAATGATCCCGGGCAAAGAAGAATTTCCCTACACTATCAGAGTCGTTTCAGAAACAATGGAGTCTAACGGTTCTTCTTCAATGGCGGCAGTCTGCGGCGGCTCTCTTTCAATGCTCCATGCAGGTGTTCCTTTAAAGAAACCTGTTGCGGGTATTGCGATGGGACTGATAACCGAAGGGCAGGCAGGACCGGGCGACAGATACGCTGTGTTATCCGACATTCTCGGCGATGAAGATCACCTTGGCGACATGGACTTTAAAGTTGCGGGAACAAAAGACGGTATTACCGGCTTCCAGATGGATATAAAAATTGCCGGAGTCAGCCCAGAAATCATGAGCAAAGCTCTCGATCAGGCAAAAAGAGGCAGACTGCATATTCTTGACATTATGAGTAAATGCATCGAAAAGCCGGCGGAAGAAATATCAGAGTACGCTCCCAAAATTGTTACATTGCGTATTGATATTGACAAAATCGGTGCTCTTATCGGCCCGGGCGGAAAAAACATCAAAGCGTTATGCGAACAATACTCGGTAAAAATCAACACAGAGGATGACGGAACCGTAACGATTTTCGGCAAAAACACAAAAGATTCAGAAGAAGCCAAAGCTGCCGTAATGGGTATCGCTTCAGACCCGGAAATTAACAAAATATATAACGGTACTGTAAAGCGCATAATGGATTACGGAGCGTTTGTTGAAATTTTGCCGGGTAAAGAAGGCATGGTTCATATCAGCAAACTTTCCAGACAGAGAATCGCTCAAGTTACGGATGTTTTAAGCGAAGGTCAGCAAATCCCTGTTAAATTGACAGAGATCGATAAAATGGGGCGTCTGAACCTCTCTTATATTGACGCAATTGATCCTGACGGTGCTCCGCCTGAAAGCGAAAATGACTCAAGGCCAAGAGAAAACAGGGGAGGAAGGAGAGACGAGCGTCCCAGAAGCGGTCATCGCCGATAATATTATTAACATCGAACGACGTTAATATTCGCAAATTACACTTTGATATTTTCCAGTGATTTGCGTTGGTTGACGTATTCGATGTTAATTAAAATTTATACGCTTTTTGCGTATTTTGAAGGAATAAAAATGCCCGAGAAGTGCAAGGAGATACAACTAAAAGTTTTAAAAGTCCATGAGCGTGTTAGTCTTCCTCAATATGAAAGTGAAAACGCTGCGGGCATGGATTTGCGGGCATTTCTTGAGACTGATGTTACAATCCCTCCGCTTGGCAGGGAAAAAATTCCAACAGGAATAAAAATTGAGCTGCCCGATGGTTTTGAAGGACAAGTACGCCCTCGTTCCGGCTTGGCGGTAAAATTCGGGCTTACTGTTCTGAATTCTCCGGGTACGATTGATTCTGATTATAGGGGCGAGATAGAAGTAATTCTGATTAATTTGGGCTCATCCGATGTTACGATTAAAGACGGGGAGAGGATTGCCCAACTTGTAATAGCTCCTGTATGCTGTGCCGTGATAAAAGAAACTGACGCTCTTTCTGTAACCATTAGAGGAAACGGCGGTTTCGGTTCTAGCGGAGTATAAATGTTCAGAACCAACGCATTTGAATCCAAACGTTATATTTCTCCCACTATTTTTAAGTATGTATTAGTCGAAATGGCTTTTTCTTTCCTTATCTGTTTTTTGTTTTTCTTTTTTGTTTTTTTTGTAAACCAAATTCTTTTAATGGCGCTGGAAGTATTGGCCAGGCGTGTGCCTTTTGAACAAGTAGCGCTTTTAATTCTGTATTCGCTTCCTACCGTTATTGCCATGTCGGCTCCATTTGCGTCTTTGGTTGGTACGCTTATGACTGTAGGGCGTCTAACCTCTGACAATGAAATTCTTGTAATGCTTTCATCCGGGCTTTCTTACAAAGCCGTTTTTTTTCCGGCGATTGCGGTAGGTGTTGTAGTTTCGCTTTTGTCATTTTTTACAAACGATATTTTGCTTCCTGCCGGGACAATTCAATTTAACAGGCTTTGGCGGAGAATACTTGTTTCCATTCCGGCTCTTGAGCTTCAGCCGAATTCAGTAAAAAGATTTCAGGATACTGTAATTGTTACGGGTGATGTTACGGGCAATACTATTCACAATATTTTGATTTTAGACAGAACAGATGACGGCGAACGCCGTATTATTATGGCAAGCTCGGCGGAGTTAAGAGACGGCGGAGTGTTTGGTTTAAGCCTTGAACTGGAAAATGCCTTTATTAATTCTTCAAAAGAAATAGTAAGAGAAGATTTTGATTACGCTACGGCAGAGCATTTGCAATATTGGGTATCCAATGAAGATATAATTCATCAAATGATGAACATAACTCCAAGAGAAATGAGCGCTAGAGATGTACATACCCAGATTCAAATAAGAAGAGCGGAATTGGCGGACAGAATAAATGACCGAAAAATTCGCTCTTTAAACTTTGCTGTAAGTTTGGAAAATATATTCAGAGCAGGACCGGAATCTGATGAATGGAACAGAAGATCTGCCGCTGTTTCTGCTTTTAACCGTGAACTTTTAGCGATAGAATCAATTCGAGACGACAGAAATCTTACAAGCCATGTAATAGAAATTTACAGAAAATTTTCTGTTCCGTTAGGTGCTTTTTGTTTTGTTTTTCTTGCGGTTTCACTTGGTTTAATGGCAAAAAAAAGCGGGCAGGCTGTAGGTTTTATTTTTGGCGTCTTGATTGCCGTTGTTTATTGGTCAATGCTTTTTATCGGGCAGACGATGGGATTAAGAGTAGGAACACCGCCTTTTTGGTCAATGTGGCTCCCTAATATTTTATCATTGGCTATCGGTATCATTTTAGCTCTTTTCAGGATACGAAAATGATCAAAAATAAAGAGATAGGTTTTTTAACTCTTGACAGATATTTGTTACGCCAATTTTTCCCGATGTTTTTTATTGCAATATCCTTATTTGTATTTCTTTTTCTGTTAATTGACCTTTTTAGTAATTTGACAAATTTTCTCAATAACGAAGTGTCTGTAGTTACAATATTACGGATCAGCCTTTATTATATTCCAGAAAGCATTTCTAATTCTATGGCTATTTCTTTGCTTTTTGCTTCTGCTTATACTCTTGGAGATCTTTACGCAAGAAATGAGCTTACTACTGTTTTTTCGTCGGGAATACCATTCAGACGTTTTAGTATTTCGCTTGTTATAGTTGGTTTTTTGGCTTCTATATTTTCATTTTTTTTTACAGATATTTTAGTTATTCCAACATCAAAAACAAAAAATGAGCTTACAAGAATCGCTCTGAACCGCCATGTAACAGAATTAAATTCTGATATTGTAATCAGGTCAAGAGAAGGAAGAATAATTTACGCAGTAGATTTTTTTGATGTTAATAATCAAATTCTGAATGGAGTTAACATTGTTGAAATTGACGAAAACGGAGGCTTCGTTTCACAGATACGCGCTCCTTCGGCGATATGGAGAGAAACTTATTGGGAATTCAGAAACGCAGTTATCTATCAACATGATGGTGAATTTTTGCGTATCAGTCCTTTAGAGCCGACTAATTTTTTTGACGAGGATCCTGAAACATTCCGAAGGCACGCAGTTAATGTAGAAGAACTGAATGCAAGAGATGCGGGGCTTTTGGTTCAGGATTTACGTGCGGCAGGTTTGCCGTATTCACACGTACAGGCAAATTATCACAGGCGTTTTTCATTTTCCGCAGCTTCGATTATTGTTATGATTCTGTCGGTTTCTATGGGGGGAAGATTCAGAAAAAACATTCTGCTTATGAGTCTTTTTACAAGCCTTTCTGCGGCGGTGGTTTACTATGTTACGGAAATGTTAAGCATGGCGCTGGCAAGGCTTAATTATATTCCCCCATTTATAGGAGCTTGGTTTCCTGTTTTCCTGTTTTTGGTAATCGGGCTTTCTATGGTACGGAGCGCAAAAACATAATGACAACTAACTTGGCAGTTAACAAAGAACAATCAGGAATTAATAATACGCAAAACACG